>Ga0208244_101020_pt1 | contig 18658 bp, 23 predicted proteins | sample SubbioCR12Aug_5A_FD_184828 | JGI IMG/M metagenome (GOLD analysis project Ga0208244, IMG submission 184828) | Serpentinite rock and fluid subsurface biosphere microbial communities from McLaughlin Reserve, California, USA - CR12Aug_5A (SPAdes) | ecosystem: Environmental > Terrestrial > Deep... | reverse complement strand
GGTGTCGGCCGCGGCGATCAGAGTTTTCATCGACTGCAGGATGTTCTTCACGTCGTGGGTCAGGCGCGCGCCGGTGTCGTGGATGGCCTGGCTGTAGGCCTGCTCGCGCAGGGTCTGCTCGCGCACCTTTGAGGCATAGAAATAGCCCAGCAGTTGCGACAGCAGCCGCACGTGCAGCGCAAGCGCGGGGGTCAGCGGACGCGTCGATTGCCAGGTCAGGCTCAGCCCATGAAAAGAATGGCTCAGGCTGTGCTCGGCCGTCTCGCCGAAACTGCCTTCGCCGCGCGCCGCCTGCCAGTGGCCGCCGCGGATCCAGGTCAGTTCATGCAGATCGGCCAGGGCATCGCGCACGAAAGATTCCGGATCGCGTTCGCGTTCGGCCTGCGTCGCCAGTCGCTGCGCCCAGCCCTCGAACGGCAGGCCCACCGACAACAGATAGCGCGAAGTGACCTGGCCCAGTCCGGCAAATCCGGCACGCGGATTCCACAGCCATGACAGCGCCAGCAGCAGCACCGCCATCCCGAACAGGGTTTGCACCAATGCCCAGGCATAGCTCACCTTGGCCACCGCCACCACGGCAAAAGCGCCCAGCGCCACCACCATGATCAGCAGCGACAGCATCAGGCCGTAGATGAAATCAAGCGTGGACGATGCCCCTCCACGACGCGCCGCCGGCAGGAACAGAATGATCAACGGCAACAGCGGCAGGCCGTAGCGCACCGCGGTTTGCACAATGTCGGGCAAGGAGGTATCGCCCAGGCTTTGCGGCAGCACCCAGGCCAGCAACAGCGCGAGCAGATAGGTCAGCGCGAACAAATACGCCATCCGCTGACTGCGTTCGTTTTGCGAAGTGGCCACGGCCCCGACCAGACCCGCCAGAATCGCCAGCCACAGCGCCATCACCCAAGTGCTGTCTGCCAGCACCAGCAATGCCGCCATGGCAAACACCGGCAGCGCCAATCGGGGCTCGATGCGGGCCTCGCTGCGCACCAGCGGCTGCCACAGCAGAAACAGTCCGTAATGCGCCAGCAGGAAGGCGCGCGACAGCGCCGCATCGGCGTCGAACACGACCGCCGCGTGCAAGGCCAGAAGCATCAGGGCCAGCCAGCGCCCCGGCATCACACGCGCAAACCGGTTCGTCAGCGAAGCCAGCCTTGGCGTCGTCTCGGTGTATTCAGTCATATCGAGGAAGGGTGGAAACGGGAATAGCCCAGCATGACACTGCTATCGGCATTCTGCCCGGGAAATGGAGCGCCCGCGAAACCCGCCTCCCCGACGACGCAATTGTCGTAAACCCGGCAAGAGTGTCGTGATTTCATCAAAACAGTTCCCGCACAAGGCAATTTTTATGCACTTTAATCATGTTTATCAAAGCGTTATGAAAACAAACCGCGTGGCATGCATTTTGCATTTTGTGGCTTAATACAAGAACCGTTGGAGAGCCCTATCATGCATCAACCCCGCTTACCGCGCCGCCAGTCGGGCTTCACCCTGATCGAGATCGCCATTGTCCTGGTCATCATCGGTCTGCTGCTCGGCGGCATCCTCAAGGGGCAGGAGTTGATCACTCAAGGCCGCATTCGCAACGTCAGTAACGACTTTCAGTCGATGACGGCTGCGGTCAATCTATATCAGGATCGGTATCGCGCCCTGCCTGGTGATGACGCTGGCGCGGCAGCGCGCTGGAGCATCACCGCACCAAGCGGCGGCACGCTTGGTGACGGCATCATCACCGGCGATTACAATTCCGCGACATCCACAGACGAATCACGTCAGTTCTGGCTGCACCTGCGCCGTGCAGGCTTGGTGGGCGGCGCTGTGACCGACAGCACCAACCCGCCCAACGCCTCCTCCGGGATCACTGGTGTGCAGAATGGGGCTTTCGGCATCGCGGGCATCGTCATTTGTTCGAACAACCTGCCCGCCAAGATCGCGCAGGCCATCGATACCCAGTTCGACGATGGTGCATCAAACACAGGGGCCGTACGCGCAGCAGTCGGCACCACAGCCGGCGCCACACCAGCCGACAACTACGTCGACGACGGTACCAACGTCTACGTTGTCTGCAAAGCCCCCTAACCCTGCAATAGCCTGAATTCCGCAGCCGCCAAACCGTCGGCGGCGCCACGCAGCACCAGCACGTCGCCTACCCGGATTTCCGTATCCGGCTGCGGGTCAACGCCCTTGATTCCCTGGCGGCGGATTGCCACCACTTCCACCAGCAGTTCCTGCAGTTTCAGGGCTTCCAGGGTATGGCCGGCCGCCGCTGCACCCTGCGTGATCAGCACGGTATTGAGGCGCGGCTGGGCATGCTGGTCGAGTTCGTCGTCGGCATCACTGGCGCCGCGGAAAAAGCCACGCATCATGGCGTAACGCGTTTCCCGCACGTCACGGATCCGCTTCAACACCTGCGACAGCGGCACCCCCAAAAGCATCAGCGCGTGGGAAGCAAGCATCAGCGAACCTTCCATCACTTCGGACACGACTTCGGCCGCACCGGCGGCTTTCAGCGCGTCGATGTGAGTGTCGTCGATGGTGCGCACTACCACCGGAATTTCGGGGTGCAACTCGCGAACATGGCGCAGGATGGCCATACTCGAATGCAGGTCGGCATAGGTCACCACCACGGCCTGGGCGCGGCTCAAGCCGGCGGCGACCAGCACTTCGCGCCGACTGGCGTCGCCGTACACCACGGACACGCCTGACGCCGCCACAGCACGGATACGCTCGGGGTCGGCGTCGAGTGCGATGAAGCTGATGCCCTCGGCCTCGAGCATGCGCGCCAGGTTCTGGCCGCTGCGGCCATAGCCGCAGACGATCACGTGTTGAGTCTTGCCGAAGGTCTTGACCGCGATGTCATGGACTTCCTTGGCGCGCCCCGCCCATTCGCTGCCGGCGATGAGGCGGGTGATCGCGTCCATGCGGTGGATCAGCAACGGCGCGACCAGCATAGACAGCACCATCGCCGCCAGCACCGGCTGGGAAATCTCGGCGCCCAGCAACTTGAGACCGGTCGCCTGCGCCAGCAACACGAAGCCGAATTCGCCCGCCTGCGCCAGCCCCAGGGCGGTGCGCACCGCGGTGGGCCGGGAACTGCCGAAGGCCATCGCCAAGCCGGCCACCAGCACGGTCTTGCCGACGACGATCGCCGCCACCAGCAGCAGCACGTCACCCCAGTTCTGCAACACCTGCGTGAGGTCGAGCAGCATGCCGATGGTGACGAAGAACAAGCCCAGCAACACATCACGGAAGGGCTTGATGTCGTCTTCCACCTGGTAGCGGTATTCGGTTTCGGAAATCAGCATGCCGGCGAGGAAGGCGCCCAGTGCCAGCGACAGGCCGGCGCTCTCGGTTAGGAAAGCCAGCCCCAGAGTGAACAGCAGCAGGTTGAGCGTGAAGAGTTCGGGCGACTTGCGCGCGGCCACCCACTGGAACCACGGCCGCATCACGCGCTGGCCGACGAACAACAGGAAGCCCAGCACCACCCCGGCCTTCAATACCGCCAGCCCCAGCACCAGGCCCATGTCGTCGGCATCCTTGGCAAACGCGGGAATCAGGATCAGCAGCGGCACCACCGCCAGATCCTGGAACAACAGCGCGCCGAAAATCTGGCGGCCGTGCGGGGTCTGGATTTCCAGCCGCTCGGCCAGCAGCTTCGACACGATGGCGGTGGACGACATCGACATGATGCCGCCCAGCGCGATCGCCGCCAGCAGCGGCAGGTCGAGCAGCCAGGCAATCAGCGCGGTGAGCACGATGGTGAGCACGACCTGCGCGCCGCCGAAGCCGAACACCGTCATGCGCATGGTCATCAGGCGCGGCAGGCTGAACTCGAGGCCGATGGAGAACATCAGGAACACCACGCCGAATTCGGCCAGATAGCGCGCTTCCTCGACGTCAGGAATCCAACCCAGCGCGAACGGGCCGATGGCGATGCCGGTGACCAGATAGCCGAGCATGGTCGGCAGGCGCAGCGCGCGTGCCGCGGCGGTCACCAGCACGGCTGCCGCGAGGAGGATCAGGACAAGCTGGAGGCTGCTGTGCATCAGGGAAAAAGCAGTCGAAAGATCAGGCTTTAGTATACTTGCCGACCATGCACGCCCAACCCGCCTCTCCCGAACATTTGCTCGCCCTTGCACGCCAGGTGCTCGACATCGAAGCCGACGCCCTGCACGCGTTGTCCGCACGCCTGGACGCCGGCTTTGCCGACGCGGTCAATCTGATCCTGGCCTGCAGCGCCCGCGTGGTGGTGACCGGCATGGGCAAGTCCGGACATATCGGCAGCAAGATCGCCGCCACCCTGGCCTCGACCGGCACCCCGGCGTTTTTCATGCACCCCGGCGAAGCCAGCCACGGCGACCTCGGCATGATCGCGCACGACGATGTGGTGCTGGCGCTGTCGAATTCGGGTGAAAGCAACGAAATCGTCAGCATCGTCCCGCTGATCAAGCGGCGTGGCGCCAAGCTCATCGCGATGACCGGCAATCCCGCATCGACCATGGCGCGGGAAGCCGATGTGCATCTGAATGCCGCGGTCGACAAGGAGGCCTGTCCGCTCAACCTGGCGCCCACCGCCAGCACCACAGCGGCGCTGGCGCTGGGCGATGCGCTGGCGGTGGCGTTGCTGGATGCGCGCGGCTTTTCGGCCGACGACTTCGCCCGCACCCACCCCGGCGGCAGCCTCGGGCGCCGCCTGCTGGTGCATGTGCGCGACGTCATGCATACGGGCGATGCGCTGCCCAGAATCGACTGCGACGCTTCGCTGAAGACCGCACTGCTCGAAATGACCCAGAAGGGGCTCGGCATGACCGCCGTGGTCGACGCCGCAGGCAAAGTGGCCGGTGTGTTCACCGACGGCGACCTGCGGCGCGCGCTGGAACACGCACTCGACCTGCACCAGGCGCGGGTAACCGAACTGATGACGAAAAATCCCAAGACAATCCGCGCGGACGAACTCGCCGTGGCGGCGGTGGAAAAAATGGAAACACTGAAAATCAACGGCCTGCTGGTCGTCGACGCGCACAACACCCTGGTGGGTGCGCTCAACATGCATGACCTGCTGAAGGCGGGGGTGGTGTGATGACGGCGGATGCGATGAATGCCGCCCTAATTGCGCGCGCCCGGAAAATCCGGCTGATCGCCTTCGACGTCGACGGCGTGATGACCGACGGCACCCTGTTTTTGGCAGACGACGGACAGGAATACAAAGGCTTTCATTCGCTCGACGGCCACGGCCTGAAAATGCTCAAAAGCAGCGGCGTGCAGCTTGCCATCATCACCGGTCGCAGTTCGCGCGTGGTGGAACACCGTGCACGCAATCTGGGCATCGAGATCGTCCATCAGGGCGCGCACGACAAGCTGGTGGTGTACGAAGCCATGTGCCGTGACCTGAAGATCGACTGCGAAGCGACCGCCTACATGGGCGACGACGTCGTCGACCTGCCGGTGATGCGGCGTGCCGGTCTGGCGATCACCGTGCCTGCCGCGCCCGAATTCGTAAAGGCCTACAGCCATTACACCACCACGCGCGAGGCCGGGCACGGCGCCGTGCGCGAAGCCTGCGAATTGCTGATGCGCGCACAGGGCACGTTGGATGCGGCCCTGGCCCCTTATCTGAAATGACGCGCTCCGCCCCACGCGTCATGGATGTAGATTCCGCATGATCTCGCGCGGGCCCTTGTGGCTGCCGCTGGCGATCCTGCTGCTGCTGGCCGCGCTCAGTTTCTGGATCGAGCAAGCGGTGCAGCGCCCGAGCAACGGCACCCTGGCCAAACAATCCGACCCGGAAGGCATCATGGAGCATTTCAACGCGCTGCGCACCGACAGCGAGGGCAAGCCGCACTACCGCCTGACCGCTCAGCGACTCAAGCATTACACCGGCAGCAAACTCACCGAACTGGACTCGCCCCGCTTCGTCCAGATGGACGCCGAGGCGGGCGAAGTGAGCGCCGTGGCAGTTGAAGCCACCGTATCGCCCAATGGCAATGAAGTGGACCTGCGCGGCGGCGTTATCGTGGAACGGGCAGCGCGCCCCGGGCAATCGGTCATGACCTTGCGGACCGAGCGCTTGCTGGTGTACCCCGATCGCGATCAGTTGCGCGCGCCGGGGGCCGTCGAAATCGTCGACGCCACCATGCAGGTACGTGCAGGCGCCATGGAATACGACGCCAAGCAACGCGTCATCAAACTGACAGGACGGGTGCATGCCCGTTTCATTTCCGGAAAAGGCTAGTGCCGTGAACACATACAAAATGGGGTTTTATCTGGCGCTGTGCGCCGCCCTGATGACTTCGCCGGCGTGGGCCGAAAAGGCCGATCGCGACAAGCCGGTCAATCTTGAAGCCGACACGGTCACGCTCGACGACATCAAGAAAATCAGCATCTATCAGGGCAATGTGATCTTGAGCCAGGGCACCCTGATGCTGCGCGCCGACCGCGTACAGGTGACGCAAAACGAAGCCGGGCTCGACAAGGTCAGTGCGAGCGGACGCCCGGTCGCGTTCCGTCAAAAGGTCGAAGGGCGCGACGAGTTCATCGAGGGATTTGCCAACCGCGTCGAGTTCGACAGCGTCAACAGCCAGCTTGAACTGATCGGCGAGGCACGCCTGCGGCGCAACGGCGACGAGCTGCGTGGCGCGCAGATTTCCTACAACGCCAACACCGAGTTCTACAAGGTCATCGGCCAGCCCGGCGCCCAGACACCGGCTGGTCGCGTGCGCGCCGTGATCCGCCCGAAACCGCGCGCCGACCAGCCCGCCGCCCAGCCATGAGCCAGATTGCCGCCCAAAACCTGCGCAAGACCTACGGCAAGCGCACCGTCGTGCACGACGTTTCGTTCGAGGTCAAAAGCGGCGAGGTCGTCGGCCTGCTGGGCCCCAACGGCGCCGGCAAGACGACCTGCTTCTACATGGTGGTGGGGCTGGTCGCGGCCGACGGCGGCAACGTTCGGATGGACGACCACGACATGACGCACATGGCCATTCACCAGCGCGCACGGCTGGGTCTGGCCTACCTGCCGCAGGAACCGTCGATCTTCCGCAAGATGACGGTGGAGGAGAACATCCAGGCCATCCTGGAGCTCAAGCCCTACACCGAGGACGAACGCAGCGAGCACCTTGAGAACCTGCTTGAGGACCTGCACATTGCGCACCTGCGCGATGCAGCCGCCATCAGCCTGTCGGGCGGCGAGCGGCGGCGGGTGGAAATCGCCCGCGCGCTGGCCATCAATCCCCGCTTCATCCTGCTCGACGAGCCCTTCGCCGGCGTCGACCCCATTGCGGTGCTGGACATCCAGAAACTGGTGCATTTCTTGATCGAGCGCGATATTGGCGTGCTCATCACCGACCACAACGTGCGCGAAACCCTGGGCATCTGCGACCGTGCCTACATCATCAACGAAGGCCGCGTGCTGATCGGCGGAACGCCCGAGCTCATCATCCAGGACGACAGCGCGCGCAAGGTCTACCTGGGCGAAAATTTCCGCCTGTAACGCCTGACCGCAGCCGCGATTCACGCTACACTTGATTCAAGTCGGCACGATTTTTGCCGTAGTCAAGTTCCATGAAACACAGCCTTCAACTCAAGCTCGGCCAACACCTTACGCTGACCCCCCAACTGCAACAGTCGATCCGGCTGCTGCAGCTGTCGACGCTGGAGTTGAATCAGGAACTTGAGCAGATGCTGCAGGAAAACCCGCTGCTGGAGCGCGAGGACGAGGACGAAACCGGCCAGCCCACGGCCGAAGCGCCCGCCCATACCGCCGAAGCCGAAGCGCACAGCAGCGAAACCGCCGCGCCCGAAAGCAACGACAATGAGTCGGTCACCGCACTCGACGATTCCGACTGGAACGACTACAGCACCGCGGGCGGCGACGACGAGGACAGCGATTACGCCCAAGGCTCGGTATCGGGCGCCACGCTGCGCGAACACCTGCTGAACCAGCTGATCGTCAGCCCCCTCACCCTGCGCGACCGCACCCTGGTCGCGGCCCTGATCGACGACCTCGACGATTCCGGATTCCTCACCCAGCCGCTAACGGACATCACCGCCAGCCTGCAGGAAGAACTCGAGGAACTCGAACCGGAAGAGGTCGAGACCGCCCTCAAGCATCTGCAGAACATGGAACCGACCGGCGTCGGTGCGCGCGACCTGGCCGAATGCCTGACCCTGCAGCTGCGCGCCCTGCCGGCCGACACTGCGGCACGCGATGCGGCCATGCGCTTGACCGCGCATTACCTCGACCTACTGGCCGCACGCGATGTCGGCAAACTGAAAAAAATCCTCGGCATCGACGATGCCACGCTGCGCGCTGCGCGCAACCTGATCCTCTCGCTCAATCCGCGCCCGGGCGCAGCCTTCGGCGTCGACGAGACGCACTACGTCATCCCCGATGTGTATGTACGCAAGGTCAAGGGCATGTGGGTTGCCAGCCTCAACGCCGACGCCATGCCCAAGCTCAGGGTCAATCGCGTCTATGCCGACATCCTGTCGCGCCACCGCGAGAGCGGCGGCGGCCAGCTCGCCAGCCAGCTGCAGGAAGCGCGCTGGCTGATCAAGAACGTGCAGCAGCGCTTCGACACCATCCTGCGCGTGTCGCAGGCCATCGTCGACCGCCAGAAGCATTTCTTCGAACACGGCGAAGTGGCGATGCGGCCGCTGGTGCTGCGCGAAATCGCCGATGCGGTGGAACTGCACGAATCGACCATCTCGCGCGTCACTACTCAAAAATACATGATGACGCCGCGCGGGCTATACGAGCTGAAGTACTTTTTCGGCAGCCACGTTTCTACCGACAACGGCGGCGCCTGTTCCTCCACCGCCATCCGCGCGCTGATCAAGCAGCTGATCGCCGCCGAAAGCACCAAGAAACCGCTGTCGGACGGACAACTGGCCGAAGTGCTGGGTCAGCAGGGCATTGTGGTGGCGCGCCGCACCGTCGCCAAATACCGGGAATCAATGCAGATTCCGCCCGCCAACATGCGGCGCGCGCTTTGATCCGCAAGACTTTTCCACCCGTCCGCCGCGTCCGCGCGGCCCTGTGCTTGAAACCATTCCGCTTTCGTCTCACAATGAAATTGGGCGCATTGGATCGCCCCTGAAAGTGTGGCGAAAAGCCGGTTTTCAGTATTTTTGCAGCCTTAGGAGGTTCTATGAATTTGACCATTTCCGGACACCATCTGGAAGTCACCCCAGCCATCCGCGACTACGTTTCCGAGAAACTCGACCGCGTCAAACGCCATTTCGACCATGTCATCACCATCAGCGTGATCATGCAGGTTGAAAAGCTGGTGCATAAGGTGGAAGCCAACCTGCACGTCAAGGGACACGATTTCCACGCACACAGCGAGGACGCCAACATGTACGCAGCCATTGACCTGCTGGCCGACAAGCTGGATCGCCAGATCGTCAAGCACAAGGAAAAAACCTCGGATGTGCATCAGGGCAGCGGCGGCTTGAAGCACCAGTCGACCGAGAGCGCCGCCTGAGTTGAACCGTCATAATTGACCAGCCCGCCCGGAGAACCTCCGGGCGTATAATCCGCACATGCCGGACCCCTTTCCCGGCTTTGCAACCGGCATGAACCTGATCGCCCCCCTCATTACCTCCGAAACCACGCTGGTGGACTTAAGCTTCAGCAGCAAGAAGAAGCTGTTCGAGCATGCCGCCGAGTTGCTGGCTCAAGCGCACGGCCTCAAGTCTGCCGACATCTTCACCAGTCTGTTCGAGCGTGAGCGCCTCGGTTCGACAGCGCTCGGCCATGGCATCGCCATTCCCCACGGCCGCATCAAGGGCCTGAAGGACTCCAGCGGCGCTTTCTACCGCCTGAAGACGCCCCTCGATTTCGATGCGCCCGACAACCAACCGGTAACGCTGTGTTTCATCCTGCTGGTACCGCAGGACGCCAATGAGCGCCATCTGCAGATTCTGGGCGAACTGGCGCAGGTGTTTGGCGATGACACCATGCGAACGAAATTGCTCAATGCCGCCACCCCCGCCGAACTGATTGCGCTGATCGGCGCATGGTCCAGCTAGGCGCGCTGCCCGGCGCATGGCGCAGCCCAACCACGTTTCGGTCGAGACCCTGTTCCGCGACATGTCGGAACGCCTCGACCTGCACTGGCTGGCCGGACGCGACGGCGGCCAGCGCATCCTCTCCTCGGAAACCATCCAGAAACCCACCCTGGCGCTGATCGGCCACCTGAACTTTGTTCACCCCAACCGGGTGCAGGTCTTGGGCTGTGCCGAAATGGACTATCTGCGCGGGCTCCCTGCGTCCGCGCTGCAGGACGCCATCGAGCATCTGTTCTCGACCGAGCTCGCGGCCATCATCATTTCGAACTGCGAAACCGTGCCGGATGTGCTGCGCGACAGCGCCGAGCGCACGCAAACGCCGCTGCTGACCTCCCCGCTTCCCAGTCCGATCCTGATGTCCTATCTGGGGCATTACCTGACGCAGCACCTGGCCGAAGAAACCTCGCTGCATGGCGTGTTCCTGGATGTGCTCGGCATCGGCGTCCTGCTCAAGGGGGATGCCGGGGTCGGCAAAAGCGAACTGGCGCTGGAACTCATCACGCGCGGCCATCGCCTGGTCGCCGACGATGTGGTCGACCTCAAGCATGTCGCCCCCGAAACGCTGGAAGGCAACTGTCCGCCGCTGATTCGCGACTTCCTCGAAGTGCGCGGCCTTGGCATTCTCAACATTCGCACTCTGTTCGGCGAAACCTCGGTCAAACAGCAAAAAAATCTCAGGCTCATCGTCGAACTGGTGCAACCGCAGGAAATCGGCGAAGTCGGCCTCAACCGCCTCGACATGGTGGCCTCGACCGAATCCATTCTCGACGTCGCCATTCCAAAAGTGCGCATTCCGGTGGCCGCCGGCCGCAACCTCGCCGTGCTGGTCGAAGTCGCGGTGCGCAACCACATCCTGAAGAGCCGCGGCATCAATCCGCTCGACCAGTTCATCCAGCGCCAGCAGGCGGCCATCGACGGGGACGACTGATGCAGATCGTTCTAGTATCCGGCCTGTCCGGATCGGGCAAGAGCATCGCCATCGCGGTGCTGGAGGACGTCGGGTATTACTGCGTCGACAACCTGCCGCTCGCCATGCTGCAGCCGCTGGTCGAATACCTCAAGCAGGAAGGCCACACGCGCATCGCCATTGCCATCGATGCGCGCAGCAGCGCAAGTTTCGCGCACCTGCCCGACATTGCCGACGCCCTGCGCGCACAGGGCGCCGACCTCCGGGTGGTTTTTCTCGAAGCCAAGACCCTGACGCTGGTCAAGCGTTTTTCCGAAACGCGGCGGCGGCATCCGCTGTCCAGCGAGTCGGTTTCGCTGCAGGAAGCCATCCAGCTCGAACGCGAGATGCTGGCCGACGTCGCGCCGCTGGCGCACCGCATCGACACCAGTGACCTGTCGGCCTCGGCGCTGCGTCTGTGGATCAAGGATCTGATCGGACAGGATCGTTCGCGCATCACCCTGCTGTTCGAGTCCTTCGGTTTCAAGCACGGCATCCCGCTCGACGCCGACCTGGTATTCGACGTGCGCTGCCTGCCCAACCCACACTATGTCGCCGAACTCAAGCCGCTCACCGGACGCGACCAACCGGTCAAGGACTACATCGAGGACAGTCCCAACGCCATGGCGCTGCTGGCCGACATTCGCGGCTTCGTCGAAAACTGGCTGCCCTGTTTCATCAACGACCATCGCGCCTACCTGACGGTGGCCATCGGCTGCACCGGCGGCCAGCATCGCAGCGTGTACTTCGCCGAAACGCTGGCTGCCGCCTTTCGCGAACGCGAGCAGGTGCTGGTGCGGCACCGCGAGCTGAGCTGATGGCGATCCTGCGCGCCGGCGACATCGGCGTGCTGCTGGGCGGCAGTGGCCTGGTCGTCGCGCTCGCCCTGCACGCTTGGAACGGGGATCCGGGCAATACGGTCGTCATCCGCGCCGCCGGCCAAATCGTCCAGACCACTGCGTTGACCCACCCGCAGCGCTTTGCCATCGACGGCCCGCTCGGCATCACCCGTATCGAAATCGAACCCGGCCGCGCCCGCGTGGCGGCCGACCCCTCGCCGCGCCAATTGTGCGTCAAGCAGGGCTGGCTGACCCGATCCGGCGAGGCGGCCCTATGCCTGCCGAACCAGGTCAGCCTCGAAATTCGCGGCCGCAGCCCCAGTCATGACTCCCTCGTTTATTGAGCTTCCGGTGAGCGCGGACGACCGCCGCATCGCGCGGCTGGCCGCGCTGGCGATCGGGCTGACTCTTGCCGAAGCCGCCATTCCCAGCCCCATTCCCGGGGTGAAGCCCGGCCTCGCCAATATCGTCATCCTGCTGGTGCTGCTGCAATACGGCTGGCGCGCGGCGGCCTGGGTGTCGGGCCTGCGCGTGCTGGCCGGCGCCCTCTTGCTGGGCACGCTGTTTGCGCCGGGCTTCTGGCTGTCCGCCGCCGGCGCCCTGGTGAGCCTGCTGGTGCTGGCGCCGGCGCGCCTGCTGCCCAGCCGCTATTTCGGCCCGATCAGCCTGTCGGTGCTGGCGGCCTTCGGCCACATCGGCGGACAACTCATCCTGGCGGGACTCTGGCTGCTGCCGGTCGCGGCCCTGCTCAAACTGCTGCCGGTGTTCGCCACCGCCGCACTGGTTTTCGGCACGGTCAACGGCGTCATCGTAGCCCGACTGCTTGCCGCTCCGGTGGCATCCGGGCGACAATCCCCGACATGCACGCCCCCCTGAATACCGTCACCCTGGCCTTGTCCGGCGCATCCGGCATGGCCTACGGCCTGCGTCTGCTCGAATGCCTGCTGGCCGCCGATCTGCGCGTGTACCTGCTGGTATCCCAGGCCGCCCACATCGTCGCCAAGCAGGAGCTCGGCGTGGCCCTGCCCGCACGCGCCGGCGATCTTGAAAAGCAGTTGAGCGAAAACCTGCAGGCGCGCGACGGCCAGTTGCGCGTGTTCGGCCGCGAAGACTGGAATGCGCCGGTCGCGTCCGGCTCCAACCCGGCTGACGCCATGGTGGTATGCCCGTGCTCGATGGGCACGCTCGCCGCCATTGCCCACGGACTGTCCGACAACCTGATCGAGCGCGCCGCCGACGTCATGCTGAAGGAGCAGAAAAAGCTGATCCTGGTGCCGCGCGAAGCGCCGTTTTCCACCCTGCACCTGGAAAACATGCTGATCCTGTCTCGCATGAATGCGGTGATCCTGCCGGCCAATCCCGGCTTCTATCACCGGCCCGAATCGGTCGAGGCGATCATCGACTTCATCGTCGCGCGCATCCTCGACCAACTGGGCATTCAGCACGAACTGATGGCACGCTGGGGCAGCGAGCGATGAGCACTTCTTCCCGGCTGGCCGAACTGCCGCTGTTCCCGCTGCAGACGGTGGTGTTTCCCGGCGGACGGCTGCCGCTGCGCATTTTCGAGCAACGTTACATCGAGATGGTGAAGCAGGCGATCGCCGACAGCACCCCCTTCGGCATCTGTGCCATCCGCGAGGGCCAGAAAACCGGAATCGCCGTGCCCTACGAGGTGGGCACCCGGGTCCGCATCACCGACTGGGACATGCCGCAAACGGGCATCCTGCACATCGAGACCCTGGCCGAAGAACGCTTCATCATCCGTCACCGCCACACCGAACCCAGCGGACTGCTGGTGGGCACGGTGGACGACATCAGCGCCGAGCCCACGGTCGCGGTTCCCGACGAACTCGAACTCGCTGTGGAAATCCTGCGGCACATCGTCGACGAATTCGGCGCCGAGCACTTCCCCGCCCCGTTTGCCTTCGACGATGCCACCTGGGTCGGCTTCCGCCTGTCCGAGGTGCTGCCGCTGAAACTCAGCATCAAGCAAAATCTGCTGGAGATGAACGACGGCGTCACCCGCCTGAGCATCCTCACGGAATTTCTTAAAAAGCAGATCAATTAAGGAAACCCCATGACCTGGCGCCTGATTCCGCTCGGCTTGTTGCTGGCCGCCTGCGACCCCACTCCGCCACCGCAACCCGAAATCGAGCGCCAGCCCAACCCGGTATTCGAATCGCAGATCCAGGCGATGGAGAAAGCCCGGGCCGTGGAAGGCCAGGTCCAGGACGCGGCAGAAGCGCAGCGTCGGCAACTGGATGCTGCAACGCAGCCCTGACGCATGCTGAAATGGCTGTTTACCCTGATTGCGGCGCTGCTGGTGCTGGGCTTGCTCACGCCTTGGCTCAATCGCCTCGGGCTGGGGCGACTGCCGGGTGATGTGCGGGTGAAGCGCGCGCGCGGCACTTTCTACTTTCCCTTCACCAGCGTCATCCTTTTGTCGGTGGCGCTCACCCTGCTTGCGTATTTATTCGGCCGATGAACAAAGCTTTTGTGAAGGAATCCGACGCGCCGGATGCCGACGAAGATGACGTCGCCGCCCCTGCGCTGCCTGCCGGATCGAAAAACTACATGACGCCGGGCGGCTACGCGCGGATGGAGGCCGAGTTCAACCAGCTATGGAAAGTGGAGCGCCCCAAGCTGGTGGAAACCATCTCATGGGCGGCCAGCAACGGCGACCGCTCAGAAAACGGCGACTACATCTACGGCAAGAAGCGGCTACGCGAAGTCGACCGCCGCATCCGTTTCCTGTCCAAGCGGCTTGAGCATGCCGAAGTCGTCGATCCCGCCCAGCGCGAGGCCACCGACCAGGTGTTCTTTGGCGCCACGGTGACCGTGGCCGATCAGAGCGGCAAGGAATCCACCTATGCCATCGTCGGCATCGACGAAGCCGATGCCGGGCACGGTCGCATTGCGTGGATTTCACCCATGGCGCGCGCCCTGATGAAGGCGCGCGAGGGCGACACCGTCAGCGTACAAACCCCGGAGGGAAAACGCGAAGTGGAAATCGTCGAGGTGCGCTACCAGGCCATCGCCTGAGGCGGTCTCAGTACAACAGGCTGGACAGCAGCCGCCGGTAGCGGCTCACCCGCGCGTCGCCGTCGAGCAGGTTGAAAACCGAGAGCAGGGTCTTGCGGCCGGCGTCGTCACCGAAGCTGCGGTCGCGCCGCACGATTTCCAGCAACTGATCCATGCCTTCGTCGTACTGGCCGGAAGCGACCAGCAGATTGGCGAGCGTCAGACGCGCATCCAGGTCGTTCTCGTCGGCTGCGATCCGCGCGCGCAATGCCGCTTCGTCCTCGCCCGGCGTCTCCATGAACTGCATCCGCGCCTTGAGCTGCGGCACGCGCGGGTCGGCGTCATCCGCCACGTTGCCGATCAGGCGCCGCGCTTCGCCGGCTTCGTTAAGGTCGAGCATGATTTCGGCCGCATCGAGCCGCACGCCGATATGGGCGGGATCAAGCTTGGAGGCTTCCGCCAGCCGTTGCAGCGCGCCCGGCAGGTCACCCGCCCGCCGCGCATCGGCCGCCTGCGCGCGCATTGCATCGACCGGACTCGGCACCAGGCGATCCAGGAAGGCCCGCACCTCGCCTTCCGGCAAAGCCCCGGAAAACGCATCGACCGCTTCGCCGTCGACAAAGGCCCTGACGTCGGGAATGCCGCGCACGCCATAGCGCGAGGCGAGTTCCTGGTTGTCGTCGGAATTGACCTTGGCAAGCAGAAACTTGCCGCCATATTCCGCCGCCAGTTTTTCCAGGAGGGGTTTCAGCGATTTGCACGGGCCGCACCAGGGCGCCCAGAAGTCGACCACCACCGGCCGGCGCTTCGATTCCTCGATGACCTGTTGCTGAAAGTCGGCCAGGCCGACGTCGAGTGCATGTTCGGACATGATGCCTCCGCTCAGATCTGCCGGGCCAGCTCGGCCGCCAGCCCGGTATAGGATCCCGGCGTCAGTGTCTTCAGGCGCGCCTTCTCGGCATCCGGAATCGCCAGGCCGTCGATGAAGGCATGCAGCGTCTCGCGCGTCATGCCGGCCTTGCCGCGCGTCAACTCCTTCAGCTGCTCGTAGGGATTGGCGACGCCGTAGCGGCGCATTACGGTCTGGATCGGCTCGGCCAGCACTTCCCAGTTGGCGTCGAGGTCGGCGGCCAGCGCGGCCGGATTGGCCTCAAGTTTGGACAGCCCGCGCAGGCAGGACTCATACGCCAAGAGGCTGTAGCCGAAGCCGACCCCCATGTTGCGCAGCACCGTCGAGTCGGTGAGGTCGCGCTGCCAGCGCGAGATCGGCAGCTTTTCCGCCAGATGGCGCAGCACCGCGTTGGCCAGTCCCAGGTTGCCTTCGCTGTTCTCGAAATCGATCGGGTTGACCTTGTGCGGCATGGTGCTGGATCCCACCTCGCCCGCCTTCACCTTCTGCTTGAAATAGCCGACCGAGATGTAACCCCAGACGTCGCGATTGAAATCGATCAGGATGGTGTTGGTGCGCGCGATGGCGTCGTACAGCTCGGCCATGGCGTCGTGCGGCTCGATCTGGATGGTGTAGGGGTTGAAGCTCAAGCCCAGGTCCATCACGAAGCTGCGCGCGAATTGCTCCCAGTCAAGCTCGGGGTAGGCCGACAAATGCGCATTGTAGTTGCCGACCGCGCCGTTGATCTTGCCCATCAGTTCGGCCGCGCCGATGGCATCCCAGGCGCGGCGTAGGCGATAGACAACGTTGGCGAGTTCCTTGCCGACCGTGGTCGGCGAAGCCGGCTGGCCATGGGTGCGCGACAGCATCGGCAGGTCGGCCAGTTCGTGCGCCAGGTCGGTCAGGCGAGCGATCACTTTTTCCAGCGCGGGCAGCAGCACGGCATCTCGTGCGCCCTTCAGCATCAGCGCGTGCGACAGGTTGTTGATGTCTTCCGAGGTGCAGGCGAAATGGATGAACTCGGACACCGCAGCGATTTCAGCGCTGGATTTCGTTTTCTCCTTGAGGAAATACTCGACCGCCTTGACGTCGTGATTGGTGGTCGCCTCGATGGTCTTGACGCGCTCGGCATCCGCCACCGAGAAGTGGTCGGCGATGCCGTCGAGCACCGCGATGGCGTCGGCGGAAAACGCCGGCACCTCGGCGATCGCGGGTTCGGCCGCCAGCGCCTTCAGCCATTCGATCTCGACGATGACGCGGTATTTGATCAGCGCGTATTCGCTGAAAAAATCGCGCAGCGACGCGGTCTTGCTGCCGTAGCGGCCGTCGAGGGGGGACAGGGCGGTGAGTGCGGTCAGTTCCATGGTTTTATCCGAATTCGTTTCAGTTTTTTAGTCAGTGTGCCGGTCGCGCCACATTAAACGGTCCGTCTGTCGCGCCATCCTAAACAGTGCGCCGATCGCGCACGGCCTGCGCCAGCGTGCCGCTGTCGACGTATTCCAGTTCGCCGCCCACCGGTACGCCGCGCGCCAGGCGGCTGACCTTGAGGCCGCGCGCCTTCAGCAGTTCGCCGATGGTATGCGCGGTGGCTTCGCCCTCGGGGGTGAAGTTGGTCGCCAGGATCACTTCCTCGACCACGCCGTCGAGGGCACGGCTGATCAGGCGATCGAGATGGATTTCGCGCGGACCGATGCCGTCGAGCGGGGAGAGGCGCCCCATCAGCACGAAATACAGGCCGCCGTAGCTTTGCGTGGCCTCCATCATGTTGAAGTCGGCCGGCATTTCCACCACCGCCAGCTGCCGCTTGTCGCGGCGCGGGCTGGCGCAGACCTCGCACACTTCCGCCTCGGAAAAGTTGTTGCACAGGCGACAGTGGTGCAGGTGCGTCAACGCGTGGCTGAGCGCGCCGGCCAGCGCCTCGGCGCCGCGCCGGTCGCGCTGCAGCAGGTGATAGACCATGCGCGCCGCCGACTTGGGACCGACCCCGGGCAGCACGCGCAGGGCAGTAATCAGGTTTTCCAGCGCAGCGGGTTGCACGGTCTCAGAACGGCAGCTTCATGCCCGGCGGGATCGGCAGGCCGGCGGTCACGCTGCCCATCTTTTCCTGCACCGTGGATTCGACCTTGCGCACCGCATCGTTCACCGCGGCGGCCACCAGGTCTTCCAGCATTTCGCGGTCGTCCGTCATCAGGCTGGGGTCGATGGCGACGCGGCGCACGTCGTATTTGCAGGTCATCGTCACCTTGACCATGCCGGCACCGCTGGCGCCCTCGATTTCGATCTCGGCCAGCTTGGCCTGCATCTTGGCCATGTTTTCCTGCACTTGCTGGACCTGCTTCATCATGTTGCCGATGCCGCCCTTCATCATGGGTGTTCTCCTAGGGGTTGTATGGTTGAGGCGTCGATCTGGCCGCCGAACTGGTCGACCAACTCGCGCACAAAGGGGTCCGATTCGATGGCGGCCACGGCATCGCGCTGGCGCGCTTCCTTGATGCGTGTGCGCACCTGCTGCGGCGTTTTCTCGGCGGCGGCGCCGATCTCGAAGCTCACCTCGAGCGTCACGCCGTGCTTGTCGCGCAATGCCGACACCAGCTTGTCCTGATAGGCGCGATCGAGCAGATGCTTGTCCGCTTCGCCCACCCGCAGGGTCACCGCATCGCCGATGTGCGACACCAGCTCGCAATGGTCGGCCAGCATCTTGGCCATGCCGCCGAGGCGCAGTTCGGCGACGACGGCGAGCCAGTCCCAGGCTGACGTCGGCGCAGGTTCACGGGCCTGCAGCGGCGCCGACGCGGGGGCAACGGCCGCCACCGGCTCGGGAGGCGGGGACTCGGCGCGCGGCGCGGCGACGGGGGCAGGGGCAGGTGGCGCGCTGGGCGCGGCCACCGGCGC
>Ga0208244_101019_pt1 | contig 18686 bp, 9 predicted proteins | sample SubbioCR12Aug_5A_FD_184828 | JGI IMG/M metagenome (GOLD analysis project Ga0208244, IMG submission 184828) | Serpentinite rock and fluid subsurface biosphere microbial communities from McLaughlin Reserve, California, USA - CR12Aug_5A (SPAdes) | ecosystem: Environmental > Terrestrial > Deep... | reverse complement strand
CGGACGGCAAGACCGCCTGCCAGTCGAGCCGCAGGGCGTTGCCGAGCACGATCTTGGCGGACTTCTTCAGCGGCAACCGCACGAAATACTGGCCGAACGCCTCCGAGAGAACCATGTTCATCTGGTGGTCGATCAGCCACATCGCCACCTCCGCGATGCGCGCGGGCCACTCCTGAATCTCGATGCCCGTGAAAGCGTCCACGTCCACGCAGGAGAGCGACTGAACGTCAAGTTCCTGCTGGGGCGCGTCCCCCAAAAGCGCCTTGAGCACCTCGATCTCCAGCAGCCTCAGCTCGCGGTAGGTGATGACCAGAAAGTTGCCGCACCCGCAGGCCGGGTCGAAGAAGCGCAGCGTCCCCAGCTTCCGGTGGAACTGCCGGAGCATCGCCTTGCTGTGCCGCGCCTTCCCGAACTCCGCCCGCAAGCCGTCCATGCACAGCGCGTTGACCACCTTGAGGATGTCGCGCTCCGACGTGTAATGCCCGCCCGTCTGCCGCCGCTCCTTCGGCTCCATAGTGCCCTGGAAGAGCGAGCCGAACACCGCAGGCGAAATCTGCGCCCAGTCGAAGTCGGTGCACCGCAGCAACGCGTCGCGCATGGCGCGGTTGAAGTCCGCGAACGCGAGCCGTTCGGCGAACAGCTCCCCGTTCACGTACGGGAAAACGGCGAGCATCTCGTCGAGGTTCCTCTGCCGCCGCCCGGGCGGCGTGTCCAACACCTCGAAAAGCCGCGCCAGATGCACGCCGAGGTCGGAACCGTCCTTGGCCGTGCGGTTTTCGAGATAATAGGTGAACGCGTCGCGCTCGAAAAGCCCCGTATCCTCCGCGAAGAGGCAGAAGAGCACGCGCACCAGAAAACGCTCAAGGTCGTGCCCCGCGTAGCCGCCCTCGGCCAGCGCGTCGTGCAGGTCGTCGAGGATCTGCACCGCCTTGATGTTGACCGGATCCTCCTCCCGCACACGCTGCTGCTTATACCCCGCGATGAAGGCGAACTCGTGGATCTTCTTGTGGAAATCTTTCAGCGGGAACTCGGTCTTGCGGACGCGCCGCCCCGAGAAAAGCGGCAGGTCAAGCTGATCCTCAGGGTCCAGATCGTACAGCACGACACGCTCGAAGTCCGACAGGATCACATAACGCGGCAGTTCGCTTGTCCGCCCTTCCCGGGCAAGATCCTCGTAATAGTTGAACGCCTGAGACCCGGCCTGATCCAGACTCTTCCCCCGGCTCTTGTGCTCCACCAACACCAGACCGCGCCAGAAGAGGTCGATGTACCCGTACTGCCCCTGAATGTTCCTGACACGCTCCTCGAACGTCGCGATCAGCCTCCGCCGCACGCCGAAGACCTGAAAGAACTCGTCCCAAAAGGTCTTCGCCTCCGCCTCCTCACGCGCCTCCTCCGCCCATTCGCGGGAGAAGCGGATGGCGTTCTGTCTGATCTCGTTCCAACTGATCGGCATGGCGGCATAAACCCTTCACGTTATGGATACGTAACGTACCACACTCCCGACACGCCGTAAAGCGCGCGGCGTGCCGCCCCGCCTGCCCAACGGGCACCTCTCAAATCCTCACGAGGAGCATCAGCCCGAACGGGAGGGGCAAGCGTCCGCTTGCCCTCGGACGAGCGGACACGTGCCCTCCGTCCCTCCCCCATCCCCCCTGACACCCTGTGTCCCCGACCCTGTCTCTGGAGAGACAGCCACCGTGTCTCTCCAGAGACATCCCCCATGTCTCTAGGGACATCCGCCCCCTGTCTCTCCAGAGACACACCCTGAAACACAGGCTGTCGGCATCGCTGTCTGCCGCGGACAGGATCGCACACCCCAGCTTGTCCCGGTCTCGCCCCCGCCTCAGTTCTGACCCATAACGTGAACGTTGAGCGCTTGGCCCGCGTAGCCTTCGCGAAGTAGGGCTGAATGTTGGGCTTTGAGCGTTTTCATCCAGTTCATGCGCTCAAACACGTCCGCGCCCCCCGTCCGCTCGTACGGCTGCGCGCCGAGCCCCTTCTCCGGCTCCATCAGCATGGCGAAGTTCAGGACCGCGGAGAGCACCTCCCCGATCCCGTCGAAGCCCCGCTCAAATACCGGTTGCAAAACCGCCTCCATGGCGGTACCTTTCTCCTCGTGGGTCATGGCTTGTCCGTCCTTTCTTTGTGGTTCCCAACAACGAAGGATAGCCATGACCCGCCTTTTTTCAAGCCGTCCCTGATCCGCGTGGGGGGGTAACGGCACTTTTTGAATTTACAGACAAAATGTTACACCCCCTCTTTTGTTTTGGGATTTAAAACACTTTCGATCCAAACATCAACGTTAATACCGTCCCCATGTGGCTTCACCCAATCACCTTTTATGAAATCAAAACCGAACCTTCCAGAATCCTCTGGCATCCGCAACGCGATGGAGCGTTCTTCCATCTTAATCGGGTTCCGCTTCTCCTTTAACACAACTTCCAGCGTGGGGTTCCACGGAATCCATCTGCCGTTTTCCGCGCAGGGCTTGCCCTCGCGATAGAACCAGTAATTTTGTTGAGTGTTGTAATATCCAACTTTTGAAGCATAGAAATGAACATCCGCCCCCGACATATGTTCCGTCGTGAAAAACCCGGTTTCATCGGTTTTGCCATTGACAGGGTATGAGCCGCGGTGGAAAAAGGCGACTTGGACGTTGGCATCCGGTACGGGATTACCCCGCGAATCCACCACGCGGAGCGAGATCTTTGCCTTTGCTCCGTTTTTTTTGCATCCTTGACGTCCGGTGTGTTATGCCCCCGTTTGCCGAGCTTATACTCTTGCTGCGCCTGCGTCAGATAGACGGTCGAACCAGGGGCACAAAACGGATGGGCGTTTCCCTCGCGCGGACGCATGTCCTCTTTCCCGCCCGTGGTGACAACGGCTGGCACGGCGGATATTTGTTCCGGCGAGCGGTCTGCGTGTTCCACCACGACAGCTCGTTTTGTCGTTTGGGTACGAACAACAAATAAGGCTATTACCGCCAGCACGGGAAACGCGAAAACGGCCAGTCGTGTGGAATACTTGTCTTTCAATTGCCTCATTTTTTATCTCCTGTCATACTGAAAAATCATTGGCATGGGTCACTTTCTAAATTTCTATCGTTGGGTGTCGTGTTAAACTGATATGATAATGATATCGTCGCTATGTTTTTCCTTGTGGATTCAATGTTGAATCTGATTCCGCCACGGATTTTGCCATAATTAATGCTCTTTACTTCTCCTCCATCTCCTTTTGAAACGCGAGAGCAAAAAACGAGATATTCGTTATCTTTAAATCGAGTGTCTTCGGAAAGATGGTCATGTTTATACGTGACCGATGCGGCTAAAACAGGATGGAACTCTTCAAATGCTGGGGCTTCATACACAGACCACATCCTGCTGTAGGTGTCCATCTTGTAACGCACATAACCGCCCCCATTGGATGATAGCGTCAGGTGAAAACCGTAATTGGTTGGTGCCACATAGTAACCGGTTACATTCACAATCAAATCACTCACCGCTCCCATTCCGTACGGAGCAACCAATTGTGCCTTTTCACAATCGAAGCCCACCGGGGTGTTTACTGGGAAAAAGCATGAGACGGTCTTCATGGGCAATGGGATCGGATTGCGCTTCTCTTTCAGCACAACCTCCAGCGTGGGGTTCCACGGGATCCATCTTCCGTTTTCAGCGCAAGGTTTGCCTTCGCGGTAAAACCAGTAATTGCGGTAGGTTCTGTAGTATCCCTCCTTTGACGCATGGAAATGGACGTCCGCCCCCGACATGTGTTCCGCCGTGAAAAACCCGTTTTCATCGGTCTTGCCGTCAACGGGGTATGAGCCGCGATGGAAAAACGCGACTTTGACATCGGCATCCGGCACGGGGTGGCCGCGCGAGTCCACCACACGGAGCGTGACTTTTGCCTTTGCGCCGTTCCGATGTGCCGACTGAACATCAGGAGAGTCCGGCCTTCGCTCGCCCAGCTTATACTCCTGCTGAGCCTGCGTCAGATAGACGGTCGAGCCAGGCGCGCAAAACGGATGGGCGTTTTCTTCGTACGGGAGCGTATTCTCTTTCCCTCCCGAGGCGATAACGGCTGGCACGGCAGATGTTTGTTCGGGCGAGTGGCGAACTTCGCTGGAAAGGGTAGGCGGTTTTTCGACACGGCTTTGGGTCAAAATAAGCCCCACCCAGAATATTACTAACGCAATAACCGCGATGATAATGGTTTGTTTGTTCATTTCAAACTCCCCTGTTCAACAATGCTTTCGAAAATTTTGTGGTTATAAAAATATGCCATGTCTTTCAGGTCACTGTGTAGCCATCTGTCTTGATAGACATCGTGCATTCTTCCCCAACCGTTTGGACGCCACGATGAAGCACTGTTATTCATATCTATCTGGTGTCCATTATCCGTAATTGTCGAAAGCTGGGTATTCCCCGTTGCGCCGGAGAGGGCGGGAATCGCCTTAGCGAGGAGCGCGAATCGGTCCGTCGCTATGATTGGGTTTGCAAACATGCAGGCGGGAGCACGCCGGAAACTGACGTAAAGGGGATCGGCGAGCTCCGTTTCCGAAAACCCATTCGCCTCGGCGGCAGTGTGGGCCGGGTGCGGCTCCTCGCCCATCACAGAAATTAGCTCAAAGCCCCATCCCGCCGCATCGGTGCCGAAGAGCCCCGCAAATTCGCCCATCCCGTCACGTCCCTTGTACAGTTCCTGTTTCTGCCATGTGTAACGTTCCGTCCCCGTCACAACCGGAACACCTAGATGCCATGACAGTCCATCGGTCGGTAGCGGTGTCCCCGTGAATTGCTCGAAGACTTCATCTCCTGACGAATAGTAGTTGTAGAGTCCAGGCAGGCAGGCCGTGAAACGCCCCTTCCATGTGAGAGAGTAACGGTCGTCATCCCCAAACACTAGATCCGGATCGAACAACTTATTATAGAGGGCTGACCATGTTCTGGGCAGGTAATCGAACCAATCTTCATGCACCATGTTGTTAGCGGAAACCGTTGTGCTCCATAACCCCGGGTCGTACGCCTCGGCGGGGACGGCCGCGTTGAGCATGAAGTACTTGCCGACGCCCATTCCGTGGTCTGCGATGGCGGAGGACACGACCATGTTACCCAAGCTGTGCGCCATGACGGTCTTTTCTCCGGAGAGGTTGCTGACGTAGTCCCTGATGTGCGGCGCGGCCTCGAAGGCGTGGACCACGTTGCCGCAAAAAGCCATGTTTAAGGTTCCCTAGGCCAAGACGAGTCGCGCCAGTCGGGTTTGAACAGATTGTTCTTGCCATCGAACTCAAGATTACGGTCGTTGGGGGTCGGATTGAAATAGTAACGCAATGTGGCACTGCCGCCAACCGTATCGGCGGACGCATTCCCGTAGTCAATGCCGTCCAGAATCTTGCCGTAATGCGACACCTCCACTCCGTCAACAAAGCGAGTCCGAAATTTGCAAATATAGTAATCGGACGTCGAACTTTCCAAACGCCTGATAATGTTTGTTGGAGTGCGGTCCACGCAAAGGCTTATAGATGGGGAATACCCTGCCACAGGGGCCTCATAAAGCGTGCTAAACTCGCTCCATCCGTCCTTGGTCATCAGGATGAAACCGTCCAACTCATTCGCCCCCCTGATTTCCAGTTCCTTTGTGAAGTCGAGATATTCGGATGACCGGCTTCTTGACGCTTGATACATCAGGGAGATGTCCGCCGTATTCCCCTTCCCGTGCGGTTCCACCCAGTCTCCGACAAGAAGGTCGTATCGGAAATATTCGTTCCGCCCCGGGAATACAATCTTCGCTTTTCTAACATACATCGGGATCGGCTTGCGGATCTCTTTGAGGGTGACGCGCAGCGTCGGGTTCCAAGGGATCCAACGCCCGTTCTCGATGCAGCGGTAGCCGCGCTTGCCGAGCTGGTATTCGGCCCGCGTCTGATAGAAACCCTGTTTTTTGATCGTGTATAACAGCGATGCCCCGTTTAACGTTTTCCCTTCGACGACGAACAGGCCGCCCGCGTCCGTCAGCCCGCTACCCCCTGAGCCGCCGTAAAAACCCGCCGAGATGTCGGCACCCGCGACGCTGTTGCCGTCCGTGTCGACCACATGGAACGTCGCCTTCCCTTTTGCACCAAACCTTGATGCCTCTCCTCTTTCCTTACGGTACCGTTCCCACCCCTCGTAGTCCTCCATGCCCGGTCGCGGATCGAAATTGTGGCGCGGGTCCGGCTCAAGCACACCGTTGGTGATCACGACCACCCCCGGCGCGTAGGCGGCGGCGAGACCGGCAGGCGCAAGGCGGTCGCCTTCCGGCCTGTGCACATCGGTTTCCCGCAACCTAGGAGCGGCCGCAACGGCGGATGCACTCGCCTCGACCGGCGGCATAGCCGGTCTTGTCAGGCGCTGCATCAACAGAATCAGGACAGCGCACACCGCCACGCCGACAATCGCCCAAAAGATGCGCTTCCTCATTTCAACCCTCCCGTATTAACCAGATTGATAAACAGCGGATGGACGTAGAAATAGGCAGAGTCCTTCATGTCGCTGTGCAACCATCGGTTGTCTAGGTCTTTGTCCTGGCCGTGCCCCGTCCGCCACCAGCCGTTCGCGCCCATCCCGCTCATGTCGACGTTTCTTTCGTCGTCGTCAAATAATAGACACCCAGCGGGTTGGACGGACTCACTTGGGCCAACTGAGATCCCTCCACGCAGGGTCAAACAGATTGTTCTTGCCGTCAAACTCAAGGCTCCTGTCATTTGAAGTGGGACTAAAATAGTACCGGAACATAACGACACCTTCTTTTGCGTCGTTCTCCAATATACCGTAGGCGATGTTCCCGTAGATTTTCCCGTAATTCGACACCGTTGAGCCGTCTGGGGCGGTACTCGTTCTGGATCTGAATATCACATAATCGTTTTCCGTGACATCGAATTTCCGGAATATCTCAGTGGATGTCCGGTCATAATAGAGATTAATGTTGGGGATATAGCCCAACAGCGGAGCCTCCGCCACGCTCGCCAGCTCGCTCCATTCGTCCTTTTTTTTCAATAGAAACCCGTCACCCTCCCGTATGGCCTTGACCTCCAATTCCTGTCTGAAATCGGAAAAATCGGTCGACCTTGGCCGATCGAACCGAAACCGCAAGGCGATATCGGCCGTCTTCCCTTTGCCGTAGGGCTCGACCAAATCACCGGCCAAGAAATCGTATTCGAAATCCATATCCTTGGCGGGAAGTATGATCTTCGCTCGCTTCGTGTGCATCGGGATGGGCTTGCGGATCTCCTTGAGGGTGACGCGCAGCGTCGGGTTCCAGGGGATATTCCGACCGTTTTCCAGGCTGATGATGCCGGGGCCTTCAAAGCTGAATTTCTGACGGGTCTGATAATGACCCTCTTTCTCCACGGTGTAAATGAGTTCGGACAGCAACAGGCCGTCTGCGGTAAACAGTCCGTCGTCATCCGTAAGCCCTTTGTTTTTCGCCGTGCCTAACGGACGGTTCAACGATACCAATACTAATGCGCCGGGGACACTCACGCCATCCGTGTCCACGACATGAAAGGTCACTTTGGTCTCAGCCCCGCCGTACCCTCCCCTGTTCACGCTGTTGCGCTCCCGTTTATATCGCGCAAACTCTTCTGACGACCGAGACACCTTGTTGCGGGTGTCGTTCTTCAACACGGCGTTGGTGATCACGACAATACCCGGCGCGTAGGCGGCGGCGAGACCGGAGGGCGCGGGGCTACAGCCCTCTGGCTTATTCACAACGGTATTTCGCGCCCTTTGCGCGACAGAAACAGCAGGGGCCCTCGCCTCGACCGGCGGCATTGCCGATTTTGCCTTGCGATGCGTCAGCAGGAGCAAGGCGGCGCATGCCGCCGCGCCAACTATGACACAGAGCCTACATCTTGTCATTTCAACCCTCCCGTCTCCACCAAATTGTCATACAGCGGGTGGACATAGAAATAGGCGGCATCCTTCATGTCGCTGTGCAGCCACCGGTTGTCAAGGGCGGGGAAGTATGTGTGTCCCGTCCGCCACCAGCCGTTCGCGCCCATCCCGTTCATGTCGACGTTTCTGGGTTGGGAAATTGCCGGAATCACCATGTGCCCGGCAGCCGCCGAGAGCGCGGGGACGGCGTAGGCGAGCAGGCTCGCCCGTTGCGCTTCCGAAATCGAGGCCTGCATGATCTCCGGCGGGTTGTGGTGGAAGACGGGCGCGGCGCGTATTTCGGATGGCGTCAGCGCGTTGGCCTGTTCGAGCGTGTAGCACTTCTCCCAATCCATTCCGCCTTCCGGCGGGGGCCCGATCCTCCACTCGCCCCAGAAACCCCATCCCGCCTGATCGCTGTTCGTGAGCCACGCGGTCAGAACGTCTTCCGACGCCGTGCGTCCCTTGAACGCCTCCTGCTTCTGCCAACTGTAACGCCCCACGCTGTAGGATCGATTATCCGAGAGCGGTTCATAACCCTCATCTGGCCACGGGGTATTCCGAGTGAACACCTCGAACACCTCGTCGCCGCTGGAGTAATAGTTGTACGCCACGGGGAGAACGGCGGCAAAGCGCCCCTTCCACGTCAGGCCCGCGCGCCCGTCGGGCGCCTGAAAGAGCGCGTGCCAATTCGCCGTCCATGTGTCGGCATCATACGCCTCCCAGTCGTCATGGACCATCGGGTTTGACGGGTCTGAGGCCGCCAGCGTGGCGTCGTAGCACTCCGCCGCGACGGCGGCGTTGAGCATGAAGTACTTGTCCACCGACATGCCGTGGTCGGCGATCGCGAAAGAGACGAGCATGTTCCCGAGACTGTGCCCGGCGACAACCTTCACCCCTGTCCCTTGCAGCGAGTTGTTGACGTACGCGGCCAGACGCGGCGCGGCCTCGTAGGCGTTGACGACGTTGGCGTAATAGTCGGGCGTGCGATATCCACCCCCCGGCAAATAAATGTAGGTCTGACTCTCGTTGCCGTCCCAGATCACCGCCGTGTACCGTGCCCTCATGCCCGACTGCCACATCCGCTTAAAGACCTCACTCCCCCACTCGCGGGCGGCATCGGTGCTGACGTTGTACCCGTGGACGAATACGAAGTTTCCGTAATCGGAAGCGTCCGGCGGCGCATCCACTCCGACGGTGAGCGCGGAACCTCCGTTGCGCAGGTTGACGCGGTCGTACATGTCCTCCACAGAAGAGATGCGCATCGGAAGTTCGGCGGTGGCGACAGCCGCGCCGTCCTTGACCAGCTCAAGAACCAGCGGCGCGGCGCTCGCGGCCATGCCCTCGACAAGGATGACGCCCTTGCCGCCCACACTTTTCAACCATGTCACGAAAATCGGAGACATTTGCTTTCCTTCAGCCGTGGCCTGCAACAGGGCGGCTGACCGCGCGGGCTCGTGCATCCCCAGACCGCAATTTCCGAAATCATGCGTGAGGTGCCAACCCGCGTTAAGGTCGCCAAGCCTCGTTTGCATGAAATGGACGGCGGCGTTGGAGTGCCTCAGCCGCAGAGTGTGCCCGGACTTGACAAGCATATTCAGTTCAGGCACATCCACCAGTACGGGAAAGAAGTCCAGCAGGTCGCGCCTTCCGTTCGCCATCAGGTCGCCGCAGTCCTTGATTGTGGTCTGGCCGGGGATGTCCGTGCCGCCCGCCTCGGCCGTGTCGCCGACATCATAGTCGTCGTTGACCCAGATGCGGAAAACCTCGCCAGCCTTGGCCTTGGCGCGGTCAACCTCTTCTATCTTGCCGTTGCGGTCATAGTCAGGAACCAAATCCATTTTCAGCACGTACAGCGTGGCGTGCTTGCCGGCGGCGGAGAAGACGGTGTCGTCGTCATGCGTGCCGAGCAGGCCGGACGGGTCGTCGGTCACCACGCAAGGGGACGCTGAGACCGACAGGGTGTAGTCGTAGTCGGGACGGGGAGAGCCCTGGTAATTGGAGTCGGTCGAGACATGCTCGAGCGATACGGCGTATTTCGCGCCTTTCAGGAGAACAAGAGAAACACTGTCGATATCCCCGTAGTCGTGGTTGAGGCGCGTCTGCGCAGGCCTAGGGTCCCCGCTGACGGGCGCGACCGTCAGACGGTATTTTTCGGAATGGCTGCCGCTGTGATCGCCGAAATACAGCGACACGGTGGCCGTCTCGCGCGGATCTTGATCGTCCGGATCAAGCGGGTCGCTGCCTTGTGCGACCTCGTCGCCATCGTTCACGCCGTCACCATCGGTGTCGGCGTCATTCGGGTCGGTGTCATGGTCGCTCTCCGCCTGATTGTTTAACCCGTCACTGTCGGGGTCGTCCTGGGCGCCATTGCCCTCGATGCCGTCAGTGTCGTTGTTGACCAGCGGGTCCATGCCGTGTTCCAACTCCCAGCCGTCGGGCAGGCCGTCGCCGTCGGTGTCGGGCTGGAACGGGTCCGTGCCCAAGAGAAGTTCCACCGCGTCAGACAGCCCGTCGCCATCGGTGTCGGCATTTGCGGGGTTTGTCCCAAGAATGAACTCGTCGTAGTCGTTAATTCCGTCACCATCGGTATCCGCGCTGAGCGGGTTTGTCTTGAGAATATATTCTAAATGATTTGACAACCCGTCGCCGTCGGGATCTGCGGACGGATCTGTCGGCGAAAGGGGATCTAGACCATAAAAGGACTCCCATGCGTCCCCCAACCCGTCCCCGTCGGTATCCGGATTCCACGGGTCTGTTCCTGCCGCAACCTCCTCCCCGTCATTTAAGCCATCCCCGTCGCAGTCCGGATCAAACGGAGACGTCCCTGTTCCCAAAGCAAAGGTCCGCCACATCTCAGGTTGAGCCAGCCCATCGATTTCAAACCCCCACACCGCGTTCTGGGGAACATGTATTCCCGGCCCTTTGGCACCGATTGAGGCGGATATGCCACGGGCAACAACCCCGTTGACGGTCTTGTAGGCGACATGGACTCTGTTGGACGAGTTCTCGGGAAGAACCACCTGAAACGTCAACATGTTATTTGTCGTCGCCGGATAACCGTTGAACCCCATGTTACGATACTCTATGACGTTGTAGCGGACTCCATTTGTGATCACGCCCGCCAAATAAACGGCGGAGCCCATTTGCGTCGGCCAAGCATACAGATCATCCCAGAATCCGGCAATGAAGACATGCCGGTTCCCAACCCCGCTGAACTCAAGATTGGCATTATCAGCATACGCCCCAACAGGTGCCGGCCATCCGGGATTAAGTCCCCACACAACCCCATTTATGCTGACAGCAATATTTGTGACAGACAGTCCCGCTATATGAACCGGGAAAGGGAGTTCCACCGTCACCATGCCATCATTCATGCCGCTAGGCGAGAGCAATGAGAGCAAGTCCACGCCCCCCGAAACATCCAGCCAAAGGCGATACGCTCCGTTATGCGCGACATGCGCGACCTCTTCGGCATCAGACAACCCGTCCCCGTCTGTATCCGGATTGACGGGATCAGTCCCCCATTCCAGTTCAATCCAATTCATAAGGCCATCTCTATCCGGATCATCATCACGAAACGTCGGGGAGAGTCCCTCGCTGACCTCGAATGCGTCGTCAAGCCAGTCATCGTCGGTATCGCGCTTTAATGGCGACGTTTGATAAATATAGTGTTCTTCACCGTCGGACAGCCCATCGCCATCCGTGTCAGGATTGAGAGGGTCAGTCCGCAGCCATCCTGATAACTCGAGGCCATCCTCAAGTCCGTCGCCATCCGTATCCGGGTTGAGCGGGTCGGTTCCATGAGTGAAAATTTCTTTATCGTCGTCCACTCCGTCGCCATCCGTATCCGGGTTGAGCGGGTCGGTCTGATAAATCAAGACCTCGTCCCCATCCGACACTCCGTCACCGTCCGTATCAGGGATAAGGGGGTTTGTACCTAATTCGTTCTCTTCTTCATTTGTAAGCCCATCACCGTCCGCATCAGGAGCCGCAACCAATGGATTTAACCCGTATTCGACTTCGATGCCGTCAGAAAGGCCATCGCCATCCGTATCCGGGTTGAGCGGGTCGGTAGAGTAGGCCTGTTCCTCCAAATCAGATAATCCGTCACCATCCGTATCGGCGCAAAGCGGATCTGTCCCATGCTCATATTCCTGAACATTTGTTAGTCCATCACCATCAGGATCCATGCTGAATTCGATCAAACCTTGGACTTTTTCCCCAGACAAAGCTGAGGTGTACAGCCGGACATCCGCAATATAGCCGTCCCACGGGTACGATGAAGACAGAAACTTGAAAGTCGACCCAATCCAAAGAGGGGCTTGGTTAGGAATATGGGCAAAGCTGTTTGTCTGCGCCTTTTTCAGATGCCCGTCCACATACAGGCAAACACTGGTGCTACCGGCATCGTAGACGCCGCAAACGTGATGCCACGAACTTCTCGGAACATAAGACGCGACCCCGCTGGAGCCAAACGCCCCACACGCATAAAAAGCGCAGCAAGTATGAAGGGCTGTTCCATCAGGCCACGTCCCGGGGCTTGATGATGCCTTAATCAGGATGGTAGAACTACTGGAGGGTTCGAAAGCGAATATCCACGCGGAAAGGGTAAAGCCCGATGACAGCGGCGCGTTTGTGACCCCACGCACACAGACATAGCCTTCCTCAGCGCCAACTCCCGCGTCATAGTGTCGTCTGAAATACAGAGCCTCTCCTATAGGAGAAACGCCCTCCGACCAGACAACATGCGGCCCAGGCCGTACAATAACCGCCGTGTTGTTATTCCCGCTGAGGTCAACAGACGCCACCCCGCTCGCCTCGCGGAACTGCCACCACCCTTTCAAGCTCGAAGAAACGCCTGAAAGCGGATTAAGCCCTTTAAAGACCTCCCACCCGTCTGCCATGCCATCATGATCGGTATCCCAGAAAAATGGATCTGTACCGGCAAGCAACTCGTCTCCGTCATCCAGCTCATCCCCATCACTATCGGCATCACATGGGTCAGTGCCATACAGGAATATTTCTTCGAAGTCCGACAATGAGTCTCCATCGCTATCCCATCTGCATGGCGATGTCCCATAATAAAAAACCTCATCTCCGTCAGACAATGAATCCCCGTCTGTATCAAGATCATAACGATCTGTGCCATACAGATATTCTTGATAGTCAGCAAGTCCATCATTATCGGAATCGAGACTAGCATCAGAAGCGTCAAGCGGATTAAGACCACAGGCTATCTCATCTCCGTCTGATATCTCATCCCCATCACTATCAGGACAACACGGATCCGTGCCAGACGCATATTCCAGAAGATTAGATAACCCATCACCATCCGCATCGGCCCCCGCATCGGAGGGATCACACGGATCGAGACCGCACGCGGCCTCCCACCCATCAGGCATACCGTCGCCGTCGCTGTCCGCATTGTTCGGGTCAGTCCCCAACAGATATTCCTGAAGGTTAGACAACCCGTCGCCGTCCGCGTCCGCAACGGACTCAAGGAGTTTGCCGATTTCCGAGACGGACAGCGCCGCGACATAAAAACGCGCGTCCGCAATATCGCCATGCCATGCCCACAGACCGTCTTTGAAGACAGAGCCTATCCAGAGGGGGTCGTCGTTCTCCACAATCCCCGCGACATTTGTCCGTGTCCCAAGAAGTATCCCGTCAATGTAAATCATGGCGTTCGTGCCGTCGTAGACGCCGCAGACATGATGCCACGTACCGGTATCCGACACGCCGCTGGCGACGTGTTGTTCCCACCCGCCTGTATAGAAGGACAGGGAGTCGCCGTCTTCGTGGTAAAGCGAGAAACCGTCGGCCCACATGTCGTGATCCGATGCCTTGGTGAATATGGCGGCATAAGAGGGATATGATTCCGCTCGCACCCAGGCGGCAACGGAAAACCCGTTGGCGAGCGGCACTTCGGCAAGGCCGGGGACACACACATAGCCGCCATTGTAGCCGCGATTTCCAGCGTCTTGGCCAATATCGAAACGCAGGGCCGAACCGACGGGAGCCCCTGCCACCCACGATACGCCGTTCGTGCGCACCATATGGACTCCGTTGCCTTTCCCGCTCAGGTCGTCGGAGTGCGTGCCGGAACCCTCCCGGAACTGCCACCAGCCGACAAGACTACCGGACAAACCCGACAACGGATTGAGACCGTGATCCGCTTCCCAACCGTCGGGCATACCGTCGCCATCGGTGTCCGGATTGTTCGGGTCGGTACCGAAGGCATACTCGTCAAGGTTCGCCAGACCGTCGCCGTCCGCGTCGGCCCCCGCGTCGGTGGGATCAAGCGGCGCCAACCCATGTGAAAGCTCCCATCCGTCGGAAATGCCGTCGCCGTCCGAATCCGCAGAAAGAGGGTTGGTTCCATAGACATATTCTTGATGATTCGATAAACCATCCTCGTCCACATCAGTGGCAAAATCGGACGGATCGAGAGGGTCAAGAAGACACATGACTTCCCACCCGTCGGGCATGCCATCCCCGTCGGTGTCGACGGCCAACGGATTCAGTTGCTGTAAAACCAGACTGTGGGTGCCCCCGGCAGCCATGGAGACGACACACGGGATATTTGTTTCGCTTTGCGAGGAGGCTGTTGGCAGGAAACTTCTCCCCCCGAAAAAAACGGCCGTCCCGTCTGAAAGCAGTATCTGACTGCGATGTAGCCCAGCGGCAATCGCGACCGCATTAGTCTTTAGCGCGGGCACATCGCATTGTCCCGTGGTATTGCGCCCCCACCCAACAACACCTCCGTCCGAAAGTAAAACCAGACTGTGATGCCCCCCTGCCGCAATGGCTATGGCGTTTGTGACAGAAACCGGGACGTCGCATTGGTTATAATTGTTGTATCCCCAGCCAATCACACCTCCATTTGATAGCAAAGCCAGACTGTGACCAACCCCAGCCGCGACAGCCAACACATTGGTGGCCGATGGAGGAATATCGCATTGACCGTAATTATTATACCCCCAACCGACAACCGCCCCAGATGACAGCACGGCCAAATTATGGTTTGCGCCTGCTGCAACAGCCGATACATTTGTGGCCGAAAGAGGCACCGTCCCCTGTCCGTAATAATTATACCCCCATGCAACAGCTTCTCCGCCGGAAAGCAAAGCAAGACTATGATTTTCCCCCGCCGCAACAAAAACGACGTTCGTTACCGAAGAAGGCGGATTACATTGACCAGAACCGTTTGCCCCCCATCCGAAAACGGTTCCCGACGGAAGCAACGCCAGACTATGGTAACGCCCCCCCGCAAACATTTCCGCGTCCACAACAGAAACAGGAACATTGCATTGCCCTGAATAATTGTTACCCCAGATCACAACCATGCCCCCAGGAAGCTGGGCAAAACTATGATTGGGGCCAGACACGATCGCCAGAACGTTTGTCGCCGAGCAAGGTACGTCACACTGCCCATAATTGTTACGCCCCCAAGCCACCACTCTGCCATCTGCAAGCAACGCCAAACTATGTTCCTCGCCCGCCGCCACAGCGACCGCATCGGTCACCGAAGGCGGCACATTACATTGCCCGTATAAGTTCCACCCCCAAGCGATGATTCTGCCATCGTGAAGTAACGCCAGATTATGATATTTACCCGCCGCCACCGCGACCGCATTGGTCACCGAAGGCGGCACACTATTCATCCCATAGGAGCTGTCTCCCCACGCAACGACCCTGCCATCAGAACGCAACGCCAAGCTATGAAACCCGCCCGCCGCCACGGACACCGCGTTTGTTAGATTCGAAGGCACATAGCATTGCCCATAATAATTGTGCCCCCAAACCACCACTCGGCCATCTGAAAGCAACGCCAAACTATGACGTAGCCCCCCTGCCGTGGCTATGGCACCAGCACCAAGGGAAGGCACGTCGCACTGGCCGTAGTTGTTCTCCCCCCATGCTACAACACGACCATCTGAACATACCGCAAGACAGTGGCGCGACCCGGCAGCCGCAGACACCGCATTAGTTACGTAAGCAGGCACATTACGCAGTCCGTAGTCGGCGCTTCCAAAAACGGCGAGCCTCCCATCAGAAAGAAGTGCAAGACTATGGTTGTGTCCACCAGCAAACATCACTCCTGTTCTTCCCACTGGAGTCAATATACTCCCATACGTATTATTATCCCAAACAGCCATAACCTTGCGCCAGCGGATTTCTTCGCCGTCCGAGAGCCCGTCCCCGTCTGTATCGCTGTTTCGGGGATTTGTACCATAATGCACCCATTCTTCCTTGTCTGTCACCCCGTCGCCGTCGGTGTCATCGTCGCCCGGGTCAGTGCCCAGCACATACTCCTGAAGGTTCGTCAGCCCGTCGCCGTCCGCGTCGGCCCCCGCGTCGGAGGGGTCACGGAGGTCAAGGCCGTAGAGGACTTCCCACCCGTCGGGCATGCCGTCGCCGTCCGCGTCACGGCCGAGGTCGAAGTCAAACAGGAACTTCACCTGACCGACGTTGGCGAGGGCGAAATCGTCGGCCTGACCGGACCACGGGGCACCCGCGGCCGCGCCGACCTCCGAAAGCCGGGCGAGGAAGGGCGCTGCGGTGTTCTTGAGCTGGCCCAGCGTGACAGGGAGGCTGTTGTTCGTGGGGCTGAGGGAGGCGACAAGAGCCGACACGGCAGTCCCCGCGCCCCCGATCGGCGACAACCATTCGGCAAGCTCTTCCGCGGCCTGCCGGGCGATCCACTTGACCTGCCCCTGGACGGCGGCGGCGTAGTCGCAGGGCCCGCCCGCGCCGATGACGCCCTTCCCCAGCCACCACGCGGGCATGCCGGACGCCGCCGAGCCGCCGGGCATGTTCGTGAAGCGCCCCATGGGCACATCGCCCCGCGGGGCGAGATAGGAGACGCCGGAGGCCAGAGACACGCCGCCCCCGACGGAGAGCGCGCCGGACACCGCGGCGGAGGCCGCCAGGCCGACGCCCCCCGTGGCCGAGGCCCCGGCGCCCACCGTGAGCGTCTCGACCCGTCCGGCGACGACGGTGTCCGCGACGATGTCCCCCGCCAGCGCCCCGCGCGCGGCCAGAAGGCACAGGGCCCCCGCGGCGGCGAAAAGAAACGGTCTGTCCCGCATAGCCCACCCCCGCGGTCAAGGCGTGTTCGTGTAGATGCCGCAGGAGAGGTCCCCGAGCGGGCGCGAATAGAAGACGCCGGAGACGAACGAGACGTCCCCGGTGACGGTCAGCCCCCCGGCGACCGTCAGGTTCGTGGTCACGGCCACGGCCTCCGGGCCGGCGGCGTTCGTCACGGACAGCAGGCCGTCCGCATACAGCCGGACGACCTCGTTGGAGGAGAGGGCGCGGTCGTAAACCCGCACCTCATCGATCATCCCGCTCCACGCCATCCGCTGGTAGGAGTCCGTGCTGAACGAGTTACCGACGCAGAGTTTGCCACCACTGTAGACGGGGAAGACCGACGACGTGCTTTCCAGAGCTCCGTCCACCCAGAGCTGCCCGGCCGTGCCGCTCTTCACCGCCACCACATGATGCCATGCTCCGTCCCTGAAATCTCTGGAGTCGTCAACAAGACCGCCCCCCTGCCCCCCCTCATAAAACACCCACCTCAGAATCCCGTTCGGCGGGATCACGTTCAGGTGCCAGTCATGGTACATGACCGTCTTGTCGACAATCTTATGCCCGTAGCCCCCGCCGACGTCGCCCCCCCCGTTGTGGAGGAACCAAGCGCTGACCGAATAGGCGCTCCATGTAGGGAAATTCGGCTCGCTCCCCACGGAAATATAGTCGTTCACGCCGTCGAAGAACATAGACCCGCCCGAATAAGGCCCAGCGTTCGTCCAGGCACAGCCGGAGGCGACCCCCCCGTAGCCGTTCCCACTGAGGTCTGGAACCGCCGAGCCCTGATTGTCCGTGAAGCCGTAATACAGCTTCGACGTTTCAGGCTCGCTCCGAGGAGGGAGCCCGATCTGCTGCGTCAAGACCTCGTCCGCGACGACCTTCTCGGCGGTCACGGTCCCGGCCCCCGCCGCCGCGCACGCCCCGGCGATGCCCGCCGCGAAAAACCATCTCGTCATCTTCATCGGAAACGGCTCCTTTCCTGTTTCACCCTCACCCCGTCAAGAGGCCAGCCCGTCCTCACAACCTTTGCTCCGCCCGCGAGACCGTGCCCGTCAGGGCCTCGACAGGCGGCGGGCACACCGCCGGGCCGCGGGTACGCGCCGCCCCGGCCGCCAGCAGCGTCACACCGCCCCGGAAGCGGACGGACACGTCCCTCCCCCTGACATCCAGAGACTCGGCGTAGGCGCCCCCCGCCACGACCAGACTGTCGCCGCGGCGCAAGGCCGACGTGCCCGCGGCGACCGTCCGCTTCGGCCCGCCCGCCCCGTCGCCCCGGGCCAGCCCAGCCGCACCGGCCCCAGCTCCACCACGAAATCGTCCGCCTGCCCCGGCACGTTCTCGATCCGCAACGCCACCTGCCGCACCGCGTGCGGGTTGAACCGCACGCTCTGCGCCGGCGATTCCAGCGCGAAAACCGTCTCGCCCCACGCCGCGCCCGGCAGCGGCTGCGGACGGAACTGCGCCCACGACTCCGCCCCCTCGGCGTTGCGCGAGTTGAGCCGCAGCACCATCGGTTGCTTCTCGTTCAGCCCCTTCGCCGTACACCGCATCCGCACCAGAATCCGCCGCCCCTCCACGTCCGTCTCGGACTGCGGCAGGTCGAGCGTCAGGAACACCACCTGCTGCGCCTGCTTGCCGCTGAACCGCACCCGCTGCCGCACGCGCCGCTCGCCCTCC
>Ga0208244_101018_pt1 | contig 18688 bp, 17 predicted proteins | sample SubbioCR12Aug_5A_FD_184828 | JGI IMG/M metagenome (GOLD analysis project Ga0208244, IMG submission 184828) | Serpentinite rock and fluid subsurface biosphere microbial communities from McLaughlin Reserve, California, USA - CR12Aug_5A (SPAdes) | ecosystem: Environmental > Terrestrial > Deep... | reverse complement strand
ATATCTTGAGAAGGTGCGTCAAAAAACGATTAAAAACATCCAATTAAAAATAAAACGTTTAGGTCTATCAATCAATGAGTTGCATTCTGATCTAGAGTTTAGTTAGATAGAATTTGCAATCCGTGCCAAACAGTTCTATCTAAGGCAAATTCATATTTTTTTTCTTCCAGGATTAAGCTTAGTTTTATGATTGTCCTTTTGTTTTGGCAAAAGGACCAAAACCATCTGCCCAAACGATGGCTCGCGCACTCTTTGAAAACACAAGAAATCCTGGCAAAAAAGTGGGCTCTACTGCGTACGAGCCCAAACGGCCTTTGGGCCGATTTTGCCGGATTTCTATGTATTTTCAAATTCACAGGCTCAACGGCACCGCGTTTGGGCGGACTCACGCGCTGCATTGAACGGTCATTTTTCGTTGGGATAAACATTTTCTGGAGGGGCTGATGATTGGTTGATCTTTTCAGAGTAGTCGCAAACTACGCTGTTGCTGTATATCGGTCTCCAGACCGGAAAAACACCCAGCGTAGTTGCAAACTGCGCTGAACGGGTCGCACCTAGCCAAGATGTGCAGGCATTTTTGCATTTTTTACGGATTTGATTTTTAAGCGTTCGGAAGGTTTTAGAAGTGTAGGATTAAGGTACAGGCAGTATCCTGTGAATAATAGATATTTACAGAATGACATAAAAACCACTACTGCAGGTAAAACGTAAAATATGTAAGTTGTTTCTGAGCTTATGTAACAGATTGTTCTTGAAGAGACAGCACCTTTGCCAAATGAAATAAATTCATGTCTGGGCCGCCATTTGCGAAAAATAAAATAATAAGCCTGGTCATTATCGGCTCGAATGTGAACTAAAGTCAATTGAAAAATTACAGTGCCACCCAAACAGGCTCTGAATTAAAAATAATACACAATGAAGAAGTCAACAGTTAAAGACAACAAGGAGAATAATTCCAAAAAAGCAAAATCACACATAGCAGAAGAATTAACAGCTTCTGAAATCCGTTATCGAAGCTTATTCGAATCGACAAAAGACGGGATTCTGATTCTTGATGCTGAAACAGGGAAAATTGTTAACGTTAATCCATTTTTAATTGATTTGCTAAGTTATTCAAAAGAGGAATTCATTGAAAAATCAATCTGGGAATTAGGCGCTTTTCAGGATATTTTTGAGAATAAAGAGAAATTTCTGGAATTGCAAAAAGAAGAATATGTGCGCTATGATGATTTACCGCTTGTAACTTCAGACGGACGCGAAATTCATGTTGAGTTCATCAGCAATGTTTATTTAGTAAACAAGAAAAAGGTTATTCAGTGCAACATTCGTGATATTACTGAAAAAAAAGAAGCGGATGTTGTTCTCGAAAACACCAGGATAGAACTCGCAGAAATAAAAGAATCTACAGACGAAATTAATGAATTAACTGAGAATGTATTCGACACGGTCCGTGAGCCTTTACTTGCACTTGATAAGGACTTAAGAGTAATAAAAGCCAGCCGTTCGTTCTATAAATTTTTCAAAGTAACGGCAGAAGAAACAATCAGTAAGCATATCTATGAATTGGGAAACCACCAGTGGGATATCCCAAAACTGAAAGAATTGCTGGAGAAAATCATTCCTGAGAAAAATTCGTTTGATGATTATGAGGTTGAACACAACTTTTCTACCATTGGTAAACGGGTGATGCTTTTAAATGCACGTCTGGTAAAAAGGGCATTTGGAAAAGAGAAGGTAATTCTTTTGGCCATTGAAGATATTACGGAACGAAAAGGCAAAGAAGATTCCTTAAAAGAAACACAAAGGGAAACAAGTGGTTCTTTAAGCATTCTCCTGGACCTTATGCATGCACCAATTATCATATGGGATAATTCCATGATAATCAAACGTTTCAACCACAAATTTGAACTGCTGAGTGGTTATGATTCGGCTGAAGTTATCGGCAGAAAAATTGATTTTCTTTTTCCAAAAGAAAAAATTGTTGAAACACTTGAATTGCTGAAAAATCATCTTGACGTTGAAAATTTGGAAGTAGCAGAAATAGATATTTTAACAAAAGACAAAAAAATAAAGACCGTTTTGTGGAATTCATCGCATATTCTTGATGAGGATGGAAAAACTATTATTGCAACAATTTCACAGGATATAACCAATCGAAGGGAATCGGAGTTGGCGCTTCGAAAGAGTGAATCTCACCTTCGCACACTTGTGAATACTGTCCCCGATTTAATGTGGCTAAAAGATGCGAAGGGGGTTTTCCTCTCATGCAATCCGATGTTCGAACGTTTTTTTGGAGCCGCAGAAGCGGACATCATTGGCAAAACCGATTATGACTTTGTTGACCGTAAATTGGCAGACTTTTTTGTTGAAAATGACCGAAAAGCAGTCGATGCAGGTAAACCGACCAGCAACGAAGAGTGGGCTACCTTTGCTGACGATGGACATCGCGCCTTTCTGGATACTACAAAATCCCCGGTATACGATTCAGACGGAACACTGCTTGGTATTCTGGGCATTGGACGTGACATAACTGAACGTAAGCTTGCTGAACAAAAGATTCAGGCCAGTGAAAAACGTTTTCGCGCCATTTTCGATCAGGCTCCCATTGCTGTCGCAATTATTGATCTGCAAGGATATCCAACCCTTTCCAATTTAAGTTTAACAAAAATGATTGGGTACAGCAGTGAAGAATTGTCTAAAATGATGTTTACTGAAATTACCTATCCTGAAGACATTGAAAAGGAAATAATTCATTTTACCGCTTTAAAAGATGGAAAAGTTTCCGATTATAGCATGGAAAATAGATACATCCATAAAAATGGAACTTTGATCTGGGCGAATCTTTTTGCCACAACACTAAATGATAGCAATGGTTTGCCACAGGAAATTTTAGTAATGGCTGAGGATATTACGGAAAGAAAAAAAGCTGAAGTTGCACTGCTTGAAAGCGAAACAAAATATCGTGCATTTTTTGAAAACAGCATGGATGCCATACTTTTAACAAGTCCTGACGGGAAAACAGTATCGGCCAATCAGGCAGCATGCAATATGTTTGGATATTCGGAAGATGAACTTATCCGTTTGGGAAAAGCTGGAATTGTTGATAAGTCAGATTCCCGCTTGTCTGATTTGCTGGACGAACGGAAATTAAAAGGTAAGGCACGTGGTGAGGTAACATTTCTCCGCAAAGATGGAACGCCTTTTCCTGTTGAAATTTCATCAGCAATTTTCAAAAATCAAGAGGGTTTTGAACGTACCAGCATGATTATTCGCGACATAACCATACGAAAACAGACAGAAAATGAAATCGCAATGCTTGCTCAATCATTGAAGAGCATAAATGAATGTGTCAGTATCACAGATATGGAGGATATTATTCTTTTCGTCAACGAATCATTTTTAAAAACATATGGATATGAACTTAATGAACTGATTGGGAAAAATATTAGCATGTTGCGTTCGCAAAACAATGAACGATCACAGCTTGATGAAATATTACCAGCCACAATTCAAGGTGAATGGCAAGGCGAATTGATGAACAGGAAAAAAGACGGGACTGAATTCCCTGTGTATCTTTCAACCACATTGATTAAAGTTAAAGAGAATAAGGTACTTGGATTGATTGGAGTTGCATCCGATATTACAGAACGTAAGAAGATTCAAAACGAAATAAAATTTCAGGCTGACCTGCTTAATAACGTAGGTCAGGCGGTTATCGCGACCGACTTGTTGGGTAAAGTAATATACTGGAATAATGCTGCAGAAAAAATCTACGGGTGGTCAAATTCAGAAGCAATCGGACAGAATATTATGGATTTGACGCCTGCCCGACAAACGAACGATCAGGCCATTGACATCATGAAAAAATTAGGCGAAGGAAAAACATGGGCTGGAGAATTTTATGTCAAAAGAAAAGACGGAAGTAGTTTTCCTGCCTTTGTAACTGATACACCGATATTGGATGCAAATGGTAAATTAACAGGTATCATAGGAATTTCCAGCGATATTACCGAGCGTAAACATGCTGAGATGGTATTGATAGAAGCCATGCAAAAAGCCGAAGAAAGCGATCGCTTGAAAACTGCATTTTTGCACAATATTTCGCACGAAATCAGAACACCCATGAATGCGATTGTGGGCTTTTCCGGTTTTCTTAATACACCTGATTTGATGCCTGATGAACTAAAACATTATACCGACATAATTATACGAAGCAGCGATCAGCTGCTTGCCATTATTGATGATATTATCAGTATTGCTTCAATTGAATCAGGACAGGAAAAAGTTAAGGAAAATGAAACCAACATTAATTTAATTTGCAAGCTTGTTGAGGAACAATTTTTCCCACAAGCCAATGACAAGAATGTTACACTTAACTTGAAAACTGTCTTGGCCGATGATGAGGCAATTATTATCACCGATGCAACCAAACTAACGCAAATACTCACTAATCTTACTGGGAATGCCCTTAAATTTACCCGTCAAGGTCATGTTAATTTTGGTTACACGGTAAAAGGCGGCCAATTGGAATTTTATGTGGAAGATACCGGAATAGGCATTGATTTGGATATGCAAAAAGTGATATTCAATCGTTTTCGCCAGGTTGAAACCACCGATGCAAGAAACTTTGGTGGTTCAGGTTTGGGGTTGTCGATCTCAAAAGCATATGTTGAGATGCTCGGCGGTAAAATGTGGCTGACTTCCGAATTGGGTATAGGCTCTGTTTTTTATTTTACAATCCCTTTCAAAAATACCATTGTGAAAAAATTACCTGACATTCAATCTGTTAAAGATTCAGATTTTAAGTTTGGCCCCAATATAACCCTGTTAATTGCAGAAGATGAGAACTCTAATTTTTTGCTATTGGAAGTGTTGTTGAAGGGTACAGGAATAAACATTATCAGGGCCATTAATGGCAAGGAAGCAGTTGAGTTTTGCAAAAACAACCCGCACATTGATTTGGTGATGATGGATCTGAAAATGCCCATAATGGATGGCTATGAGGCAACAAAGCTTATTCAGGAATTCAGACCTGATTTGCCCATCATTGCCCTGACTGCATATTCAACCGAAGTGGACAGAGATAAAGCTTTAGCAAGTGGATGTTCCGATTTTATCAGCAAACCTTTTAAAAGAGAATTGTTTCTGGCAAAAATAAATGAACAGCTTCATAAATAGAAACCACCCTACTCAGCTACCATGGCCGTTTTTGCCGGATTTCTATGTGTTTTCAAATTCACAGGCTCAGCGGCACCGCGTTTGGGCTGGCTCGCGCGCTCTTTGAACGAACATTTTTCGTTGAGATAAACATTTTCCGGAGGCTCTGATGATTGCTTAATCTGTTCAGAGTAGTTTGCAACTACTCTGTTGCTATCAATCGGCCTTCAGACCGAAGGCAATTCAATTAACTATATGTTTTTCATAGCTGCTGAACGGAGATGCATCGCATCGAGTCTGTCGAAATTTAGTTCAACTGTTAGTTGATGCTGGGTCGAAACGACCACATGAACTCCTATATTATTGCTTGGACATGCTTTATTTATTTCAATTTATCAGTCGATTTATGGCTAACAAAGATATAAGCTGTGAATATTGTATCATTATTAACTTCATAAAAAATGCTCGTCTGCTTACTCAAAACTGCTTTTCTCAGTCTTGGTTGAAATGTGGATACGGGAAACAACTTTGGATTTCCAATGATTAGGTCAATCTGTTTGGATAGTTTCGTTTTAAAGATATCAACTTCTCTTTTGGTCCACCTGGCATCCAGATAATCGTATATTTCTTCGAGGTTCCTAATAGCTTCCTCAGTCCAGAATAGTTTATAATCCATATTTTTTCTTAACATCACTATGAGAAACTATCCTACCCTCATCAATATCTTTCAAACCTCTTTGAATTCCAAGTCTTTGTTCTTCTGTAAGTTCGCTCCACCAATCTTTATTATCAGCCCGTGCATCTTTAATAATTTTAAGGTATTGGAGCGTATCTATATCCTTCAGACTAGTAAGCCATTCGATTAGTTCCAATTTTATTGTTTCTTGTCTCATAATTCAATTTTTATTCAAAGTTACGAATTTACATTAATATAGTCAATTTAAGCAAGCTGACGGCGTGCCCTATAATCAGCCCGACCTACTGAAACAGGTACGTCCTCCATAGGCGGACACGTCCTAAAACAACCTCTGTTTTTCATTTCACTACTATTTTACCCTGCTAAATTAGCAAATACTTCTGTTGTGATGAAGGCGAATTTTCAAGCAAATTTGGGATTGATCTTTTTGGGCGCGCCAAAAGAGTTTCACTAAGACCTCAGAAGGATGCTAATAGTATGAAAAATGAAAGAACAAAAAACCCAAGTTCAGAGTAGTTTGCAACTACTCTTTTGCAGTATAGCGGTCTCCAGACCGTAAGCCAATCAATAAATTATATGTTTTTCATGGGTATTATTCTTGCAATGAAAGTGATTTAGAATCGGTCAGAGACTGTATAAATACCCAGTGTATTTGCAAACTACGCTGAACGGGGATCGGGTCTATGATTGTCCTTTTGTTTCGGCAAAAGGACCAAAACCATCTGCCCAAACGATTGCTCGCGCACTCTTTGAAAACACAAGAAATCCTGGCAAAAAAGTGGGCTCTACTGCGTGCGAGCCCAAACGGCCCCCGGGCCGTTTTTGCCGGATTTCTATGTGTTTTCAAATTCACAGGCTCAGCGGCACCGCGTTTGGGCGGGCTCACGCACTGCATTGAACGGACATTTTTCGTTGGGATAAACATTTTCCGGAGGCTGAGGGCTGGCTCATTTGGAACAGATAACGGATTGAATTTAAAACTAGTACAGAGTAGTTTGCAACTACTCTGTTGCTATCAATCAGTCTTTATACCGTAGGCAAATCTAAGGCTGGCGCGGATTTGCAATCCGTGCCTTAAAGAATTAACTAAGCTGGGGCACGGATTTCAAATCCGCGCCAACAGACTACTATAAAAACCATATTTTCGGACATAGATATGGAATCTCTGTTCAGAGTAGTTTGCAACTACTCTGTTGCTGTATATCGGTCTCCAAACTGAAGGCAATTCAATAAGTTATATTTTTTATGGTTACTATTCATCTAAAATATTGATTTAGAATCGGTCAGAGATCGAAAAAGAAACCAGCGTGGGGCAAACTACGCTGAACGGGTATTATTCTGTCTTTTCATGTTTTACGTACTGAATCCATTGTTTTTCTAGGGTGTTTTCCGGCAAACCGTATATGGTTTCAATACTTTCAGGCTCTTTTATCAGAGAAACCAGTTTGTCAATACCATAAGTATCAACAAGGAATTCAACTATCGAAACAGAAAGTCCATAACCATTCATATGGCCAAATTCCATAGCCGATGCGGTATTAAGTTGTGCCCAGGTTGGCGGCAACTTTTCACGCAAACTTGATTCAACAGATTTTCGGATATATTCATTTATCTGGCCTGCTTCATATTGTGCATATCCTTCGTTAAGCCATTTTGGTAATCCGGTAACAACTTTATTCCCAATTGCATAATACACAGCAATATGTACAAATTCATGGACAATCACTTGCATTAGAGATTCATAGGTATGAATACTTCCCGGATTCAATGGTGATACCATCAATAATTCATCTCCAATACATGAGCCAACAACCCAGTCAGGTGCATCAGGATAATTTATTGCCACATGAAAAGACTTAATATCCGGAAAGACTTTCACGTTAATTTTCTTTTCGATTTGTATCCCTAAACGATTCGTGATTCTGGCGTAATTATTTTCCAAAATGATTGCTAATGAATCTAAAACTCCAATGTCACCTTTGGTTGAAAAGAAGGCAAAATGCTGACTTTCTTTTGCTAAACCCAGGGAATCTGTATTTTGCCCGACTAATTTCGGTATCGTTAAAAACACAAAAATTGCTATTGAAAGCATATTCAAAATTACAGGTCTTGTTTTCGTTCTCATGGCTATAACTTTATTGGTTTTTATACATCTTAAATAATCCTTTGAATGTCAATTGCATTAATACCCGCCAATTGCAGTATGACCTCCAAAGGCGGACACGTCCTCCATAGGCGGACACGTCCTAAAACTTCCTCAATTTTCATTTTCCTTAAATTTTACCCTGCTAAATTAGCAAATACTTTCGCTGTATGGAAGTTGTTTTCCAGGCCAAATTTGCAAGCGAATTTTCTGCATCCACCAATACAGCTCCAATATGACTCCAGAAGGATGCCAAAAACGTGAAAAATTAAAAAACAAAAACTTAAGTCATTCTTTTTCAATCATATTCAGAATTTTCTGTGCAGGTTGAAGATTGACAGCATCAGACCTACAAATGTGAGAACTCATCGCCGGGATTCTGATGCGTGGGACAGACCAAAAAGCCATTACATCTCAGCAGGATAATGGCTCTTTTTTTGGGCTTTTCGAGTATCCGAATGCGTGTTGGTAGCAGTTATTTCTCTATTCCAGAATACTTTTTGTAAATGGCCCGGTAACCAAAAAGACGTCCGATTGGAGCAATAGTATTCATTAATACATTTTGAACTCCAATCGGAATGTCTGCAAGATATGATTTACTGTCAAGGTATTTAAGTGTAACTAACTCTTGAACTAAACCAAATTTTCCATTTTTACTTTTTCCGTCAGCAGCCAGTCCAACTAAGTTTTCAATCAAATAGTCAAAGTCTAATGCTGGTGTAACTGAATGAATATAGGTTACCGCTGCATCTTCATTGTTATAATGATTGTGGGGAATATTTTTAGGTAATGTTATTTTGTCTCCTGCAGAAAGTTTCTTTGTTTGTCCATCGAAAAAAATAGTCAGTTTTCCTGAAATAACTTCAAAGGTTTCGTCTTGAAAAACGTGCAAGTGATTGGGAACAAGTTGTCCTTTACTATTAATAATTGCTTTCATAGTAACTCGTTCTCCGTTAGTGTCCCTGGCAGTTTCAAAAAACTCATATGAATCCCCGTTTGTTGGGTTGGTTATTGTTTGTCCTTTTGTCGGCATACTTATTTAGGTTTAAATTAATATTTGCTGTTTTCAATACAATTGTGACCAACGATTTTCTATAACACTGAATATCAACAATATGAAATTCAAAGCTCTTCATTAGTCAGCCCAAATTTATCAATTTGTTTTTTAATACGCTTTACCAAACCATTTTTCTTTTTTGGTCTGAAAGAAGTATCCTGCCAGGTTGTTATCGGGCACACCTTTAACCACCATGCTCCGGATGATAACAGTCAGTTTTCTTTTCGACTGTCAAAGCATAGTCTTAAAGTTGATAGGTTTTCTTAAATTCCAGTAGCCGTATTTTAAGTTTCAAAATGCGCTAGAGTTAAAACCCTGAATTTGCCTGGCAGTCTATTCCCCGAAGGTTTAAAGCGAATGAAAGATAGAAAATTGACTTGTGTTTCATTCCACATCCATCACTTCCGAAAACCGTCAAAGTGTCTTGACTCTGACTGATTATTGAATAAAAAAATCACGTTCTTATTATTAATCTCTTCGTAATCAGCATTCAATATATTTTCTTACAGACTTTATGAATTCAATATATTTTTCCTTTTCTTCGTAACATAATAAGTGTCCGGAATCTTCAAAAATAATTACTTGTTTGACAGGGGCAGAAATATTTATCATTAATTTTTCGGAAAGTTCAGTAAATGTGATACAGTCGTGGCGACCCATCAAAAAGAATATTGGAACATTGATAGTATGCTTACGGCTCAAATAATCTGTTTTGCTAAAGTCATTCCACATGCTTTCAATTGAAAATTTCATTGACTTAAACATGTTAAACCTTACTTTCAGGTTATACTCCCAAGTGAGAAAGACCGCTAAATAGGTTTTCCATGCAATCATTTTATGAGGAGTAAATCCACCTAATTTCACAAGCCAGTTTCTTTGCACAGCTAATTCCGAAAAATCGAAATAAATGCCATTCTTGGGTGGTTGTATTTTTTTTAGTTCAGCGATTGCCCTTTTGTTGCCTGAATTTTCTGCAAGCATTATGGCTTTTTCGTAACTCTGCATTTCTTCTATGCCCCGATGCACAATTTGGCTGATACCAACATAAGCATAGAACAGATGGGGATATTTTTCAATCAGATTAAATCCTATTACAGTGCCCATTGAATGTGCCGCAAGTAGTACTTTTTCTTTCTTGTATTTTTTTAAAATGTAAAGTATGACTTCATGCGCATCATTTACAATCTGTTCAACTGTCATAGTTTCAACAGGCATGCTATTGTGGAACGATCTTCCTGCGCCACGCTGATCCCAGTGAACTACCAGAAAGTGTTCTTCAAGGGGACGCGTAAACCAATTATGTGCGCCCAATTCAGTAAACCCGGGTCCACCGTGTATAAAAAATTGGATAGGTTTTGAATGATCACCTTTTGCATATATCCATTGCTCGGTATTTCCGATAATAAGTTTCTCCATATAATAAATTTAAAACGCCTAAAACCGTGGGATTTTCCTCCGAAAATAAGCTTGTTTCTTCCACAAAATTGTTGGGCTAAAATTTGCCCGAAATTGTCAACGAATGACAGATTTTGATTGCTTTTAACAGTCGTGTCTGTAGTTATTTTACAATTTTTTGCCGCTTTGCAAAGGCGGGGATTTCGGAGCACTTCACTGTCAGGCAATGACAAAACCACTTGAGGCGGACGAATCTTAAAAGCTCCTCCAATTTTCATTTCACTCAAATTTAACCCTGCTAAAGTAGCAAATACTTCTGCTGTAAAGAAGTTGTTTTTTCAGGCCAATTTTGCGAATGATTTCTTTGCATGCACCAAAACAGTTCCAATCTGACCCCGGAAGGATTCTAAAAACATATAAAATGAAAGAACAAAACACATAAGTTCTTCTTTTCCAATAATATTCAGGATTCGATGCATTTGCAGGTTGTGAACAATATTTCCACAACTGAGGGAACTCATCGCCGGGATACCGGGGCGTAGGACAGACCAAAGAGTCCTCCTTTTTAGTGGCTGGCTATTATATTTTTATCTTTTCTGGATTCTGTCTGCAATCGAAGACTGATGATATTGTGATAAGGTTGTCTTTCTGCCAGTAAATTATCTTGTAATTGGTTTCAACAAGGAAACGGTATCCTTCGGGATGATTTTCCAGAAGTGGCTCTTTCGGGCCTGCAAGTGGATTTTTTTCTAGTATCGATACCCTGTCGTGTAGACGATTGACGATTTTCCTTGCAATCCTGGCATTTGCTTCAGCTGAGTAGTAATCAAATATATCTTTGAGTTGTCTTGACGATAGCTCTGACCACTCAATAATTATTTCCATGTCTTGATTCTCTTTTTTAATTCACTGTGAGACAATACTCGACCAGCTTCGCTATCTTGCTTAGCTTGTTCTATCATTTCGAGAAATTCATCCATAAGCATAGGTTTAAGTTTCCTTTCCCTAGTGGATTTCTTTTCTTGCTTGATAAATGATTCCAATTTTGTGATAAGGTTTTCATCGCTTATTCTTAGGAATTCTTCAATCAAGATGAGTTTTCTTGCTTCTATATTCATTGTTCTGACTTTTTACAAAGATAAAAAAAATTAAAAAGAAATGCATCTCAATGTCGTCTCTAGTTTGGCGCTAACGTCAGTCCGTCCTCCTGAGGCGGACACGTCCTCCATAGGCGGACACGTCCTCCTGAGGCGGACACGTCCTCCATACGCGGATGCATCCTCCATAGGCAGATGTATCTTAAAACATTCTCTGATTTTCATCTCACTTCTTTTTTATTGCGCTAAAGTAGCAAATACTTCTGCTGTAATGAAGTTGTTTTTTCAGGCCAATTTTGCGAATGATTTCTTTGCATGCACCAAAACAGCTCCAATCTGACCCCGGAAGGATTCTAAAAACATATAAAAATGAAAGAACAAAACACATAAGTTCTTCTTTTCCAATAATATTCAGGATTTGGTGCAGGTTGAAGACTGAGAATATCAGCCCTGCAAGTGAGGGAACTCATCGCTGGGTTTCAGGGGCGTGGGACAGACCAAAAAGCCATTACACCTCAGCAGGATAATGGCTCTTTTTTTGGGGCTTTTCGGCTATTCGACTTAGTGTTATGTGATGTTGTTTTCATTCAGTTGGCTTCTTTAAACTTCTCAGTTTGCCGAGTAAAGATTCATATTGGTAAACAGCTTTGAGAATTTCTTTTGTGAATTCAATTGAAATTTCTACTTCATTTTTCCCAACCTCGTCAAAGGTATTTGATTCAATATGAGCTGCATCATTCCCTAATAGTCTTAGCTCTTGCATACCTTCTATAAGCTCCTTTGGAATCACAATTTTAGTTCCGAGGTCTTCCAGTCGTGCGTATAAATTCTTTCCAGTTGCACCTCTATTTAAACAAATTTCCTCAAGAGTCTTTCGAATCATTATAGCCGATGCGATAAAACAATTATTAGCGTGAGAAATTATCGCTTCTTGAAATGCATTTAACACTTTGTCTGGAATGTTTTCTTTATCAAATGGGATGGTGTCTGAGGGATGAGTTATAATTATTTCACCGTTTTGATTATTATAAACGAAAAATAAATGTCCGAAACACTTTCCATTAGGACACCTTCTCAAACCAAATACTCGGTTATTATTTTGAGCGTCATTCCCTACAGATTCAAATGTACCATTGTGTCCACAATGTGGGCAACGAGTAGAAATTCTTGTCCCTGAACTTGCTTGAATTTGTCCGTTAAGTTTAAATATCATATTTTCTGTGTTCTTGTTTTCAAATTTTATCAATGTCTAAAAGTTTCCATTCAGCTGTCAAACCATTTTGGTCTAAAGCAGAAAACAAAGTTGCAATTACCGTGTCGTTCTCAGTAAGATTTTTGCTTTGATAATATGTTCTTTCACTTTCAGGATATTCGACAATTGCAATTAGGCCGTTATTCAGGTCTTGCAATGAAATTTCGTCAAAGTCTTCGTCAATTTCCTTAATTGTGAATATTGATGTTCTAACTTGTGTTTTTGTTTCAGGGTCAAATGCCAATGGAAATTTCAATAGATGAGAAACAGCATTTTTCACCTTGATTGCAATTTCGTCTGTATTCTTTATGTCATCTCCTGCTCCAATACCTTCAAAGACAGATATTAGGTCGTTAGGATTTGCACCACCGATAATTGATTTAAGGGTTTCCTTCAAATTGTTCAATGCGGTTAATGCATCGTTTTTTAAATCGTCATTTGATTTTTGTTTGAAATTTTGATTGTAGTGCAAACAGTCGTTTCGAATTTGTCTTATATTGTCAAGTAACGAATGGGTCGTTGTTGAAATTAAATTGTCATTCAATAGGTTGTTAAGCCTATTAAACTGGGTCTGGCTTTCGTATTGAGGTTTACCTAAGCTAATAGCCAAGTATTTCAGAAAGTCTTCGCTGGCAACACCAACAAGTGCGATGCAACCTGTAAAAAAACCTAGTTCATATAATTGTTCACCTTCACGAATAAGTTTTATGAAGTCACTAATATTTTTTAGATAGTGGATTTCATTGATTTCAAATTTTCTTTGAACAACATTGTCCAGATTGTCGCTGAACCACTTTTGAAGAACTAATTTATAACTCTCTTGGTCACGTTTTATATAGTCGGCTTTTTTGTCAGCCGGAACTAAATCATAATTGTATTTGTGGAAGTCTATATACATTTTGGTTGTCGCTTACAATATCACATAACTACTTGCTAAACGCACCCCTATGGCATTTATTTCCACTTTGTTTTCTTGTCGGCAGTTTTGCAATGTGTTGTGAATCAATTTTATTGATAACGGAATTCTTGCTGTGCGTTTCATGGTATAGCGTTTAGCATTCCAAAATTAAAGCTTTTTTACTTCATCTGACATGATTCCGATTAAATTTTTATCAAATCGCCCGGACTTGTAATTTTTGAAAGATTCAGGTTGCTTACATGGGTATAGATCTCTGTTGTTTTAGTGCTCTTATGTCCCAGAAACTCTTGAATGCATCTTAGATCAGTTCCGTTTTCAAGCAGATGAGTGGCAAAAGAATGTCGTAAGGTGTTACCAAAGCGACACATGCCATTACTAAAGCGATTCGTGCCTTTACGGTTCTCAGCTATACGCAGGCAGGGATTTCTACCACTAAACTTCCTACGAAGAACTGAACTTCAAATATAGCACTTTTCTGTCCTACGAAGCACGAAACCCCTGCTTGCGTATAGGTGATGTTGGCTGCTGTGCTTCTTGTTTTCTATCTGTTAGTCAATTAGTTAAAAGTAAGCCCTATGGTCTGTCCACAGGGCTTTGTCTTTATTACTTTTTGTTTTTCAGGCGGTCGTTTATTTGTTTTGTCCACTTGTCAACAAACTGCAATTCTCCACTTAACTGCATATTTGTTTCTTCGTCATACAATTCAAATCTTGTTTCTCCTTTGTTCTTGTTTGTCGGTGTAAAGCTAAGTTCTACACGCTCAATAAAACCAAGGCTTCCTATGTCGTTTTTTACGTTCCGTGTTTTCTTAACGACTTGACAAGTCTGAATTTCTGCAAGGTCAACAAATTGCGAAATTGCTTCTTCCTTTTTCTGCTTGAAGAAGAAAACAAAATTTCTGCTTTCGTCTATTCCCATAACATAATCGCCACAAAATTCGTGTTGACTTATTTTGCAGTTTTGTTGTTGTGCATTCTCTTTCAAACTATGCAACATTTTATTCTCTTTTTTTACCCTGTTGTAATGCATTATTACAAAAGGAACGATACATATAAGTATCATAATCAGCCCAATTATGGCTGTTCCCCAATCCATTTCCATTTTTATTGTTTTTTAAGTTTTTCGAAATTATAACTGAGCTTTGCCTACTTGCAAAGCACTAAAAAATCAAGTCAAATTACCTGTAAAGGCTTCGTTTGACAACTTAAAAAACGTATTACCAAAAGTAATGAAAGGGAAAAATGATGTCTGTTTTCCGATGTTGTATCAGAAAGTTTCTCGAAATATTGGTGTATTGCGAAAATGCTGTTTCAAATAACTGCTCTGTTGTTTTTGAAATTTCCCCAAGTCCATTGAATGGATTTTTGAAACTTGGAACAGGTTGGTTGATATAATTATTTACCGAACTTTCAGACTGTGACGTGTGACAGAAGAGTTTTGTTGAAAAGTCTGAAAAATATTGTTCTTGCGAAGTAGTTGTATTGCTATGAAAATCAGAATGTGCAAGCGACTTTGTAACAACTCCTATTGCAAAGCAATAAATAGCTGTTAGAAAAACTACGCTTAATATTCTGAAACTACTTTTCACGGTGCAAAGATAGATTGATAGTTGATTTAATTTTCAAATTGATGTGGTGGATTAGTAAAAAACATTTTCAGGTAAATAGCAACTCCCAAAGCAACGAGAACCAAACCGATTATGTTTGTAATTGTTGTAAAAAAGCCTATAAACAAAACCAACATTCCTGTAAGCAACATTCTTTCAGAATAGCGAACAAGTTCCATTGCCGAAAGGCTTTCAATGTTTCGTGAATATTTGAAAAGTTCTTTATCAATATGAACTTGAGCAATCACAATCCAAACAATCGCAATTTTCATAATCAGTAATCCCATTACGTTTATCAATGGATGATGAAATGTATCAAGCGGTATGAATATATAATATAATTCAGGGATAAGAGAGTAAACCACAGTCATAACGCCAAATAGAGAAAAGATAATCCAAAAAAATCCACTAACTTTTTTCAGGCGATTATACTCAATGATTTTTTTGTTAGTGGCATTTGGTTCTGTAATGCGTGTAACTTTTCGGAATTGTTTCCAAAAAATGATTAGCCAAGTTGCAACAAGCATAAAGGCAGGTAAATACATTTGTAAAGTTGGGTCTGTCATAATTTTTCAAGTTTAAGGTAAAACAATTAAAGGGGTTTGCCCTTCATATACTAATTCGTTTATTAAAAACCGTCTGAAAAGTTGGTCGGTCAAAAGGCGTGAGCCTTTTTGAACAATCAACATTTCATCAATTCTATTATTAATTACTTTTTTTATGTCGCTAAATGGATTATTACCTTCGTAAATAGTAAATGAAGTGTTGTATTTGTCTGAAAACATTTCTGTTAATTCTTTAAGGTGTTTTTCAATTCCTTTTGTTTTTTCGTTGGGTTTTGCCAAATAGAAAAAGGTAATAGTGGTGTTTTTACTGTCAATGAAATTCAAAAACTTGTTCAATTCTAAAATATTCAATGGGTGCTTTTCTGTTACTGCCACAAATATTTTTTCGTGTGAAAAAGTATCAATTTCCTTGGGCATTGCAACAATAATATTTTTTGTGTTATCAATAACCTGAAGAGCTACGCTTCCAAGAAATAACTTTTTGAGTAAGCCCGTTCCTTTTAATCCCGTAAAAATTAAATTGTCATAAGGTTCTTCTAAAAGTTTGGGCAGAGTAAGTTGTAAATTGCTTTCCGAAACATTGAATGTAACTTTTATGGATGACGGAATTAGTTCTTTTGCAAATACCTTTAATTTTTGCAATGCTTCTTCATTAGTATGTTCCGCAATTTGATGTCGGCTTTCATTGTCAGTAAGTGCAGGGGCTAACACAATGGACTGATGAACCAAGAGCAATTCAGCATTTACCTGTTTATTCCAATCGCAAGCATACTTTATTAAGTTGCTTGAATACTCCGAAAAGTCAATAAGTATAATAAATCGTTTTTTCATTTTGTTACGTTTTTGGCTTGTAAAGACTATCATTTACTTTTGTGAAATCTTCCTTACTGTCGGCAAGCACCATTAATATATCTTTTGCATCAATAATAGTTGAGCCACCGGGGCGAATAAATTCTCCATTTCGCTTAATCATAATAATAAAGGCTGATTTTGGAAAATTCAAATCAACAATTCTTTTGCCTACAGCGTGAAAGTCTGGCAAAATCTCAAATTCTTGCAATGATGATTTAGGAAGGTCTAAAACAAGTTGGTCTAATTCAGTGATTTTTTTTGCTTTTTCGGGTAATGCCACGTTGAGCCACTTTGCCACAATTGATAAAGTTGTTCCTTGAATGAGAACCGAAGTAACCGAAATAAAAAATACGATATTAAAAATCATATTGGCTTTATCAATTCCTGCCAAAAGCGGATATGTTGCAAAAACAATTGGAACCGCACCGCGCAAACCAACCCAAGAAATATAAAATCTTCTTCTAAGTTTCATTTTGAAAAACACCAGACTGAGAAATACACTTACAGGACGAGCAACAATAATCAAAAACAGAGAAATGAGAAGTCCGATACCCATATAAGGGAACACTTGCGAAGGAAAAACAAGCAATCCCAATGTTAAAAACAGAACAATTTGCATCAACCAAGCTAAACCATCATACATTTTAAGAATGGTTTTTTTATGTATCAAGTCTTGATTTCCTAAATAAACGGCACAAATGTAGATTGCAAGAAAGCCATTACCACCAACAAAGTCGGTTGCGGAAAATGTAATGAACATCAAGGCAATAACCAAAACAGGATAAAGTCCTTCAAAGTCAAGTTTGATTTTGTTAATAATTAATTTGCTAAGTTTTCCAAACGCAAAACCAGCAATCCCACCTAAAATCATTTGTTGAAGAAACAAAGGAACAATGGAAGCCAAACTTTGGTCTTGGTTGATTACCAAAGTCAAAAAAGCAATGGTCAGAACATACGCCATTGGGTCGTTACTTCCGCTTTCCAACTCTAATGTTGGTCTTAAATTGGTTTTTAAGGCAAGGTTTTTTGAACGTAGAATTGAAAATACGGCTGCTGCATCAGTTGATGAAACGATTGAGCCCAACAACATACTTTCATAAATAGTAAAATCGGTTACATACCACACAAATGTTCCAAGTGAGAGGGCAGTCAGCAAAACTCCCAATGTGGATAAAACAAGTCCTTCTCTTAAAATAGGCTTTACAGAAGTCCAATTCGTGTCAAGACCGCCTGAGAACAAAATAAAATTAAGTGACACAATACCAATGAATTGTGCGATTTGAGGATTGTTAAACTGAATACCGCCAATACCGTCAGAACCTGCCAACATTCCGATTGCCAAAAAAAGTAATAAAGTCGGAACGCCAAATTTGTAAGATGTCTTACCTACAATTACGCTTACAAAAAGTAATAGAGAGCCAACTAATAGTATATTTTCAATTGTTAAATTCATTCTTTGTATATTCCGGATCATACTGACCCCCCCATTCCGGATCATACTGACCCCCCATTCCGGGATATTGACCCCCCTTTAAAAAGGGCAGGATATCTTTACGGATTTGACTTCGAAAGTCATTTAAAAACAGTAGCTGGCATTTAATGCAAACCTCATGTTTTTCAATATGGGTTTCGTTCAGCATACTGCTTTTTTCTCTGGACTAAGAAGTTTGAATAATATTCCGGCATACTGACCCCCTTTGGAAAAAGGAAGATGGCAGTTATTCCGGGATACTGACCCCCTAATGGAGCTTCAGTATTAACATTTCGGCATACTGACCCCCTTTAGAAAAAGAAAGATGGCGGTTATTCCGGAATACTGACCCCCCTAAAGGAACTGCAGTATTAACATTCCGGCATACTGACCCCCCTACAATAGGTGATTGATTTCCTACACTTTTGCAGTGTATCAAAAAGCATTGAGATGGCAGGAAAAAGTTTACCTATGAA
>Ga0208244_101017_pt1 | contig 18706 bp, 15 predicted proteins | sample SubbioCR12Aug_5A_FD_184828 | JGI IMG/M metagenome (GOLD analysis project Ga0208244, IMG submission 184828) | Serpentinite rock and fluid subsurface biosphere microbial communities from McLaughlin Reserve, California, USA - CR12Aug_5A (SPAdes) | ecosystem: Environmental > Terrestrial > Deep... | reverse complement strand
GGTGCGCGAGGGACGCCAGTATAATGTCAAGACCCAATATTTGGGTGCGCCCATTTCCCAGCAGACCGCCGCAGTGCTGACCGAGATGCTCGCCATCTCGCTGGAGACCGAATCGTCGTATGCGCACGTCCCCGGCTACCGCCTTGCCGGGAAAACTGGCACCGCCGAAATTCCCGTCGACGGCTTTTACAGCAGTTACCAGACCAACGCCTCATTCATTGGTTGGGGTCCGGTGGACGACCCGCAGTTTATGATCTACATCTGGCTCGAAAAACCAACCGCCTCACCCTGGGCTTCGGAAACCGCCGCCCCCGTCTTTGCGGAAATGGCAAAGAGGACAGTCGTCCTCTTGAACATTCCGCCCGACTCCATTCGGAGACAATTGATCGCAAGCCAATAACATGCTGACTCTCGCAGACGTTCTGGAAGCCCTCACCTCGGTTCGCCCCGCGAACGCCGCCGCCGTCATCACCGAAGCGGCGATCGACTCGCGCCAGGTGATCCCCGGCTCGCTTTTCGTGGCGATCCCCGGCGAAAAAACGGACGGACACGACCACCTTGCCGATGCCTTCAGAAGGGGGGCGTCTTTTGCTTTAATCCAACGGGACGTGGACGCTTCCTTACCGACCCTCGACCTGCGCGGTGGACCCGGAGTTGAGACTACCCCCTCACTGGATTTGCCGTTGTGTTTGCGTGTAGACAACACCATCTCTGCTCTGCAACAGATTGCCCGCTTTTGGAGGCGGAAACTCTCCCTGCGCGTCATAGGAATCACCGGTAGTGTCGGCAAATCCACCACCAAGGAAATGGTCGCCGAAGTGCTTGGCATCCGCTACCGCACCTTGAAAAACCCCGGCAATTTGAACAACGAGATCGGCCTGCCGTTGACCATTTTAAAACTTGGCTCTGGCTATGAACGTGCCGTGCTCGAAATGGGATTTTACATCCCCGGCGAGATTCAATTTCTGTGCGATATTGCCCTGCCGCAGATCGGCGTGGTCTCCAATATCGGCACCGTCCATGCCGAGCGGGCAGGTTCGCAGGAAGCCATTGCGCGTGGAAAGAGCGAACTCATCCAGGCGCTTCCCGAAGACGGCGTCGCCATCCTCAACTTCGACGATCCCTGGGTTCGCAAAATGGAGGAAAAATCCAAGGCGCGCGTATTCTTCTACGGGCTTTCCCCCGAAGCCGACCTGTGGGCGGACCAAATCGAAGGCTTGGGCTTGGATGGCATCCGTTTCCGCCTGCACTACAAAGGTGAGACCCTGTACACCCGTGTCCCGATGATCGGGCGGCACTCTGTCCATACCGCACTGCGCGCCGCCTCCGTCGGCTTGAACGATGGTTTGACCTGGCAGGAGATTTTTGCAGGGCTTTCGCACGGACATACGCAACTGCGCCTGATGGCAGTGCGGACCGGCATCGGCGCGCTCATCCTCGACGACACCTACAACGCCTCCCCTGAATCCATGCTTGCCGCGCTGAACCTGCTCGACGAACTCGATGGACGCAAGATCGCCGTGCTGGGCGATATGCTCGAACTCGGTCCCTACGAGCGCCAGGGACATGAAATGGTCGGCATGAGAGCCGCGCAGGTGGCGAAGATACTGCTTACGCTCGGTCCGCGCGCGCGCATCATTGCCGGGGCGGCGCGCAAGGCTGGCATGAAAACCGCCAACATCCTCGAATTCGAATCCCCCCAGCCGATCGTCGAATGGCTGAACGAAAACCTGACCGCAAACGACGTGGCATTGATCAAAGGCTCGCACGGCTTGCGCATGGACCGCATCACCGCCTCGCTGGAGGTGCGTTCGTGACCCAGGTCGCCTTCTCCCTCAGCCTTGCGGGTCTTGCCTTCATTATGACCGCCATTTGGGGCGGCCCCCTGCTTCGCATCCTGCGTCACTTCAAGATCGGAAAGATCATCCGCGTGGAAGAACCCGACGCCCACCGAATCAAGATGGGAACGCCCACCATGGGCGGCGTGATGTTCATCCTGCCCGTTCTTCTGCTCAGCGGTTTGCTCAATGCAGTGGCATTGATCGGCGTCACCACCAGCGGAATCGGACGCTCCGTGTTGCTGCCGATGGGCGTCATGTTCGCCTTTGCCATCCTCGGCGCAGTGGACGACTGGGAGGGCATTCACGGCAAACGCAAGGGCGATGGAATGCGCGCGCGAACCAAGTTTGCCATTCAGGTTGCGCTTGCGCTGGTCACGGCATATATCTTGAAGTATGTCATTGACGCGCCGGACCTCTATCTGCCCGGCTTTTTCTTCGAGATTCCCATCGGCTGGTGGTATGTGCCGATCGCCGCCTTCATCATTGTCGCAGAATCCAATGCCGTCAACTTTACCGACGGGCTGGACGGGCTGGCAGGACTGATCGTCGCCACCGCCATTGCGGCATTCGGCGGCATCGCGCTGATACAGGAACAGATCTACCTTGCGCGTTTCTGCTTTATTCTGGTCGGCGCGCTGTTCGGCTTTTTGTGGTTCAACGTCCACCCGGCGGAACTCATCATGGGCGATACCGGCTCGATGGCGCTCGGTTCCGTGCTTGCGGTCGTCGCGCTGATGACCGGTCAATGGCCCCTGCTGTTGATCATCGGCATCATCCCGCTGGCGGAGATGTTGAGCGTGGTCATCCAGATCGCCTACTTCCGCATGACCGGCGGCAAACGTTTTTTCAAAATGGCGCCCATCCATTTGCATTTCGAACTGCTTGGCTGGAGCGAAACCCAGGTCGTGCAGCGCTTCTGGCTCATCGGCTTGATGGCGGCGCTGATCGGCATAGGACTTTCACAGGTGTAGCAGGAACGCTCCTTCGCGGTCTCAGACCCCGAAGGAGCGGAGAAATTATGACAAACTGGAACGGAACCCGCATCCTCATTCTCGGAGCCGCCCGTCAGGGACTTGCCCTCGCGCGCTGGCTTGCCCGTCACGGTTCGCACGTGACGCTGAGTGATTCGCGCTCCGCGCAGGAACTTGCCTCCGCCCAAGCCTCTCTAGCGGATGTGGACGTGACCTGGGCGCTGGGCGGGCATCCGCTGGAACTGTTGGACAAGACCGATGTGCTTTGTCTTTCCGGCGGCGTCCCGTTGACGTTGCCCATCGTGCAGGAAGCCGTCAAACGCGGCATTCCGCTTTCCAACGACTCGCAGATTTTCATGGAAGCCGCTCCCTGCAAGACGATCGGCATCACCGGCTCGGCGGGCAAGACCACCACGACCACGCTGGTGGGGGAGATGGCGAAAAAGTCAATTCAGAATTCAGAATTCAAAATTCTGAATTGCTATGTTGGCGGCAACATCGGCGACCCGCTCATCAACTACGTGGACGACATGCAGGCAGGCGACCTCGCCATCATGGAACTTTCATCCTTCCAACTCGACCAGATGACCATTTCCCCGGACATCGCGGCGATCCTGAACATCACGCCCAACCATTTGGACCGTCACGGCACGATGCAGGCATACACCGGGGCAAAGGCGCGGATTTTCGATTTTCAATCGGAGAAAGATACCGCCATCCTCGGCAGGGACGATGCCGGTGCGTGGGGTTTGCGCAGCCGCGTGAAAGGCAGACTGCTTGCCTTCAGCCTGCAAGACCTTGACGAAGGATTGAATGGCGCGTACCTGCAGGATGGTTTGCTGAGTCTGCGCGATGGATATGCCTATGTGCCGCTGGTGATGCGCGAGAAAGTCCCGGTGCGCGGCGACCATAATATTGCCAACGTACTTGCCGCATTTGCCGTCGGTCATGCGGCGGGATTCAAACTGGATGCCATGCTTCAGGCTGTGGAGGAGTTCCGCGGCGTGCCGCATCGGTTGGAGTTGGTGCGTGAACTGCGCGGCGCTCGCTGGTACAACGACTCGATTGCCACCGCGCCCGAGCGGACGATGGCGGCGGTCCGCGCATTTGATGAGCCGATCGTGTTGATGCTTGGCGGGCGCGACAAGAATCTCCCCTGGGATGTGCTTGCCAAACTCGTCTGCAAACGCGTGGATCATCTGGTGCTGTTCGGCGAGGCGGGGGAAATGATCGGGAAAACAGTGGCAAGCCTCCCCGAAGGAAGAGGCGTGGACATTCGACGGGCGGACACGCTCGAAGGGGCGGTCGCGCTGGCGGCGGAGGTCGCATCCGCCGGGGATGTCGTCCTGCTTTCGCCGGGCGGCACGAGTTTCGACGAGTTCAAGGATTTTGCCGAGAGAGGAGAAGCATTTCGAAAATGGGTGCAGAAACTTTCCTAGACGAGCGGTCTTCACCGCGAACCCCCGCCCGCTTTGTGCGCGGATTCGACATGCCCCTGCTGGCTGGCGTTGTGGCATTGATCGTCTTCGGGCTGGCAATGCTGTATTCGGCTTCGTGGGATTTTTCGTACGCGGCGTTCGACGGCGACAATATGTACATGTTCAACCGCCAGTTGATGTGGCTTGGGATTGGGCTGGTCGCTGCCGTGATTTTTGCGTTCTTCGATTATCACCACTGGCGCAGGCTGGTGGTGCCAGCCATGCTGGTGACCGTTTTGATACTGATTGCCGTTTTGGTGACGAGCGAGATCCGCTTCAATGCCCGGCGCACCTTGTGGGGTGGTTCGGTACAGCCTTCGGAGCTGGCGAAACTTGTCACGGTTTTGTATCTTTCGGTCTGGTTATATGCCAAGCGCCAGATGCTGCAAAACCTTTCCTTTGGGTTGATTCCCCTCGGTGTGATTCTGGGGGTGGTCGGAGGTTTGATCTACCAACAGCCGGACTTGAGCGCCGCCGGCACTGTGCTGATCCTTGGCGGGCTGCTCTTCTTCCTTGCCGGGGGAGATTTGAAACAGATCGGCGTCCTGCTGGTGATCGCTGTGATCGCCGGGGGTATGGTGGTTTCCGTCAGTCTCACGGGGCAGGAGCGAGTCAGCGATTTTATCGCGGGCATCAAAGACCCCTTGCAGGCGTCGTACCATGTGCGCCGTTCGTTCGAGGCGATTGTCAACGGCGGATGGTTCGGCGTGGGCATCGGTAAATCGGTCTCGAAGACCACCGGCCTGCCCGTGCCGCCCACCGACAGTGTGTTTGCCGTTGTGGTGGAGGAACTCGGCTGGGTCGGCGGCGTGATGTTGATCGGCTTGTTTGCCTTTCTCGTCTGGCGCGGGTTGGTCATCGCCCGCCGCGCCCCCGACATGCTCGGCACCCTGCTGGCTTCGGGCTTGGTCATTTGGATCGGGCTGGAGGCGTTGATCAATATGGCGGTGATGGTCGGTTTGTTGCCGTTTGCGGGCAACGCCCTGCCGTTCGTCAGCGCGGGCGGTTCCAACCTCGTCACCACCCTCGCAGCCCTCGGAATTGTTTTCAACATCTCCCGCCAGGCAAGCGAGGCGACGGCGACGGATGAAGAATGGAGGTCGTATCGTGCGACTGCTGATTTGCGCCGGGGGAACGGGCGGCGGAGTGTATCCCGCGCTCGCCGTTCTCGAAGCGCTGAAGAACAGGCGCCCCGGCGTTGAGACCCTGTGGGTCGGCGGCGAAGGCGGCATGGAGGAGGAACTCGTGAATCGCGCGGGCATCCCCTATCGTTCCATCCCTGCGGCGGGCGTGCATGGCGTTGGTTGGCGGGCGCTGCCGGGCAACCTTGCCAAACTCGCGCGCGGCTTGGTCGAATCGCGCCGCATCCTGCGCAGGTTCCAGCCCGATGTCCTGTTCTTCACCGGCGGTTACGTTGCCGCGCCGGTGGCGATTGCCGGGCTCAAAACCCCGACCCTCTTATACGTACCGGATATCGAACCCGGACTCGCGCTCAAATTCCTCGCCCGTTTTTCGGATGTCGTCACCGTGACCGCGCCCGAATCGGCGAAATATTTCAAACACCCCGAACGGATCCGCCTCACCGGCTATCCGCTTCGCTCCGACCTTTCGGCTTGGTCCCGCGACCGGGCGTTGTCTCATCTCCGGCTGGATTCAGCGCTCCCGGTCCTGCTCGTCACAGGCGGAAGCAAAGGCGCGCGCTCGATCAACATGGCGGTGTTGAACTGCCTGGCAGACCTGCTGGAGATGGCGCAGGTCATCCACATCACCGGCGCGCTGGATTTGAAAACCGTCGAAGAAGCCGCGCAGGGACTGCCCGCCGATCTGAAAGCGCGGTATCACATCATGCCCTACCTGCACGAAATGGGCGCGGCGCTTGCGGCGGCGGACCTGGTACTCTCGCGGGCGGGCGCTTCGGCGCTGGGCGAGTATCCCCTGTTCGGTCTGCCGTCGGTACTGGTCCCCTATCCCTATGCGTGGCGCTACCAGAAGGTCAACGCCGATTACCTTGCCGGACACAACGCCGCAGTCATTTTGCAGGATGAATTGCTGGGCATGGAACTCTTACCGGTTTTGAAGGATTTGCTGACCAACCGCCACAAACGAGATGCAATGCGCGCCGCCATGCGGAACCTGTCCACCCCCCATGCGGCGGATGCGATCGCCAGCCAGTTGGCTGAACTGGCAGGAGAAGAAACCTTATGATGAGTGTTGTCTATATTTTCTGGATGTATGTCCTGCTATTTGGGGTGATCGGCGCCATTCGCGGATGGGCGAAGGAATTGCTGGTTGCCTTCAGCGTGGTGACCGCCCTGGCGGTGAATCTCCTGCTGGAGAAGTATGTGCCGCTGATGCAGGCGCTGGTGGAATCGACGACCCCTGAGAACCTCAAGTCCCTGTTCTGGGTTCGTATCATCATTCTGATTGCGCTGGTCTATTTCGGGTATCAGACCGTCGCCATCCACCGCCTGGCGTCGAAAGCCGCGCGTGAACGCTTGCAGGACGCGCTGTTTGGCGCGGTGCTGGGCGGCTTCAATGGGTATCTCATCGCCGGCACGGCTCTGTATTACAACCATGACGCCCGTTATCCGTTTCCCGACGTCATCAGCCGTGCCAGCGACCCAACCCTGGTGGATACCATCGAGCGGATGATGGCGTACATGCCGCCGCGTTTTCTGGCGGAGCCGCAGATTTACTTCGCGGTCATCCTTATCCTGATATTCATTATCGTGGTCTATGTGTAACCTGACGCTCGACCGTCCGGCCACAGGGCTATCGGACCATCTGGCTATCTGACCAATGACACATGTTCACTTCGTCGGCATTGGGGGTTCGGGGTTGTCTGCCATCGCGCGCCTGCTCAGGGAGAGCGGCTACGAGGTAAGCGGCTCCGATAAAACGCTTTCTCCCTTTGCCGCCGATCTCCAGAACATCGGCGTTCAGATATTCATCGGACACCATCCGCGCAATGTGGCGGGAGCCGATTGGGTCGTTCGATCCTCTGCGGTCGGCGATGACAACCCCGAGGTCGGAGCGGCGAAGCGGGCGGGGATTCCCGTCTACAAGCGGGCGGATTTCCTCGGTCAAATGATGTCTGAAAAGACGGGCATTGCCGTCGCCGGCACGCACGGAAAGACCACCACCACCGCCATGATCGCGTGGATGTTGTTCGCGATGCAGCGCGATCCCTCGTTCATTGTCGGCGGCACGCTGACGAACCTGAAGACCAACGCCCACGCGGGCAAAGGCGACCTGTTCGTGATCGAAGCGGACGAATATGACCGCATGTTCCTCGGGTTGAAGCCGCATATTGCGGTGGTGACCAATCTCGAACACGATCACCCCGATTGCTACCCGACCTTCGAGGATATGCACTCGGCGTTTCAAAGGTTTGTGGATCTGCTCCCCGCCGACGGCGCGTTGATCGCCTGCGCAGAGGACGAAGGCGCAACGACCCTGTTGACCCACGCGCGCCGCAAGGGATTGAACATTGTCTCTTACAGTATTCAGGGCGAGATGACCATCAACAGCCCGCAGTGGATGCAGGCGCGGACACTCGCCCCGAACGACCGCGGCGGTTTCGATTTTTCCGCCATGACCAACCTGGGCTTTGCTCCGGATGCGATCAAGGTGTCGTTGCAGGTGCCCGGCGAGCATAACGTCCGCAATGCGTTGGCGGCGTTGTCTGTGGCGGCAACCCTGGGTCTGCCCTTGCAGGAGGCGGCAGATGCGCTCGGTCAATTTACCGGTACGGGTCGGCGCTTTGAAGTGCGCGGTGAGCGGGGCGGTGTGACCGTCATCGACGATTATGCCCATCATCCCACCGAGATCCGCGCCACGCTGGCAGGCGCGCGGAAGCGATATCCGAGCCGCCGCATTTGGGCGGTCTGGCAGCCGCACACGTATTCGCGCACGCAGATGCTCTTCCATGAATTCACCCGCGCATTTGCGGATGCGGATGAAGTGCTTGTGACGGAAATCTACGCCTCGCGCGAACCCAAACAGGAATTCTCCTCCGCGGAAGTGGTCAGCGCGATGCCGCATTCCTCCGCCCGTTACAGCGGCTCGCTGGCGGATACGACAGCATACCTGCGGGCGAACCTGCGTCCCGGCGATGTGGTACTTGTCCTCTCGGCGGGCGATGCCGACCAGGTCAGCGCGGATTTGTTGAAGGACTAGGGCAACATGGCTGAGAAGAAAAAAGAGAAAGCCGCGCCTCCCCCTTCGACCGAAGTGATTGCCCTGCCTCCGTTGAAGATGATCCTCGTCCACGGGAAGGACGGGCGCGGGAACAATACAGGTTTGAAACTTGACGTCACGCCTGTGTCGGAACAGGAGCATGTGAAACCGCAATCGTTGAAGAAGTTGATCAAACATTTGGAGAATCAACCCGCCACGAAAAACGTGGATGAAGAATGATGTTTATGACCGATATCCTTTCCGCCGTTGATGTTTTGCGCCAGAGGTTCGGCGCTTCGGTGCAGGAGCATGTGGCTCTCGCGCCGTATACGTCCGCGCGCATTGGCGGACCGGCGGATGCACTGGTCACGGTCAAGTCGGCGGATGAACTGGCGGATGTCATGCAGGTGATCTGGGAGCATGACCTGTCTCATTACATTCTCGGCGGCGGCTCGAATGTGCTGGTCAGTGATAACGGCTTTCGCGGCGTGGTGGTCTTGAACCGGGCGAAGGAAGTCCGCTTTGAGCTGGGCGACCAGCCCCGCGTCTGGTGCGAGGCGGGAGTCGTCATTGCGAACCTTGCCAAGCGCTGCGCATCCAAAGGGCTGGCTGGACTCGAATGGTCTGCCACAGTGCCCGGCACGGTCGGCGGCGCGGTGTATGGCAATGCAGGCGCATTCGGCGGCGACATGAACGATAACCTGGTCTGGGCTGAGTTATTTACGAAGAATGGTCGTGAGACATTATCCGTGGAGCAAATGGGATACGGATACCGCACCAGCGTGTTGAAACGCGGCGAGATAAAAGGAATCATATTAAGCGCGTTGTTGAAGTTAAAAAATGCGACGAAAGAGGAAGTGTCTGTTAAAATCGAACAATTCAGCGCACGCCGAAAGGCAACCCAGCCGCCGGGCGCCAGCATGGGTTCCATGTTCAAAAACCCCGAAGGCGATTACGCGGGACGTTTGATCGAAGCGGCAGGATTGAAAGGCACTCGCATCGGCAGCGCTGAGATCAGCACGGTGCATGGGAATTTTTTCATCAATCATGGCGAGACGAAGGCGGAAGATGTTCGCGCCTTGATTGCTCTTGTGCAACAGACCGTCCAAAAGAAGTTTGGCGTACGCCTTGAGTTGGAAATTGAACTTGTTGGAGAATGGAATGTTTGAACGTGTAAACGTTCGAACATTGAAACAATTATGAAGAAACTTCGAGTGGCAGTTTTATTTGGCGGCAGATCAGGCGAACATGACGTCTCGCTCATGTCTGCGCGCTCGGTATTAGCGGTACTCGATCCCGAACGGTACGATGTGATTCAAATCGGTATCACGCTCGAGGGCAACTGGTTGACCGGGGCAAACGCGCTGGATGCCTTCGAAAAAGGCGAAATGAACGATCTGGACCGCGTCATTCCGCCCACCGACCCCGCCTCGCGCCGGTCCCTGTATGTGCTGCGTTCCACAAAAGTGGGGCAGAAGTTGGAAACCCTTGCCGCAGTGGATGTCTTCTTCCCCGTCCTGCATGGACCGTTCGGCGAAGACGGCACGATACAAGGTTTGTTCGAAATGGCGGATGTGGCGTATGTCGGCGCGGGCGTGGCGGGATCATCCGTTGGCATGGACAAGGGCATCTTCAAGGATGTCATGCGCGCGAACGGAGTTCCCATCGTGGATTCGATCCTCGTCCTGCGCAGTGACATCGAATCGGACATGAACACCGTCATCGAAAAAACCGAAGCGCTGGGCGGTTACCCCTTCTTCACCAAACCCGCCAACCTCGGTTCGTCGGTGGGCATCACCAAATGCAACTCGCGTTCCGACCTTGCCGAAGGACTGATGGAAGCCGCCCGCTATGACCGCCGCATCCTGATCGAGCGCGGTGTCGGTAATGTCATTGAGGTGGAAGTCAGCGTGCTGGGCAACGAACGCCCGCAGGCGTCCGTGTGCGGCGAAATCCAGCCGAGCCGCGAGTTCTACTCCTACGAATCGAAATACGTGGACGGCACATCGGGTCTGGTCATCCCCTCGCAACTGCCCGCCGAAGTGACCGAAAAAATCCGCGAGTACGCCGTCCGCGCCTACACAGCCATCGACTGTGCGGGCATGGCGCGCGCCGACTTCTTTGTCGAGAAAGACACGAACAAAATCTACCTGAACGAGTTGAACACCATCCCCGGCTTCACCTCGATCAGCATGTACCCGAAACTCTGGCAGGCAAGCGGCATGACCTATGCCGAATTGGTGGACCGCCTGATCGAACTCGCACTCGAACGCAAATCCCAGCGCGACCGCACCGAGCGGCGGAGGATGGCATGAGCGATAGACGAAACCTCAGCCGCGCCGAACAAGTCCGCCGCCGCCGCGCCGAACGCGCCGTAAAGGAATTGCAGGACACCAAAACCCGCGCCCTCAAACCGATGGTCAAAGTCACTTCGCGCACGCCGACCATTCCAATCGCTGTGGCGCCCCGCAAAAAAGCGCGCCGCTACAATATCGCGCTCAACCTGCCAGACCTGCATCTGCACAAGCCGAATATCACCCTGCCGAAATTCTCCCTGCCGCGCTTCCATCCAAACTGGAGACTGGCATCGTTCATCATTGCGATCCTGCTTGGCGTTGGCATCTATTTCGTACTGACGCTTCCTTATTTTTACGTCCCCGCCGCAACCGTGCTTGGCAACAACCGCCTGGGCAGGGAAGACATCAACGGCGTGCTGGGCGTCAGCGGCGAATCGATCTTCACTGTCCAGCCGGAGGAAGTCCGTACACGGCTGTTGCTCAACTACCCCGAACTATTCTCGGCGCAGGTTGATGTGTATTTGCCGAATCATGTCCACGTCACTGTCGTCGAGCGTCAGCCGGTCATCTTTTTGGAGCAGGCAGGCGAGGGTTACACATGGATCGATGCGAACGGTGTGGCGTTCCGTCCGCGCGGAGTTGTCGAAGGACTCGTCCCCATCCGTGCTTTGGATGCGCCGCCCGCGGGACTCCCCTCCGGCGACCCGCTCAGCCCGACACCCTACATGACGACCGAACTGGTGGACGCCGTCCGCCTCCTTGCCCCGCTCGTGCCTGCCGGCGCGACCCTGACCTACTCCACCGCTGACGGACTCGCCTGGGACGACCCGCGCGGCTGGCGGGCGGTGTTTGGCGCAAGCGCGTATGACATGCCCGTGAAGGTCCGTGTGTATCAAGCCCTGGTCCAATCGTTGACCGCGCGCGGCATCTCGCCTGTGTTGATCAACGTCAAGTATCCCGATGGACCGTTTTATCGCGTGACGTCGACGGGAGACGCCGCCGAGGAAATCACTGGTAGTGGACAGTAATTATGGATGAGATTGTCGTTGGCATTGACGTAGGCACCACCAAGGTTTGCACCCTCGTTGGGCGCGTGGAGGATGACAAGTCCCTGCGCATTCTCGGCGTTGGCATCGAGCCGTCGGCTGGCATCCGCAAGGGTATTATCGTGGACCTCGCCGCCGCGTCGCAAGCCATCAAACGTTCCGTGGAAAAAGCCGAAGGCACTTCCGGCCTGGAGATCACCGCCGCATTGGTCAGCCTCGCGGGGGCGCATGTGTCCTCCGTCAACAGCCGCGGCGCGGCAGGCGTGCCCGGCGGCATCATCGACGTGGCAGACCTGATGCGCGCGCTCGACCAGGCACAGGCGATTGCCATCCCGCACGACCGCGAGATCATTCATGTCGTCCAGCGCGGCATCTCCGTGGACGGGCAGGAAGGCGTCAAAACCCCCGTTGGAATGCACGGCTACAAGCTCGAAGTGGAAACGCACATCATCACCGCCGCCAGCGCAACCGTTGACAACCTGCGTCAATGCGTGGGCGCGGCGGGCGTGGACATTCAGCAATTCGTCTTGAACCCGCTCGCCTCGGCGGAAGTCGTCCTGACCGAGCAGGAGCGCCAGATGGGCGTCGCCGTCTGCGATATTGGCGGCGGCACCACCGACCTGGCGATTTACGTGGACGGCGATGTCTGGCATACCATGGTACTTGCCGTCGGCGGAAACCACATCACGCAGGATGTCGCACACGGACTGCGCCTGTCGATTGCCCAAGCGGAGGATGTGAAAAAACAACAGGGACATGCCGTTCGGTTTGATATTGGAAACGAGGAATTTTTTCTCATCCGTCCCTTCGGCGAGGATCGCGATGTCCGCATCAACCGCCAGGACCTGGCGCACATCATCGAAGCGCGCGTCGAAGAGACCTTCCGCCTCATTTTGCAGGAGATCAAACGCTCCGGCTATGACGGCTTGCTCCCCGCGGGCGTGGTACTGACGGGCGGCACCTCCGCCCTGCCCGGCATCAACCGCGTGGCAAGCGAAGTGCTTGGAATGCCGGTCCGTACGGCGCGCCCCGAAAATCTAAAAGGCCTTGTGGAAAAACTCAACTCGCCCGCATATTCCACAAGTGTTGGCTTGCTTCAATGGGCGGTCGCCATGCACGACCATCACATCGAGGTTTCAGGCGGCGGAAGAAAACGCCGCAGATCGAGAGGAGAGAAATCCATGAACTTTGACGCCATTACAAGTTGGATAAAACGATTGTTGCCGTAAACACAAGGAGTCAAACAGGTTCCAGGCGAAATATGGAACCGATTGACTTCAAAATTGATAGTTATTAACCCTGTTAAAAAAACGCTTTTTCGTTTAAGATTGGCAAATCCTTTGCCAGGAGGAACAAATGGACACGAATAATAGAAACCTGCAATCCGAAGCCTTCGCCCGCATCAAAGTCATCGGTGTCGGCGGCGCGGGACAAAACGCCGTCAACCGCATGATGGAGGAAGGCATTCAGGGCGTCGAATTCATCGCCGCCAACTCCGATGCGCAGGCGCTGACCTTATCGCGCGCCCCCATCCGCGTGCGCCTCGGCGACAAGATCACCCGCGGACTCGGCGCAGGCGGCGATCCCGAAGTCGGGCGCAAAGCCGCGGAAGAGTCATCCGACGAACTGTACAACGTGCTCAAAGGCGCGGACATGGTCTTCGTCACTGCGGGCATGGGCGGCGGCACCGGCACCGGCGCGGCTCCCGTCGTCTCGCAGGTTGCCAAAGAGTGCGGCGCACTGACCATCGGTGTGGTCACCCGTCCCTTCACTTTTGAAGGCGGCAAGCGCGCGCAATCCGCTGAGGCGGGCGTAACCAAAATGAAAGAACACGCGCACACGCTCATCTCAATCCCGAATGACCGTTTGCTCCAACTGGCGGATAAAAGGTCCTCCTTGCAGGATGCATTCCGCATGGCGGATGAAGTCCTGCACCAGGGCATCCAGGGCATTTCCGAATTGATCACCATCCCCGGCTTGATCAACCTCGACTTCGCCGATGTGCGCGCAATCATGTCCGAAGGCGGCGCGGCGCTCATGGCAGTTGGACGCGGCTCCGGCGACGAACGCGCAAAGACCGCCGCCGAGCAAGCCATCTCCAGCCAACTGCTCGACATTACCATCGACGGCGCGCGCGGCGTGCTCTTCAACGTCACCGGCGGACCGAACATGACCCTCTTCGAAGTCAACCAAGCCGCCGCCATCATCCGCGAAACCGCGCATCCGGATGTCAACATGATCTTCGGCGCGGTCATCGACCCCGACATGGGCGACGACATCCGCGTGACGGTCATCGCGACTGGATTCGAACGCAGCGGAGTCCCGCGCCGCGCCCTCGAACGCCTCTCACGGACCGAGAAGCCTGTTTCCGCTTCCAACACGCTTTTCTCACGCCCCGGCGACTCCGTCAGCGTGGGCGCAGAAACCCGCTCCTCCGCGGATGTAAAATCCCAGCCCGCCCCCAGCCTCAACAACGACGACCTCGACGTCCCGACCTTTTTGAGGAACAGACGGTAACGAAATCGAAACCGATCACGTTTTAGGCGTGCCATCGCCGAGACCCTGAAAGTTTTCAAAACCTTCAGGGTCTCTTTTTATCCGTGCTACAATAAAACCTGAAAAAACAAACCCTTTCGGAGAAAACCGCTGAAAAGATTGAAAAGTTGTAGTATTGGAACAGGGGCGGCAACTTGTTGACCTTCAAACGTTTTTACCTGTAAAACATGATAGAGATTACTCAATCCAACCCCAATGTACAAGTCCACCTCCCCAATGGAAAGACTCTCACCGGTCCGCGCGGGACGAAAATTGGCGAATTCCTTGAACTCGTGAAGAATGAGTTCTCTGCGCCCATGGTCGCCGCCATCATTAACAACCACATCCACGAACTGACCTATCCCATCCAAGTCGAATCCAACTGCACGCCTGTCACCATGGATACCGCCGACGGCGCGCGTATCTACCGCCGTTCGCTCGTCTTCCTGCTCGAAATGGTCTATACCGAACTCTTCCCGAACGGCAGGCTGAACATCGATCATTCCGTTTCATCGGGCGGCTATTTCTGCGATGTGATCCAAAGCGAGCCGTTCACCCAGCGGGAACTCGACGCGCTCACAGCCCGTATGCAGACCCTGATCGCGGAAGACCACCCCTTCGAGCGCCGCGAAGTCCCCATTCAAGAGGCGCTGGATTATTTCGCAATGCGCGGTTTCGAGGACAAACTGCGCCTGTTCAAGCATCGCCGCAAGGAATATCTCACGCTCTATACCCTCAACGGGCAGATGGATTACATGCACGGCTACATGGTTCCATCCACAGGGTATTTGAAGTGGTTCACATTGAAACTCGTGGACGGCGGTTTCATCATGCAGTTCCCGCGCCGCCATGCGCCCACACAACTCGAACCGCTCGGCGATTACCCAAAATTACTGAAGACATTCCGCCAATACGGCGACTGGCTCGAAACCCTGCACATCGATAACGTCGGCGCGCTCAACGACGCCATCCAATCGGGTCGCGCCGATGAGATCGTGCTGGTCTCCGAGGCTTTGCACGAACAGCATATCGCCGACATCGCGCAACAGATCACACAAAAGAACGCGCGCATCATTTTGATCGCGGGTCCCACCTCGTCCGGCAAGACCACCTCCGCCCGCCGCCTTGCCATCCAGCTGCTCGCGCGCGGCATCTCGCCCTATCCGCTCGAACTCGATCATTACTTTGTCGACCGCGAGCAAACCCCGCTTGATGAAGAAGGCAATCACGATTACGAAACCATCGAAGCCCTGAACCTGCCGCGTCTCATCAGTGACATGGAAAAACTCCTGGGCGGGGAAAAAATTCAATTGCCGCGATTCAACTTCAAGTCCGGGCGAAGCGAAGAGGGTGACGTCATCCAGTTGAAAGGCGGACAGCCGCTCATCCTCGAAGGGATTCACGGGATGAACCCCCGCCTCATCCCCGACCGTTGGGCTGATTCTGCGTTTCGAGTTTACGTCTCCGCCCTGACCCAGCTCAACCTTGACCGTCACAACCGCGTCTCCACCACGGACACACGTCTCATCCGCCGCATTGTGCGCGACGCCCGCGAGCGTGGATATTCCGCGCAGGATACCATCTCGCGCTGGGAGTCGGTGCGGCGCGGCGAGAAGCGGCACATCTTCCCCTATCAGGAAAACGCGGACGTGATGTTCAACTCCGCGCTGGTGTTCGAACTTTCCGCATTGAAACCGTTGGCGGAACCTCTGCTGAGACAGGTCCCGCACAACTCCCCCGAACATATCGAAGCCCGCAGATTACTGGCATTTCTCGAATGGTTCCTTCCCTTGGATGCGAACCTCATCCCTGCCAATTCGATCGTGCGTGAATTTCTTGGCGGTTCGAGTTTGAAGGATTTCAAGATATGGCGTGGATGATCAATGCCAGCGCCGCCCCCATCAACCCGCATGCGAAGTTGACCCGGTCATTGTCCAGCCACTTCCAGCCGCGGATGTGAATTGTCTCCGTGCCGCAGGTGTGGATGGGATGTTTCTCGGTCTCTTTTTTATCGGTCGGGCAGTAGTACATGGCTTGGACGGTCCCGCCGAGGAGGGAGTCAAAGAGCGAACCAGCCAGCCCGGAGGCAGTGATCAGTGGGAACAGTAACCAGTTATCAGTTAATAGTGAGGCGATGAAAGCGATGAGCGCGGAGCCAGCGAGGGAGGCAAGAGTCCCTGCGAACGAGACGCCGCCAGATGTCCCTTTTTCCACAACTTTTTTCAAATTCGTAATCATGCGCGGCGGGCGCGGATTCAACACGCCGAGTTCGGTCGCCCAAGTGTCGGCGTTGACCGCGGCGAGCGAGGCGGCAAAACCGACCCAGGGGATGGGCGATTCGGGAAAAAAGAAATGCAATGCGGCAAAGAACGTGGCGATACCGCCGTTGCCGAAGACCTGCCCCGCGTCGCGCTCGTGCCCCTTCGAGAATTTTTCGTCGAGACCCCGTTTGCGTTTTTTGAAGGCGCGGCTCAATGCCGATGAGGTGATGAAGAAGGTCAGCAGGAGGATCGCCCACGACAGACCGCCGACCCCAAAAATCACCGTCCCTGTGAACGCGGCGGCGGCGGCTCCGCTCTTGCTGAGACTGCGGGCTTTGTATGCGGCAAACGCAATGACCAGCGCGAGGAGGAAGCCGAGGAGGAGTTGCAAGGATGGATTCATTTATCGGTTGCAGTCGAAGGCTGAAATGATGGCTTTTATTTGCTCTTCACTTCCCGACTCATCCTTTGCCTGAATCTGCCCCCAAACAGTACATACGCCGCGGTGGGATCGGGCGTCCCGGGTGAGCATGGCAATGGACAGGTTTTCGGCGGCTTGGAAATTCCCCGTCAGCGCGTAGGCTTCGATGAAGACCAGCCATTCATTCGGGTCTTGTGCGGAATAGCCCAGCGATGCGGCTTCGTTCCCAAGCGCAACGACTTGCTCGTAATCGCCTTGCTGTTGCGCCAGTTCCGCTTTGGTGAAGAAATAGCACCATTCATGCTTTGGTTCGGGGAAGAACATTGGCGCAGCGGGCGTTTCGGGATTTGGAATGATGCGCGAGAGATCGGAAAGAGGAATGGCTTTTGTCAACACCTCAGGTTCGCGCGAGTAGGTGACTTGGTCGCCGCGGTTTGGGTCGAGCACGCGCAGGCATCCGTTGCGCGGCATGTAGATGACCACAGCTTGCGAAGTGGAACTGTTGAACGTCACCGTGCGATAGGGATAGGTGATGGGAATCCCCTTTTCGAGTGCTGGCAGGGTCGCGCCGCCGATGCGCTTCTCGGTGTACAGCAGCATGTAGGGCAGGTCGGAGCGGGTGTACTCAGGCGCGTACATCCAGTTGATCGGCGCGGTGAAGGAGTTGTCAGTTTCGTAGTCGATCGGCATCTCGTGGGTGAGCAGCAAGGTGTTCGGCTCCAGGGCGGGGATGCGCCACGCCATTTGCCAGTAGATTTCGCCCTGCTTGACCCAATCCCTGCGGAAGATGTTGGCGTTGAAGAATTGCTGTCCGACCCCGAGGGCGATGATGATGGCGAAGGCGACCGTTCGCGCGCGGGGATTTTTGATGAGCAGTTCGAGCAGACCGAGCAGGAAGACCGTCCCGCCGATCATCAGCGAGACCATGAAGCGGTCGTAGGATGATTGCAATGTCAGCGGAAGTCCCGCCGCGAGGGTGGGCAGGCGTCCCAGCAAGATGCCGAGGATGCCGATGCCGATCAGCGAGAGCGCGAAGGGAATGTCACGCTCGTCGGCTGGCGCGGAGCGGAGCAGGTATGGGATGAGGAAAATGACTGCGAGCGCAACCAGACCCAACGTCAGGAGCGAGGCGGGCGCGGGCAGGGAGGTGAAGGTGAGGACGAGGACTTGAGTCCAGATGTAGAGTCCCGCTTTCCACAAGGCATCCAGCGCCTGAGTCAAAAAATAGAGGATGCTTGGGGATTGCGTTGCGGTGACTTCGTAGGAGTTGTAGGGACCGAAGCGGTAGTAGTAGAACAACCACGCGGCGTTGAGAATCCAGGTGAACAGGTAAGGGAGCCAGGTTTTGAATGCCTGTGTGAAGCGTTGGAGGAAACCGCCTTGAAAGAAGACGAGCAGAAAGAGGAAGCGGATGCCTTCGATGCCGAAGAAATATTCGGTGGGGAAGATGCCGAGCAATTGCAGGAGCAGGGCGATAAGCGTGTCGGTGGGCTTGCGCGTGCGCAGGGCTTTGAAGGTGAAGCCGAACGAGAGCAGATAAAAAATGAATGGGATGAGTTCCTGATTGATGTGCGTGAGCGCGACCCAGTGCTGGCTGTAGCCCGGGAAGACGAGCATGAACAGCGCGGCGATGAAGGCGGTGGATTTGCGGCTGGGGAAGATTTGCGCGAAGGTCCA
>Ga0208244_101016_pt1 | contig 18732 bp, 21 predicted proteins | sample SubbioCR12Aug_5A_FD_184828 | JGI IMG/M metagenome (GOLD analysis project Ga0208244, IMG submission 184828) | Serpentinite rock and fluid subsurface biosphere microbial communities from McLaughlin Reserve, California, USA - CR12Aug_5A (SPAdes) | ecosystem: Environmental > Terrestrial > Deep... | reverse complement strand
CAAAAGGGATCAAGGTGTCCGATAAAGAGTTGGCGGCGGTTCATATAGAGCGTTCTGAATTTCATGGTGAGTGGAATTATGCCATTCTACCGAAAAATTGATTTTAGGTTAATATTTCACAGATCCTTAGCATAATCGAGGATAATTATTTATGAAAACAGACCTGGCCAAAACGAAGCCTTTAAAACCGCCGCTCAAATGGGCCGGGGGTAAAAGATGGCTGCTGCCGCACCTGACACCGCTCTGGGCACCCTACCGCGATAAAAGGCTGGTCGAGCCGCTCTGCGGCGGCCTGGCTGTTACCCTAGGCCTGCTGCCGGGAAGAGCCCTGCTCAATGATGTTAACCCTCACCTGATCAACTTTTTCCGCTGGCTGCAGAAGGGTTTAAAGATCAGCCTGAAGATGGAGAACGATAAAACCCTTTATTATGAACACCGCGAGCTCTTTAATGCCTTAATAAAGGCAGGCAAAGAAAACACCAAAAAAGCAGCGGAGCTTTTCTACTATCTAAACCGCACCGGCTATAACGGGCTCTGCCGTTTTAATCAAAGCGGCGAATTTAACGTGCCCTTCGGCAGTTATAAAACAATCAATTACCTCCGCGATTACCAGCCATACAAGGAAGTCTTCGCAGTATGGTCCTTCAGCTGCAAGGAGTTCGACCGCATAAAACTTGAGACCGATGATTTTATCTATGCCGATCCGCCCTATGATGTTGAATTTACCAGCTATTCGAAAGACGGTTTCACCTGGGCCGATCAGGTGCGCCTGGTTAAATGGCTGGCCAAGCATCCGGGTCCGGTGGTGCTCTCCAACCAGGCTACCGAGCGCATTGTCGAACTCTACACTGATTACGGTTTTAATATTGCCAATTACGATGCGCCGCGCCGAATCAGCTGCAACGGCGACCGGTCGCCGGCAAAAGAAGTATTAGCGACGAAAGGGTTTTAGGTCGATGACACCACGCGATACCACTACCGGCGCAGTGCTTGAGCAGATGGTTATACCATCTCTCATTCATGGCGGTTACAGCTATGAGACACAGGTGAATATCGGCAGCCGCTTAGGTGGCGGCAGACATGTCGTTGATGTCCTGGCGAAAGACAGCGCCGGCAGTAAAATTATTATCTCGCTTAAATGGCAGCAGGTTAGCGGAACGGCAGAACAGAAGGTGCCCTTTGAGGCGATGTGCCTGGCCGAAACGGTTTTAGCGAGTGATAATGATTATGAAAAGGCCTACCTGGTGCTCGGCGGCGGTGGCTGGAAGCTGCGCGAGTTCTACACCGGCGGCGGCCTGGACCGGCACCTGCGCTACAGCAACCTGGTGGAAATCGTAACCCTGGAAGATTTTATTGCTAAGGCAAACCAGGGTAATTTGTAAATTATCCCAAGTATTTAGGAGAAGGTGAAGAGTGGCTTATATGAATAATGTTAAAGAACAACTACAAAAAGCAATAGAACAACTCAATGACTTCTGTAACTGCTTTAACTCAACTGAGAAAAAAATTGCCCTGGCTTGTGATTACTTTCGCTGGGTTAGGCAAAAAACACAAATGATCATGGATGAGGATACTTTCCAGGAACCAAAAGCCGCTGATCTTAAAAGAGGTTCGGTTTGTTGGATCCACTTCGGCTTTAATGTGGGGGAAGAATTTGGCGGTAAGCACCCGGGTATTGTTTTAAGAAAAGGTGGAAAAACCATTGTAGTTGTCCCGTTAACAACCAAACAACCAACACAAAAGCAGTTGGAAAGCGGCACCTATGTTGAGGTAGACAAAGTGTTTGGTTTTAAAAGAATGACCAGGTGGGTAAACGTTCTCAATATGACTCCGGTGAGCATTCAAAGAATTGATTACAATTCAGATTTTGGAGACGTTAAAGGGTACGTGTTAGATAACATTACTACAGCAATCATGGAGTCTGGCCTTCTGGGAAGGAGCAGCTCTTGACTATTTTGGCAAATGTGATAGTATACTATTAGATGAATCAGATGGAGCCTCTTTAGGCTCAGCAATGAACGTGATGCGAAGCCCGTCTTTTTAGACGGGCTTCGGCTGTAATTGAATAATGTTTTGTTATAGGCTTTATATAGCAGCCTCTTGTAATAAATTTTAAGTTGTAAAAAGGAAATTTACTTATTTCTTTTATGTTTACCCTTCTTTTACGCTTATTGCCATAGTTTAACTGCTACAACATACTGTTTTAACTCGAAGAAGTATACGGCAAGTATGCCGCATACTTCTGACTGAAGTTGTAATAGTGGGCGGGGCGCGAGAGATAACCTTTGCGGTCGATAGCAACTTACGATAACAAGCGTTATGTAAGAGGCGAATTTTGGCCGGATGGCTTTACCGTGCCAGGCCGATTACATAACGCTTGTTATCGCTGAAGTTGCAGGATATTACGTGGGATGAGGCAGCGGCCCTTGCATTTGGTGGCGACATGCGCGGCGCCAAATGCAAGCTGCGGCGTTAAGCCGCAGGCAGCGAGAGGCTTAGGGGCTTAAGCCGGAAGCTGCAGCTGCCGTTATTTATGTACGAACCAACCCCGGGTGGGATACAATGCTTAAGGCGCTGGACCCAGCGCCAACCTTAAGGCCCTGGCTTTAGAGCGGAGAGCCAGGCGGGTTGGTTCGAGCGACAAAGCCGGTACAATTGCTTTTTAACCGGACATAAGCGAGAAAAACCGGCCTGGCTGGAGCGTTACAAACCCAAATCTTTGCCGGGCCCTGCAGCGGTTTTGGCTAAAAGGGCCAGGCATAAGTTTTGGACACCTTATAAAAATAAGGTTTTCGGTGATAGAAGCCCCCGAAGAGGCGGGGGTATGGGGGCTTGATGGTTTAAGAGCGGAAGCGGTTTGCGGGTTGACTGAAAGAGCCGGCCGAAGCGCGTAACCGCCCGGCCGGCCGGAAGGAAACCGGCAACCGCTGGAGTGTCTGTTTGCACACGCACCAAGGCATGCACAGACAAAGTTATGCGGCTGAAGGCTGAAGCAGAGGGCAAGCGGCAGCGCCGGAGCGATACGAACCAAAACTTTGCTTGGGCCCGGGCGCATGCTTTTAGCGGCCAGGGCTAAAGCAAAGTTTTGGACACCATATTATAAATATCACTACCACGATTGTAAGCTAGAATATTGCTACCGTAATCGCGGTATATTAGCAATAAAAAGATTCCTTTCATAATCTGATTCTAAATCGATAGTAGGTAATGCTGCAATCGCTCGCCGAATACCTGTTCCAATACCACGATAAGGTAGCTCAGGGTCTTTGGTTGCATAAGAGGCAACAAGCGGGTTGCGGATAACTGAAACACCGCTGCGGATGTTAGCTATTGTTATATTGTTTGGTAGAGCGCCGGGGCTGATTAGCTCAACACGATTGTCAAAGATCATGACACGCCAGGGCGCAGTGATAAAATAATCTCTATGCAAAAGCATATTTACCAGTAGCTCTTCCAGGGCTACTAAAGGTATTTCCAGATCACCTTCTGTATTAAAACCTTTATCATTTTGCAAATAGCGCAAATTCCGTTTTAAAAAATCTATTGTTCCCTTATATAGGTCACGCAGACACCCGTTAATATCTTGGCTATCACGATATCGTTCCCCGGCAGGGTCATTGCCAACGAATGTAACTGCCTTAACGATGAATGCAGGCCGATAGTATTGTGGGTTCCGGCCAAACAGCATCAAGCCGGCAAGGGTAAGCGTCTCTCCTTTTGCTAATCCGAAATTATTTAGCGTTTGTGTTAATGATATGTTATCGCGTTCGAGAACATTATCAAAAGTATCGCCATACTGTTTTTTAAAAAAAGCACTAAATTTATCAATGTCGATGTCATTGGTAGTAGCGCCCTCAACCGGCACTTCATCTGCATGTACAAGGGTTGCGCTCTGAAACATACGTTGTAATTCTTCGCGTGAAGTTACACGGCGCTTGTCTGCGCCCGATTTTACCCAATAAACACCTTTATGGTCTGAATACGGCCTCGATACCCCCTTTTTTACTGTAATCGCGATGATTAATTTTCCGCCCAAAGATATGTTCTCGGTTTTCGGTGCGATCGAAGGTCTTACGCAATCTGTTGCAGCGCTTGAAATAAGTTGATTGATTCGATCAATATCCGCTGCTGTCAAACCAATGATTTCGCCATCATTTCTGACACCAACATAGATTATGCCGTCATTACTGTTAGAAAAGGCAACAAAGTCGCCTGCTAAAGAATCAGGATTGGTTACATTTACTTTAAATTGCGTATAACTATCCTCAAGGCGATTTATTCGCTCCAAGTGTTCTATTGCTTCCATAGTTTGTAAATCTCCTTTCTGCGAGCAAAGGCATCTTTACCGCCCTCCATAATCGATACAATCGCTTCTTGAATGACTGGCTGATCGATACTGCCGATGCGAAGATCAGTGTTCCCGTTTGTATATTTGCACACAACCACCTGCTCTGCATCACCTAACACGGGGAAGTTTGCGTTATGTGTAGCAAATAAAAATTGCATATTAGGTTTCAATTCTCGAACTAATTTAACAACATCTTCAAAGATGGTTTGGTTGTCTAGATCATCTTCTGGTTGATCTATTATAATTACGTCATTTTCACTCTGATTAAGGATAAATAGTATTAGTGCGGAAGCCCTTTGGCCCAGTGAATGTTCACTTAGCTCTTTTCCATGAAATTCTATTTTAAAGCTATTCGGCACTTGCCAAGTAAGTAAAGTTGCTTTGGCTTCATTAAAGTATTTGCGAAAGACGGCGCCTGTATCTCCAAGCTTGCCACATACTTCGTTTAACGATTTATATACCGAAATAAAATCTGCATGGTCATCTACTATGCTTTTAAGGGTGGCTTCCCGTATTTTGCTGCCACGCATATGTGTTTGTATTTCTTTTAAAAATGCTTCTTTATCTCCTTTGTAATGAGGGTTAATCCTTAGTGCAATCTGCCGTGAGTTTAGCTTGTCGACTTCTGATGTAATCAGTTTAAATTCACGATGCCACAGATCAGACAGCTTTTTTAACTCTTTAATAAGCGAGTCATGTAAGCTATCTTTTTTGGTGCGACTTTTAGCAATTTCATCCAATGCTAACTTGGCGTTTCGTAATTCATTATTAAGCTTGACGAAATCGTCCAGTCGGACAATGACACCATCTTTTTGCTGAAGTTGTTCGCTTAATTTGCGTTCAATGGAAGCAAATTCACCTTTGAGTGCCTCGCGACGCTGCACCAACTCCTTATATTTATCCCTTAAATCTTGTAAATTGCATTTTGCTTTACCCAGTATGAGGCTTAAACTTTCAGGTGTTTTTTGAATTTCTGTAATTATATTATTGACCTCGGTGATGAGGTCGGAGTTTTCATTAGATTTTAAAGTCGCCAGGGAAAATAGTTCAGCTTGCTGTTCGCTGATAAAAGATTCAAGGGTGAGAACATACTCATTGATCGTATTGACGATTTTTTGTACACCGGTAACATCTGCGTCAAACTCTACCTGTCGCTGTAGCTTTTTTTCTATATCGTGCTTTTTATAATGGTCGAGTTTTAATTTTGCTGCATTCATACCACTGATGTATTCTTGCTCTAGGGCATCCAAATCTTTTAGCTTATCCAAGGTTAAAATCAGATCCAAAACCCGCTGTCTTTGCTGCTTTATATCGTGTCGGATGGTTTCAAGCTTAGAGCCTAATAGTCGTTCAATCAGTTCGCGCTCGGAACCTTCTCCACGTTTAACCAGCTCTTTTTGGCCAAAGTATAGCGGCGCATTGAAGAGCGCTTTGGGCTTTATATCGGACTGTAGTTCTGCCTCATAATACAGGTCGACCTGTTCATTAAGTATTCTGTGTACTTCATAGCTTTTACCTTGTGCATCTTGCACCGTTAACACTATTTTACCGCCACTGCCCAGTGCATAACGAACAAGGTCTTCCTTGTATTTTCGATCTACCCCTTCTTCATCATCGGGGAATCCTAATTCTAAAGCATACCGGACGCACTCTAAAACGGCAGATTTCCCACTACCTCTAATACCGATAAAACAGTTTAGGTCGGCAGAAAGATTTATTATCTGCCCGTCAAACATACCACCCTCAAAACTGATTGATCTTAGCGAAGAGTGTTTTTGAGGTGTAGGTGGTTCTGTGCTCAACCGTTCTGTACCCGGTTTTAAAGCGAACCTAACGGCTTCATAGGTGAACGCACCAATCTTAATAAATGTCGATTCTCCCTTCCCGATTTCTTCTATACTTTTCGGATCTGATCCTTCTACTTCAGCCGGATAGCTATCTCCAAGCCGGTTCTTCACATTTTTACGCTTATCCCGGCTACGCACTTTCTGAAATGCAGCGGTGCGTGCGCAAAACTTCTCAGATTTGCCAAGTTCTTGGATCCGTCCGCCTTTCAAGGCTCCCCATAATCCTGTTTCTTCCTCAACATGTGCAAAAACTATAAAGTAATCTTTCGAGAACCCGTCCAAAATACTGAGGGTTTCGTTCAAATCATGATTTGAACGGGCATTTTTGCTATCATAACAGGTTTGCCCTGCAAATGTTACTTTGAGAAAGTTGTTGATATAGTCTTCATTTGTTTCATTTACAAACCAATCTTCGTGAAAAACGATTAACGTATGTATGCCGTTAGAACCATCTTTAACAGATAATTCAACGCCTGCCATCAGGTAGATATTTTCTTTTGCTGCGGCTTTCTGAAGCTCTTTAAATTCATCGCGGTCAAATTTGTTGTGATTAGCGATAACGCCAATACTGATATTTGTTGCTTTAAGCTTTTCAATGTAATTTAAAATAAATTCTTTATCTGTACCGGTAAACTTAAACTCTTTATCATGTTTTGTGTGTAGATGAAAATCTGCCCGTAACCATTTAGATCCATGAGCAAAAAAATTATGATTACTCACAATGCGCACGTCCTTTTACCCGCTCAATTTAGATAGCATTATTCGCCTTCACGATTATTTCAATTATTGCAGTAAATGTCCTGCATTGCCATTCTTTTGAGACACACAAAAAAGGGTGTCCCCTTTACTGATTTGATTAATCAGTTAGTTCCGAAATCTTTTACCAACTCAAAAAGGCCTTCGTTGAAATAGATCTTAGACTTACCGACTTTCTTTTCTTGCAGGAAACCTTTTTCAAGCAGTTTGCTTAGGTAAGTGTAAGCAGTTCTTCTGCTGATGCCGAGGCCATCGATCAGGTAGCTGTTCTTGGTGTAGAATTCGAAAAACAGCAACTCAACCAGCTCACGGCTATAAAGGTCCGGTAGCGTCTGTTTGATTTCGGCTGCCGTCTGATTGATGTAAGCATCGATGCTTTTAACCAGGTTGAGAGTTTCTGTTGCCGTTGCTTCAATGCCGGCTATGACGTACAATATCCACTCTTCCCAGCGTCCGGTTTTGGTTATCTCGTTAAGCAATCGGTAATAATCCGGTTTGTTGCGGATGATATATTTGCTTAAATATAATATCGGGCTGTCGAGCAAACCTTTAAGCACCAGGTAAAGGATGTTCAGGATGCGCCCGGTTCTGCCGTTACCGTCATAAAAGGGATGGATTGCTTCAAATTGATAGTGGATAACGGCCAGCTTCACCAGCGGATCGGTTTCATCATCGCTGTTGATGTAGCTTTCGAGATTGGCAAGCAGCTTTAGGATTTCCTGTTCGCCGACAGGCGGAGTATAAACTATTTCGCCGGTGCCCTCGTTTTTTAATACAGTGCCCGTTTGCTTTCTGATCCCGGCCCGGTTCAAGATGATCAGCTGCTGGATCTCGATCAGCATGTTTGAAGTGATCATCCCTTTCTCGCTGACCAGGTTGTAGCCATGCCACAGGGCAGCCCGGTAGTTGACGACTTCTTTGGCGGCCGGGCTTATGTAGTTTTCAACAGTGATTGCCTTAAAGAGCTCATCGTGGGTGGTAATAATATTTTCGATCTCCGAGCTGTCCTTAGCTTCATTGATCAGCACGGCATTGATCAGGATATTTTTGTTGGGGATCATGTTTGCGTAACCTTTAAGCTCTGAAAGGGCCCGGTGGGCTTTGGTCAACTGTTTCAGCACGGCCTTTGTTTCAAGTTCGATGTCGGGCGGCAGCATTTTAAGGCTGTTCAACTGGTTTCACCCCGCTAAGGCCGATCATGATCATATGGGCAATCTTTGCCCATGATCATATAACATGGGAAAGAAAAAGGCAAATGTTGCCCACGTTGAGAAAACGTGAGCAATAATTGCCCATATGCGTGAGCCGTTGCTACGGTTGGAAAGGTATGGTAATAAGCTTTGCTTGTTGGCCTATTAACAACACGAACAGCATGCAACACTGTGCATCAAGTTAATATTACCATGGTCATAAAATGTTTAAAAAATATAAGAAAACTAATTATTCTTACCCTCTTTGCAAACAATGTTTTGCCAAATTTGTTTGCTCAAAAGTGCAAAAATGTGATTCGCCTCATGTATGAGATTAATTACCGTGATCCAAAGGATTAGAAGTATCAATGGCCGATAATTGCTTTAATCAGAAACGAGCCGGATATTGCCAAATAAATATTTTTTACGCTGAAAATAAACAGTAAGCCTCCTCATCGTTTAAATCGTTGTCGTAGTCATCAGGATATCCAAACGGACAACCTGCAACAAATATCAAAATTAGAAACATTAAAAAGGCGACAGTTGCCATTCTTACAAACCGCTCCACTGCTACTGAACCTCCCCTTCTTTAACGTTAATAGACAGTTCTTCGTGACGCATACGTCCTTCCCATCGCTTTACGAGTCGTTGAAAACCGAAGTCAGAGTTGATTAGCTGCAGAAAAACACAGAGCACAAGGGTTGCCACAAAACCACCAACTGTAATCGCCATTAACCATAGTGAAGGTGTCTCCAGCGCATTAATTATTCCAAATACAAAAGCAACAGATCCAGATAGGGCGTAGGGCAAGGAAAATTCGTTTAGAATAATAAATCCAGGCAATGCTAATTTAACTTTACCGACAGATAGCGTTAAACCTTTGGCTCCATCAGCCTTTAGTCGAGTATACCATGCCCGTTTACCCAAATGGGGTTCAATAAAAACAATGATGTAAGCAGCCCGCCGGATTGCTTGGAAACAAGCATTCCAAGTGATAAGTCCGGTAGAGATAATAATCGCATACAATGCACCAATAACTAAAATAGGTTTTGCACTGCTGCTGAAAGCTAGTATCCCGCTAACACCCGCAACAACTACTGTAAGCGCTGCAACTCTTTGAGTTAGATAAACAGCAATTTGTTTTTCAAGGATTTCGTATTCGGACGCGAGTTCCGCCAGATCGGAACGAATATTCACCAATTTTATTTACACCTCGATTATAAAAATTCAATGCAATTGCATATTAAACACTTTAACCTAAATAAATTCAAATTACGAAGTAAGGAGAGAAATGCTTGAGATAAGTTATAAATCATAGGAGATGCTGTTCTCCAGAAACCTCGTTGCGACTCTTTTTCGTAGCAATATACACCGATGCCTATTTAATGGTTAAGTCGAAACCCTTTTTTGGTTTTTTATTGTAGAAAGGCTTAAACATTTATGTAAAGCTGATTTACAGTGTTAAGTTAACATTTAACAGAAGATATGCAAGGTAGTGTTTCAACCTGTATATAAAAGCTTAGTCCGTGTTCATCTATCTAAAATTATACGTAAATTATACGAAATGTTTGTTACAGCTGGGCCAGGGGCAAATCTTTGCCCGCAGTAATACATAAAACGGATTATAATGTTTACTCTAGAATACTAAAATCTTTACCTTCCGCCCTTAACTCTCGAATATATTCTTCGGTATCAGCTTTAAGGGCATTAATCGCTGCTTGAGGCCGGATGTTGAACAATGGCTGAGCTTCATCGTTAAAAGGTTTATCAGGATCAAGGTTAAAATGTTTTTCCAGGTAAGCGGCAGTGCTTGGCAGAGCAATGCTAATATCTTTGGGTGCGGTAGCAGCACCCGTTATCTGTGTTAACATTTCTGTTGTAAAGCTAATTTCGGGCTTAATGTGGCTGGGTGCTTTAGCGGTTAAATCAAGGTACCTCTCCCAAATTTTCTCCCTGATGCCATTCTTGATTTTTACTTTTTCCGTAAAAAGAAATGTTGGATCTGCTTCCAACAATGCGTTACCCTGGATCCAAATATTCATTGATTCTTTATATATGTCGACAATTTTATTGTTATCTGCGGTATAAATTTTGTCGAGGCAATTAATTGCCTCTGTATACTTTCTGAACCATATTGAATTCTCATCTATACCCTTTGTTTTTTCAAACGACACAAGAAAGATTATGTTGGTGTTTGTAACTTTGGTAGAATCATAATAGAGAGTGTTGCCCTTAAGGTTGAACTGTGATTGATCAATATAACTGAAGCTCTGGCCCTCATCTGATGAAATCAGGATAAGGTAACCCGGTGTCAATTTGCCATTTTCAACCGGTTTTTCTTCATGCTGAGAGCTAATTATGCCAGCGTATGTGGCTTCCAGTTGAGAACCTGGACCAGTTTCAGTGAATAGTTTCTTTGCCAGAGTAGTAATTGTTAACACCTGGCCAATAATGGTAGGCGTCAACTGTAAAGCTGTTTGAAACTCTGGGCTGTTCAACATTTGAAACTTTTCCTGGAGCTTATCATTTTTTACGGCGGTGATTCGTGTTGCCAACTCCAATGCATCAGCATGTGCAGGTATTTTGATTGCAATGTTCCGCTGTAGCCCCAAGTCATGTGTTTGATTAATATCGACAACCTTGATATCTTGAATTGCAATAGCTTCAATGTTTTCTGTGCTGGTTTGATATTTAACGCTTGTCGATAAAACAATTTTATCGGATCCACCAAAGTGTTGTTGCCAAAAGTTGCCACTAGCCTTGTAGTGGGCTGAATATAATTGTATGTTAATGTAGCCGGCGTTTTTCAATACTTGTTCTTCTTTTTGACAAACGTCATTATTTGAAGAACTCATCCAAAAACTTTTTGTTCCCATTATAGGCACTCTTTAAACCTCCCTTTGATCGCAAATCGGGTAAACAATTATTAACGACCAATTTATTTACATTAAACCAAATAACTATTCACCTGCTTAAAATAAGTGGGTTGCTTTTATAGAGTAATGACTGAGCAGGCCTAGAAATTAACCTGCCTTAGCCAGCGTATTATAAGCTATAGCCATCCTGCTTGTCGTTTACACCTAAACCCCATATAAGCAAACAGAATGTAGAAGTTATCCGTGGAACCGGCATATACCAGCCTTCCCCAAGGTAATCTGACACGGAACACCTTCAAATCCTCGGCCATAACGAGGCTTAAGACAACGCTTTGTTTGCTGGTTTTGATTTAAGCAATCTTCAAGTGCTCTTTGAGCCGATCTTCTTTTACCGTTTAGTGCACGGATCTCATCTCGAAGTTTTCCCACAGCTAACCCTCTTGAATTTGCAGCGCTGATTAGCGGGCGGTTATTATCTATTACATCATATGGCGAAGCACTATTATTATAGGCATCAAGTTCTGTTCTGCAATCAGCAAGTAAATCTCTAATCCAATTTCGATCATTATTTGTATAAGCGACCCTCTCATCAATTAACTCTCGATAACCAAGCAATATTTGACGTTCTTCTGTAAGGTTCTTTCTCTTTTCCTCAAGATCCGCTTCAATTCTACTGAGATTATCTTTCAGCTCGGCACAGGGATCATTCACACAAATCATCTTCCCTCTCATGGCATACTTTGTGCCCTAATATAAGGCTGTTTAAACCTACCGTTATCACCCAGCCCTGAATATAGTCAAGCTACACGCATAACAATTCTGCACCATATTCTTAATTCCTGCCGATCTAATTCAGTATTTTACAAATTTTCATACACCAGCTAAATATAAAAACCTTCGTGCTAGAATATGCAATGCACACAGCCACACCATAATTAATGGATGCACTCCTTGTTGTTTATATTACCTTCGTATTTGTAGTATAATTTCTTTGATACAATCAATCCTTTAGTATGTGTTCACTATAAATGGTTAGCTGGTTTAGGCGGCTCAAATTAACGGTGGATATTCATTTTGTTTGACTTTATTCTCACGGGTTATCTTACACTGTGTGTTTAATGCTTAATCGTTTTTTTCGAGGAGATGATGCCATGGACAAAGATAAAACTGAGGTAGTCAAAGTCTATTGTGATTTTCAGAAAACAGCGATTATAGAAACAGCAAGTGCACTTTCAAAAGGTATTACCTATTACTTTTTAATTATGGCAGTACTTACCGGTATTCTGTTAACGCAAGAAGGTCTCGCTGAAGAACTGAGGTCAATAGTCTTAATAATAACCATCTTGGTATCCTTATTACTTGCTATAGCTGGTTTATCAATCGGTTATATCCTTTACAAGGGTGTTAAGACACTAGGCAATAGTCTGCAAAGGTTAGACGAGGTGCTTTTTTCTGAGTTGCAAATGGATGAGTTTATTACTCGCGGTCTAAGATATTCTCTGGTTGTGTTGGCATGCTCCTGCCTCGTGCTTCTCGCGATTGTAATAGGCATGTGTTTAATAGCCCGACATTGAAAATTGCTTGTGTAGGAACTAACCTTAGCCCAAAGGCTTAAAGCAGTGTAACCCTCGATTAATGCTATAATCTTTTCCCGACATACTTTGACTTCACCTTCCCCTCAGGTGTCCGGTAAATCTTATACCAGTAGGGGCCGTGGCCACCGTCCGGGGCCTGGCATTTTTTGCAGCCAGCTTTGCCGCACTTGACCATTCGCGGAACGTAGCTGACGGCGTAGCCATCGATCGTCTCGTTTGATTTATCGCCATCGGCCTCCTTGCCCCTGCCGGAAAATCGCTCTACGAGGCCCTGGTTAGCTAAAAGGTCGTGTATTGGAGATTTGTGCCGCGCGGCCTTCAGGCATATGGATTTTAAAAGGTGCGGGGCAGCGGGTGTTAAGCTTTGAGGACGTTGCTACCCGATGCAATGGGGTGAGTCGGTGCAATTCTTATCGTTGTTATAGAATTACATTGCTACATCGTATTTATATTCCATTTTAATTCGATCCAATCTGGTTTATTGGCAGCTCACCGACAGGTTAGCTAACATAACTGCATGTTTTAGTCGAGGGGAGGCTTTTGGTACCGTCCCGTACTAAACTCGACAACTACTCTTATCAGATGCAGGATAGAGGCTCCACATTACCGCGAACTCGTCTGTCTTGCTGTTGCAGTCTGAGCAAATCGGGGTGATGTACGACTTACTGTCCGTTTCACCTACTTTGATGACATGACCGCCGAGAACAGGTGAGCCGCTACAGCCTGATGTGCCACATATGATCTTCTTGTCTCCAGTACCGTTCTCCCAATGACGGAGCCAGCTCCCACAGGTGGAGCACTTCTCATCTCCTGAACCCTTTCGATTTTTAACCATAGTAGACATTGAATAGCCTCCTTTGTGTTAATCGATATCACACTATGTAAAATTCCACCCAGCATTCGTCTCGTCAACTGGATAGCCAACGCTTACTTAATCGGGTGGATTTGGAACTCATGCGGAGTAGGCAGATCGAGTTGAAGCTGTTTTAGCTCCCACCTCGCTATTTGCCCCGCTTGTTCTGTGGCGGTTTCTCCGACTTAATTTTGCGTGTTTCCGCCTTTTGTGCTTGCTCTATTGACGATTTCTGTTGAATCTTTACCTTAGCACCACCTCGCACGGGATCAGATCCGCCTGGTAAATGTTCCTTTAACCGGTCATCTACTCGCCCTCGCTTGGCACTACCTGTGTAGATGTTCTTCCCGGCATCGTTCTGAATTTCGTACACGACCGGTTTGTCTTTTGCGAGACTGTCGATTCCTTTTTCATCGAAACTTGATGTTTTACGGCGCTTAGTCATATTCCCTCCTGGTTATAGCAGCTACCACCGCAAATCACCGGCGGCAAAAAGCAGAGCGGGGATTTTGAAACGAGAGAGGGTGCAAACACCGCCAAAAACCAAAAGACTACCGTCTGTCCGGGTGAAATATGAGGCAAACGAAGAAAGCAGACGCTAGGCTTATCATTCTTTTTTATCTCTTTCAATATCCCTTTCAACGCCTACACGTAAAAAAGTTGATACTGCACTTAAAACAATGCCTGCGATTGTAAATATATAACCCGGTAAATCATTGCCTGTGGCAATAAGATAGAACCCAAACATAAATAGCAAAAAAAACAGTATGAACCCGAAAATTAAACCTAAATCAGCCCTTTTAATGTCGCCTTTGATTAAGCACGCTTCCATATTTATCCGATGACCTTGTTGTCGTTCAGCCATAGAAAAGATCCGTTCTGGTGCATCAGGCAAGACCTTCTTATAATCAGCCATAATTTTTGGAGGCGGCAAGGGTCCGGAAAAATGTTCTGCAGCAAAGACCATCAGTTCTTTTCGTTTCTTATCAGGTAAACCGTCGAGGATTTCTTCGGGCAGAGTTTCTTCATTGTTGGAAAGCTGATCGTTTTCATTCACTTCCGGGGTTAGAGTCAAATCTTTTTCAGTCACCTTGTTCTCCCAAACGTCTAGATTCATAATCTTGGATTGCCTTATTCAAATCCGCGCCGACATTTTTCCAATCGGATAAAATAGAAACGTAGTCGGTACTATTTGATGCAACCATTATGCGGTATTTGGAATACAGATTTTGATTGCTGAAGATCCTATTGATACCTTCAAAAAAGCCAGGTTGAATAGCCGTCATTATTCTTTGCATTTTAAATTCATAGAGGCTGGTTGTTGTTTTTTCAGACTTTTGTTTGCAGATAGCCATGAACATTCCCTCCCTTTTTAGCTCTTTGCCTTGCAAGCAAAACCTAGGTTCTCAAAGATAAAGTACTAATCAACAGTGAGATGCTTTTGTATACATAATATCAACGCCTTTCAGCGAATAATAACAAGCCGGACCATGATTATAAGTCTAAATGTTTATATTCAACAAAATTTGCTGACATCCTTCTCTTTGAATTTGTTTAATATGATTTTCCATTGATTTCAAAACATGATGCCGAGTAAATAAGGCAAATATGGCGCCCCTGGGCTATCTGCACACTCGATTCACAGTTATATCTCCACAGGTGGCACCGTAATTCTTCTTACTTCACCCTTATTATAGGAGGACATTAAATTATTTGTCAAATAACCGACAATTTATTCGGGATTTACAACAAATGGGTGCAAATGTTTACTCCGGCTTAACCTTGCCATGATATTTTGTTCTCACCTTACCCTCAGGTGTGCGGTAAATCTTATACCAGTAGGGGCCGTGGCCGCCGGCAGGGGCCCGGCATTTTTTGCAGCCTGCTTTGCCGCACTTGACCAGGCGCGGCACATAGCTGACGGCGTAGCCGTCGATCGTCTCGCTTGATTTGTCGCCGGCGGCTGTCCGGCCTCCGCGGTGCTTGCCCCGGCCTCCCCTGTTCATCTCGACTCTCCACCCTCATGCCTTCCCGCATCCGTTACTGATTAACTTTACCTTCAGCATCTTACAACAGTTTTTCCGCCTCCAGGTAGCGCTCGCACTCACCCGGCATCCAGCCGACGATTTCGGCGATTACCGGTTCGTCGCCCTCAAAGGTCATGCAGAGTTTACCCTCGCCCAGGCGCATGAAGCGCCGGCAGCCCATGCACTGGTAGGTGCCCTCCACCGTCTCCATCAGCACCGGCTCTTCAAAATCTTTTACGCTAACTCGAAACTTAAGATCATTTTTGTTCTCCACTGTACCTCACGCTCCCTTTTTTCGTGTTCAAACGTTAAATAATCTTAGCATACAAATCAACTGTATGACAAGAATTTTATGCACCAATCACCCTGCCCGGCAAAAATTAACGCACACCCTTCATTTTGCCCGACCAAAACCCTTAACCCCGCCCTTAAAATCGCTCTACGGGCCTCAGATTAGCTGAGAGGATAGTTGTGGACCCTGTCACCGCTTTAAGGTCTTTCCGGCGGCCCGTGACCCATCCGCCTCCTTCTGTCAGTTTGCGGGCCTATGCCTTTATTGTTATGATTTCTGCGGTAAATTCATTTTGTTAATCTTGCACAAAAAGGGTACCGTTTTTGATCAAGGCAGCAGGCCCTGAATTGGAAGATATTAGTCATCGATAGGGTACCGTTTTTATCTCTTAACGGTACCCAAACTGAAGAAAGGTAAAAACCTGAGTGGATCTGAAAACGGTACCCTCTAGCGCCACCAAACCGCTGCGGCTGCCGGCCGTTTTAACCCCTGCGGAACAGAATCTGCTGCTTGCTGTCCCCAACAAAAAGGTGGCCACGGGCCTGCGTAACTACGCCATGCTCAAGCTTTTCTTAAACCTGGGCTTAAGGGTCAGCGAGGCCATCGATCTGAAAGTAGATGATATCGATTGGCAGAGCGGCAAGTTGACCGTGGTGCAGGGCAAGGGCGGCCGCGACCGGGTACTCTGGCTGGCCGATGAAGATTTAGAGCTTTTAAGCAGCTGGCTGGCCAAAAGGCCGGCGGCCGGCAGTTACCTCTTTACAACCCGTGAAGGCGGCCGGATCAGCGACCGTTACGTGCGCAAATTTGTAAAGAACTACGCCCGCAAGAAAAAGATCGGCAAGGATGTGCACCCCCATGCCCTGCGTCACACCTTTGCCACCGACCTGCTGCGGAAAACCGGCAACATCCGCATGGTGCAGAAGGCACTTGGCCACGCATCGCTGGCCACGACGATGCTCTACACCCATGTTTTCGACCAGGAGCTCGAGGCGGCGCTGAAAGGCTTGCGGAAGGATCAGCAGGCACCGGAATAAGGGCAGCGCCGCCCACCATAACACAAATGAGCGACAGATATGTGTCACAGTGATGCGCTACCCTTAAAAATTTATGTCAGCGGCTCAAAGCACAGGCTGCCCGAGGCCGGCCGGCAGTGACTTGCCCAACCATATAAGAGAAGGGGAAATGCACTAGTGACTAATTTCTACATCTCTCCATCATCGCTATCGTACCGCGAATACAACAAGCTGATCAGCGACATTAAACAGCTGGGCTGGGCCCCACCCTGGGTCTGGCCGCGGCAGTGTTTTTGCTGTGACTGCCTGATCAGCAAAAAGATGATCGAGCGCATGCTAAAAGCGCTGACCTTAACGGATATCTTCATCGCCTGCGTGCCTGGCACCGCCAGCACCAACATCGAGATCGGCGCCGCCTATACCCTCTGCGAGGAGGTCTTTCTCGCCGCCAGGGACCCCGTGCATTTTACACAGACCGGCCTGTCTGACGCGATTATCACCGTGCTGCCGGATGTTAAACGGGTCTGCTGCGACATAGGCGAAATCCCGATCATGCTGCAGAAAGAATACCCGCACCTGATCAACAGCTAAAGTCAAAGGGCTTTTTGCAGCGTTTTTGCCAGTAAGCCGGCCTTTGTATTTTTAATCATCTCGCGGATGGCCGCATCTTCGGCCGGGTCAGGCGCTCTCCTTTCGGGCGCGAGCGCCTGCACTTTCCGCTCGATCGGCACAACGTAACTTCCCGTGGAAAGCATCCACTTGATCACCACGGCCGGGTTTCTGGCCAGGTTGAAGTCCGTCTTCTCGATGGCCGCAACAACGGCGCTCAGCTCAAAGCCGCGAAGCAGCTCAGTTATAAGCCGGTCGGCGGCCCGGTAGCCCTTGCGCTGGAAAGCGTTTTTTACGGTGTCAAAATCAGAAAGCACTTCCGTTTGCTGATTAGCGGTGACCTGCAGATCAACACCCGACGGCCCTCCCACCACCGCCGGCTTTACGGTCACCGGGGGCGAATTGGCCGGGCTCCAATGCTCAAGGTTTGCTTCCCCTGTCGGATCCGGCGCTCCCCCCTCTTTCAAATCAGGATCAGTATAGTCTCTCTCTCCTGTTTCTTGCAGGCAGTTTAAGCCTGCCTGAGAAGAGATCTTTAGGTCATTATTTTTCTTGTTATTTTTCGGGTGCACCGAGTTCACTTCAGGGGTGAATTCACTGCACTCTGAGGGTGAACTGAGTTCACCTTCTTCAGGGTGCGCCGGGTTCACTAAAAATATATTTGCTGCTGATTCGGCACGCTCTTCATGGTGAACTGAGTGCACCCCGGATTCTTCTACCCCGGTATCTGTATCAGCTGCATCGTCTGCCCCGCATAAGGCCGGTGCTTCCGCAACCCGGCCGGCGACGGTGCTGATTATGCCCGCGGTCTCTTTAACCTTCGTCTCCCGGCCGCCCTTGCCGCGGCGCAGCCTGCTTTCAATCAGCGCCAGCGTCTCGCTCTCGGCGCTGAAGTAATCAGGCGGGTAGACCAGGTAAGCGTTGCTGCGGTTGCCCCTCTTTCTCTTCTCAATCAGCTTGCAGCGCTGCAGCAGATCAACTGCGTCTATGACGCGGCGCCTGCTGCAGTTTACATCATCGGCCAGCGTTTCGTAGGCGGGCCAGGCCCGGTTGTTGGAACCGGCATAGCGGGTTATGGCCAAGTAGGTCAGCTTTTCGATCGGAGGCAGGTTGAGGGCAAATACTTTGTTGTCACAACAGAAGAAGCCTTTTTCTACAGCGAATTTTACAGTGTTTTGCTCGCTAATCTTAACTCACCATCCCTTTTGTTGTCGGTGCTCGTTAATACTCACCCGGCAGCCGCCAGCCCCTGAGCCGGCCGGTTTTCTCGGTGATGCGGCGGGCCACGGTTACGTGCGATACGCCTACCTCTTTAGCCACCTG
>Ga0208244_101015_pt1 | contig 18748 bp, 18 predicted proteins | sample SubbioCR12Aug_5A_FD_184828 | JGI IMG/M metagenome (GOLD analysis project Ga0208244, IMG submission 184828) | Serpentinite rock and fluid subsurface biosphere microbial communities from McLaughlin Reserve, California, USA - CR12Aug_5A (SPAdes) | ecosystem: Environmental > Terrestrial > Deep... | reverse complement strand
CTTCTTGAGCTTGAACACCACGGTGTATGGGTCCGGCGCGGTCACGGTGTCCACGTCCGCGAAGTCCCCGGCGCGCGGCGCCCGCGTCCTTGGATCGCGTATGCGGTTGATGGTGTAGACGACGTCCTCGGCCGTCATCGCCCTCCCGTTGTGGAACTTCACGTTGCGCCGGAGCTTGAAGGTCCACACCAGATTGTCCGGCGACGCCGCCCACGACTCGGCCAGGCTCGGGACGAACCGGCCGTCCGCGCTGTAGGACACCAGCGTGTCGTAGACGTTCTCCATCATGTTGCGGCTGGACGTCGCCGTGGTAAGGTGCGGGTCCAATCCGACGGGATCGGTCTGCATCCCGGCGCGCAGCGTGCCGCCGTAGCGCGGTCCCGAGGTCTGAGCCGCGGACGGCTGGAGCCCGGAGGCGACCAGCAGTCCGGCGCATAACAGCAGAATCAGAGTACGCATTGCGTTTTCCTCCCTATAGGTGCAATGTGTCTTGCTATACACCGTGCGTGTGCGGATCGATCGCATCACGAATGCCGTCTCCCAACAGGTTGAAACCCAGTACCGTCACGCTGATCGCAATCCCAGGCCCTATTGCCGGCCACGAACTGAAGGTCATCACCGCCCGGCCTTCGGCGATCATCTGCCCCCAGGTAGGCGCCGGAGGTTGGGTGCCCAGGCCGAGGAACGACAGAGCGGCCTCGGCGAGTATCGCCAGCGCCAGGCGCAGCGTGCACTCAACGATGAGGGGCGCGATCGCGTTGGGGAGGATGTGCCGACGCAGGAGCCGGACATCACCTGATCCGATGGCGCGTGCCGCGTCCACGTACTCCTCGTGCCGGACCGTGAGCACGGCGGCCCGCGCCACGCGCGAGAACGGCGCGGTGTAGACGATGGCGATGGCCAGCACCACGTTCCAGAATCCGCCCCCCAGAAAGGCCAGGAGCGCGATGGCCAGGAGGATCGCCGGGAAGGCCAGCAGGACGTCCGACAGCCGCATCACGAGCGTGTCCACCCAGCCGCCCAGGAACGCGGACGCTACACCTACGCTGCCGCCCGCGGCCAGCGACAGCCCGACTGCCAGCGCCCCGACCGACAGCGAGATGCGCCCGCCGTACAGCACGCGGGAGAAGGTGTCGCGGCCGTACATGTCTGTACCCAGCGGGTGCGCGGAGCTGGGGCCCTGCAGCCTGCGTGCCGGTACGATCTGCAGCGGGTCGTGCTTTGCCAGCAGCGGGGCGGCTAAGGCGCCGATCATCACCGCGATCAGAAGGACGCCGCCGACGCGCGCTCCCGCGTGCCGCGCGAGGCGCCGCCCGACGCCGGCCCTTCGCGCCGGGAACCAGCTACTGGTAACGGATGCGGGGATCGAGGAATCCATATAAGAGATCCACGAACAGGTTTACCAGCACGAAGGACAGGGAGATGGACAGCACCGCTCCCTGAATCACGGGATAGTCGCGGAGGTTGATCCCCTCCAGGGCGAAGCGGCCGATCCCCGGCAGACTGAAGATCTGCTCTATGATGACGGTGCCGCCCAGCAGCGTGCCGAACTGCAGGCCGATGACGGTCACCACCGGGATCAACGCGGTGCGCAGGCCGTGCTTGAGGATGACCACCGACTCGCGCAGCCCCTTGGCGCGCGCAGTCCTGATGTACTGACGCCCCAGGACCTCGAGCAGGCTGCTCCGGATGATGCGGGTGATGGCGGCGGCCAGCACCATCCCCAGCGACAGCGCCGGAAGCACCATGTGCCGCAGGTTCGCGCTCAGGTTCTCGGCAGGGGATATGTAGCCGGTGGGCGGCAGCCACCCCAGGCGGAGGGAAAACAGCAGTATGAGCAGGACCCCCAGCCAGAATGAGGGAACCGAGAGTCCCAGCATCACGAAACCCGTGGCCAGGTAGTCGCCCACCCTGCCGCGCCGCAGCGCGGCCGCCACCCCGACCGGGATTCCTATCGTCAACGCGACGAGCAGGCCCATAAACGCCAGTTGCACCGTCACCGGGAAGCGCCGGACGAGCTCTGGCCCCACCGGCCGGCCGGTACGCAGAGACTTGCCCATGTCGCCCCGCCCGATCTTCGCGATGTACTCCGCGAACTGGACTGGAATGGGCTTGTCCAGGCCGAACAGCCGCCGCAGCTCCTCGGCCCGCCCTTGAGGGAGACTCCCCTCGAGCCCGATCAATTGCGTCACGACATCGCCGGGGACCAGCCTGATGAGCAGGAAGACCGCGAGCAGCACGCCGAGCATGGTGGGAACTGCAAGCAGCAGTCGTCGCGCTAAGTATGAGGCCAGGCGACACCCCTCCAGTGGCGCTCCGAGTTCGCAGCGCGGGAATCAAGGATTATCTATGCAGCATACACGATACGCCGCCTCCTGGGCAAAACCTGCTATCATAACGTTTGCCCAATGCATCCCACGGTCATCTACCTCATCCGCCACGCCGAGACCACCTGGAACGCCGAAGGGCGCCTGCAGGGGACCCTCGACGCGCCGCTGAGCGAGCGTGGGCAGGAGCAGGTGCGGCGGCTGGTTGAGGCGCTCCGCGCGGTTCCGCTTGCCGCAGTGTACTCCAGTCCGCTCGGCCGGGCCTGCGCGACGGCCGCTCCGATAGCCGCCGCGCACGGGGTCCCGCTGTGCACCGTTTCGGGGCTGCGCGAGATGGACCAGGGAGAGTGGGAGGGCCGCCTGAGACCCATCCAGGCCCGGGTGGACTCTCCTGCCGAGTCCAGCATCCCCGGCAGCGAATCCATCGTGGACGTGCAGGCGCGCGCCGTCGCCGCGATGCACCTGCTGGCAGAGCAACATCCCGGCGAGACCATTGCCGTGGTCGCCCACGGCGGGGTGAACAAGACGCTCCTGCTGTCGTGCCTGGGCGCGCCGCTGGGGCATCACGCCCGCATCGCGCAGGGCGGCGCGTGCATCAACATCATCGAGTTAGGCGGCCCGCTGCCCCGAGTGACGGCGTTGAACAGCACCGTGCACTTAGACGTCGACCCGTAGCCCGGCTGCCGCAGGTCCTCTCGCAGGCCCTTCCGAAGGAGGCCTGCCTTCGGGGTAGCGCCTGAAGACCGCGATACCCGCGATCACGCAGGCAGTGGCGATAAGCGGCGCAATTCGCAGCCCGAGCCCGTACCCGAAGACCTCCAGAACGCCACCCAGGATCGCGGCCGCGACGCTTGTCGCGCCGTTGAGGATGAGACCCTGGAACGCGAAGAACATCCCCTCCAGGCGCAGCCCGCGAGCGCGGGCCACCTCCTGGGTGATGTCGGAAAGCATCGCGTTGGGCAGCACGAACAACGCGGCCAGCGGCAGCCCTGCCAGCACTGCCACCAGGTAGCCCTGGGCAGCCGCACCGAGCGGCACCGGCCACAGGCCGACCGACGCCAGCAGGGGCAGGATCACGCCGGATGCCGCCATGGCCAGCAGCAGCGCCCGCGGCTTTCCCAGCCGACCGGCCAGGGCAGCGACCGCGGGCAGCCCGAGCAGCGTTGCGGCCACGCTCGCGCCCAGCACGCTGCCGACCGCCGCCCGGGGCAGGCCCATCAGGACCGTCACCATCAGGGCCATCGAGAGGTTAACCATCGAGAGTCCCAACCACATCAACGCAAACCCTACGATGAAGATCCGAAACGCCCGCTGGCCGAAGACCGTGCGCAGCGCCGGCCAGAAGTCGACCGGGGTGTCGGCGATCGACCGCTCACGCACTGCCAGCCCTGCCACAAGGAGCGGGACCAGACCCAGCGGCGCGAGCACCAGCCCCATGGCCGGATAGCCGGCCCGCGCGGCGAGCGCCGACGAGGCGATGAACGCCGCCGCGGTGCCGGTCAAACTGAACGCGCTCTGCCAGGCCGAGGTGACGACACGATCCCTTCCGGGCCGGGTGACCTCGGGCAGCAGCGCCATGTAGGGGTTGAGCACGACCGTCAGCACGAAGAAGAAGACGCCCAGCACCGCGGCCAGGAAGAAGAAGTTCGCCGCCGAGGCCACCTCTTGCGGCGGCCGCCACAGCAGCGCGAACGAGACCGCCAGCAGCGGCGCGCCGGCCAGGATGAACGGCCTCCGGCGGCCGATCCGCCAGCGCAGCCGGTCGCTCCAGTGGGCCACCAGCGGATCTGCCAGCGCGTCCACGGCACGCCCGATTCCCATGGCCAGGCCCAGAAGCGCCGGCGCCACCCGCTGGGGCAGGCCCTGGTCCGGCGGCGGCGCATAGAAGTAGAAGACCCACAGGAGGACGGTCTGCTGGAGCAGACTGGAACCGAAGGGGCCGAGGCTGTAGAGGATGCGGCGGGCGGGAGTGAGCACGCACGATGCTTCCACACGGGCTCCGTCGCATTCCTTGTTCGTGCTTCGATTTCTGACCGCATGGGGGTGGGCTGTGAAGACGACGCGCCGGATCAGGCGTGGCCGGGGCGGTGGGCGGCGGGTCGAGGAGGCAAGAGCGGTGCCGACCCGACGACTAGGCGTGCGCAGGCGGGGAATGTGAAGGAATGATAGGTTGACCAGCGAATGCGGGCGGCAGGAGGGGGCGGCTGAGGCTGAACGTGGGCCGACAGAGGTGCGGGAAGTGAAGGACGGATCGTCGGCAGCCAAAGGGGATCCGGGGGCGGATAGGCTGACCGGCTTGCAGTGTTGGCGGGATTAGACGGTTCTGTCTACTTCAAGTTAGCGAGCAAACCACCGGCGTAATCACAAGGAGAGCAACAATGGCAACAGAGGCAACACTCAGCGTAGTTACGGAAGCCCAGATCGGAAACAAAGGATTAGTCGTCACCGTAAAAGTGGACGATGACATTCTTGGCCATCTGATGGTCGGCAAAGCGTCGATAGTGTGGTTTGAGAAGAACGCAAAGAAGAAAGGTCGCAAAGTATCGTGGAACGACTTCCATCAGTGGATCATTCAAAAAACGGAAGTCGCAGCAACTCGGCCCTAGTTAGTCACGCTGCCGAAATGCTCGCTAACCCGGCAGTCACCCGGACCTGCGCGAAAAGCCGCACAGGCCGGTTACTTCTGCGTTGGGCACCTGGTGACACGGCACACGCCCAGACGTCAGGATTCGGATCGGTTTTCTTGGAGGGCGTCGCCGATACCGTTGGCGTGGGCTCGCCCACGGTGGACGTGAGGCGTTCCTGCACCACCACCCGGAACAAGGGCGCACGGAGGTCGTGCCCGTGAGCAGCGCGTCTCGGCAGCAGGCTGTGATAGAAGCGGTTCGCCAGTGGCAGACGCGGCTGCTGCAGCTCGACCGTCGCAACGCACTTCTCTACTTCGCGATGGGCAAGCGGGGCGTTGCGCTACAGGGTATGGAACCGCACGCGCTCCTCGAACAGCTCGCCGCGTCACGATCCGGCCTTGCGTTCGCTTACGCGGAGCGCGTCCGCGCGAGCAGCGGCGAGCTGTTCGACGTGCCATCGGCCACCGAGGACGAAGCACCGGAGCCGCGGGTGCGCGTCCGCCCAGGCGATCTCGACACGGATTTGGCGCCGTTCGAACTCCAGAAGCGACTTGGCGCGCTCAGCAAGCGGGACCGCAAGTGGCAGGAGGAGCAGGGCCTCAACGTCCTGTTCATCGCGCTCGGATTCTTACGCTGGGTGGACGAAGACCAGGAGCCAGCGTGCTCGCCGATCCTCCTCATCCCGTGCGACCTGACACGCGAGTCGCCGCGGGACCCGTACTTACTCGTCGTGGAAGAGTCTGACGACCCCGTCGTGAACCCGACGCTCCGTCACAAGCTCGCCACTGCGGCAGGCATCACGCTCCCGGAGTTTGGCGAGGAGACGATCGCAGAGTACTTGGCAGCCGTTGAGCGCCTCGTCGCCGACCGCGAAAACTGGTCGGTTGAGACCTCCATCGTGCTTGCGACCTTCCCGTTCTCGAAGCTCGCGATGTGGGAAGACCTCGGTCTGATGGCTTCGACCGGGGTTACCCATCCTCTTGTTCGCCGCCTTGCGGGCGACGCAGACGCGCGCGTCGAGGAACCCACCGACAGAGCGGTCGCGATACCGCGGGATGATGCCCGGCTCCAAGGAGCGAAGCTCGACGATCTGCTCGACGTTCGCGACCAACACGCGGTCGTGGATGCCGACTTCAGCCAGCTTCGGGCGATCGAGTTGGCGCGGTCGGGTGCCAACCTCGTGATCCATGGGCCTCCTGGTACGGGGAAGAGCCAGACCATCGCCAACATCGTCGCGACGCTGCTTGCCGAAGGGCGGCGCGTTCTCTTCGTGAGCGAGAAAACCGCAGCCCTCGACGTTGTCAAGCGGCGCCTTACGGAAGTCGGGCTGGGCGCGTTCTGTCTCGATCTCCACAGTGATCGTGGGAGGAAGGCGTCGGTGTACGCGCAGCTCCGCGCGGCGCTGGATCAGCCTCCGGCCGAGCCGCGAGAGTTCCCGTACGAGCGGCTGGTCGCGCGCCGTGATGAGCTGAACTCCATCGTGCGAGCGCTCCACGAGGTTCGCCAGCCGCTGGGACTCTCCGTGTTTGCCGTCCACGGGCGCGTCGCCGCGATTGGCGATGTCCCGCGCCTGAACAGCGTCGTTTGCGACGTCGCCGCCCTCGACGGTGATCGGCTGCGCCGCATCCAGGACACGGTTCGCCGGATCGCTCATCGGGCGACGGAGTTTCGGGAACACCATACGAGCCGATGGCGTTCCCTCGGACCCATCGGGCCGTCCCCGCGCCTCGCCGATGCGGTGTGCAATGACCTCACACAGATCCGATCGACGGTCGACTCCACCGTGCACGCCGTGGGAATCGCAGCCACGGTGTGCGGCGTCGTCGCGCCGAAAACGCTGCCCGAGGTGGCGCAGCTCTTACGCTTGCTCGCCCACCTTAAGAACGCCCCAGGCGTGGTCCCCGCGCAGTGGCTTGAACCCGGGGGACTGGAGCGCGGGCGAGACCACGCCGACGCATTGCGCGGTGAGGCGGTCGACAGAGAAGGCCTTCTCGATTCTCTGTCGCCCTCGATCAGCGGTGCACCTCCTGGGCCTCGAAGCCGCGAGTGGCTCGGCATCGCTTGCGCCGTTGCCGCTGAGGCTCCACGCTGGAATCGGACAGCCGGTCCGCACTGGAGCTCGGTCTTGCTCACAGATCCGCGGTCCAGCGCGGCTCAGTGGCGCGGAATCGCGAATGCGCTCAACGCGCTTCTTGATGCGTCGAGCCACCTACAGATGTTGTTGGGAGTCCCACAGCCCCATGACACACGTGGGGCCGCTGACGCGGCCGGCGCCCTCGCCACGCGGTTGCTGAGAATCGGGACGGTCCCCACTTCCTGGAGCAGTGTCGAGGCAATCCTCGCGGTGCGCGCGGAAGTCGCTACCGCCCGGCAGCTTCGCGACGAGCTCGTCGCGATGGAACACGCGCTCGCAGCGTCGTTTGGGCCCGAGATCGTCGAGCAAGTGGACGACGACATCCTCGTGCGCTACAAGACCGACTACCGGCCGCTCTGGCGATGGCTGCGGCCGACGTACCGTCGCGACCACCGAGCGCTACGCGGCTGTCTCAGGCGTCCAGGGAAGCTGTCGCTTGACGAGGCCACTATGGCGATCGAGCGCGCGCTGGCAGTCAGGCGGCTTCGTTCGCGTTGGTCGGAGACGGCTCCGCGTGTTCTAGATCTCCTGGGCGATCGGTTCATGGGCATTGATTCGGACTGGCCCAGCATCGACTTTGCGCTTGACGCCGTCGCGTGTATCTACCGCGAGCATCCTGCGCAGGCATCTACGATTCTCTCGGTGCTCGTTGATCCAGAAACTCTCGCTCGCGTGGAAGAGTCCGCGCGGGCGGTTCGGGACCGCGACACCGCAGCAGATGCGGTGTGGCCAGACGGTGCCTCCCGCCGGGACGAACACATCCTCGAGATGTCATCCGATGCGGGGTCGTTCGCCAGAGCCGCTGGAAAGATCAGCGACGTCGCCGATGCGCTGGGTCCCTTCGTGAGGCGTCCGGTCGATTTGGACAGCCTCATCGAACTGCTGCAGGTGAGCGCGCGGCTGCACGAACTCGAAGAGCGGGCGGCAGCCGCATCTGAGTCTCGCACGCGCGCGATCGGTGCCTTCTTCTCCGGTTGGTCGACTGACTTCGACGCGCTCGATGTCATGCTCGACTGGACGCGGGATCTTCTGACGCTGGCGCCGTGCCCGCTACCCGCGAGGCTGTCGGAGCACGTGGGTCAGCCGCGTCCGGCGGCGACGTACGCGACGGAGGAGACCGCGGTTGCCGACGAGGTCGCCCGGCTCCGCGCGGCCTGTAGTGCTGCTGCAGTGCGGTTCCCTGAGGGGCGACTGCCCTGGGGTGTATGGGACCGTGCACCGTTCGATGTCGCGCGCGGGTGGTGCGAAGATCTGTGCGCGCACGCCGAGGAAGCGATCGATTGGGTGGAGTACCGGTCCGCGACCGAGGCACTCGATGCCGTGGTCGGGGCAAAGGCGGCCGATGCTCTTCGGGCAGTCACCGACGATAGTACCCTCGCTCCCGACACCGTGCTCCGTCACGTGTATCTATCGTGGCTTGAGCATGTCTACCACGGGGTGCGGGCACTGCAGTTCGCTCCGAGAGACCTGGAGGGCGTCGTCCGAGAATTCCGAGAACTCGATGCGCGCCTCCCGCGGGCGGCCCGTGAGCGCGTGCGGGCAAAGTGCCTCGCAGCCCTCGACGGCGTGTCGAACTCGCACGGGATGGGAGAACTAGGCGTGCTCAGCCACCAACTCTCGCTGCGGAAGCGCCAGATGCCAGTGCGCAAGCTCGTGGCGAGGATCCCGAACCTGCTCCAGAAGCTGAAGCCCTGTTTCATGATGAGCCCGCTCGCCGTGAGCCAGTACCTGCCTCGCGGTGCTACGGAATCCGACACACTCTCATTCGACACCGTGATCTTCGACGAGGCGTCTCAGGTGTTCCCGGAAGACGCCGTGCCTGCCGTGGCGCGCGGTCGCCAGTCTATCGTCGTCGGCGACCAGCAGCAACTTCCCCCTTCCAGCTTCTTCCGAAGCGATGACGCGGACGACGATTACGACGTCGATGACGAGAACGGAGCAAACGGGGACAATCGGTTGCTCGGCGTCGAGAGCATTCTGGACGTGTTGGTAGGAATGCGCGGCGCGGGCGTGGACGATGTCTACTTGAAGGTGCACTACCGAAGCCAGCATGACGCGTTGATCCGTTACTCGAACCACTACTTCTACGACGATCGGCTGCTGACGTTTCCGTCGGCTCTCGGCACGCGTCCGGATCTGGGCATTCGGTCCGTCTACCTCCCTGATGGGCGCTTCGAAGCTGGAGGAAGCAGAACGAACCGCGTCGAGGCGGAGCAGGTCGTGCACATCGTCTTCGAGCTGATGCAGACGCAGCCACCTACCGAGAGCATCGGTGTCGTCGCGTTATCACGGGCACAGGCCGACCTCATCGAGGAGTTGATCGATGTGCGTCGGCTCTCGGATCGGAGGTTCGACGAGCGGTTCGCGGAGGACGCGCACGAGCGCTTCTTCGTGAAGAACCTAGAGAACGTTCAAGGCGACGAACGCGATCACGTCATCCTGAGCGTCGGGTACGGGCCGACGACAGCGTCCGGGGCGGTTCCCAACCGATTCGGGCCAGTCAACAACGAAGGTGGCCATCGACGCCTGAACGTAGCCGTCAGCCGCGCCCGCAGAAGCATGACCGTCGTGCATTCACTGCGCCCGGAAGACATCCACTCCGAGGCGCAGGGCGCCAAGTTGCTCCGTCGCTATCTCGAGTTCCTCCGGGGTGGCGAGGCGTCGATCGATGGTACCGTCGGTCCCTCAACTGGCGGCGAGGCCGAGAGCCCGTTCGAGGACGCGGTTGGTCGTGCGCTGGCGCAGCTCGGATACCGCATTCAGCGTCAGGTTGGGTGCGCGAAATACTCGATCGATATGGCAGTCCTGTCGGAGGGGGGGAGCGGGTTAGACCTAGGGATCGAGTGTGACGGTGCTGCCTACCACAGGTCCCCAAGCGCGAGAGACCGTGACCGGCTCCGACAGGAGATTCTCGAACGCATGGGCTGGCGTGGGCGCATTCACCGCGTGTGGTCCACTGCATGGATTCGGAACCCGCGAGCCGAACTCGACGCAATCGAACGTGCGATCCGGAACGCCCGCGCCATACCACGCGAGGCAGAGACCTTCGTGGCCCCGACTCGCGGGGCGCCAGCGTGGGGAGAAGCCACGGCGCGTCAGGCAGGCCGCGCCGAGAGGGCACTGTCCGTGACGTCGGCGGCAGAGCAACCACTCTTCGCGACGTACACCGAAGCGGACCTACGTCGGTTCCCGCCAGGGACGGATCTTCGGGAGGAGACTTCAGCGCGCGTCGCCGACCTCGTGGCCGCTGTGGTGAACGCCGAGGCACCGGTCCACGTCGATGTAGTTGTCGAACGCGTTCGCCGGCACTACCGGCTTCAGCGTGCCGGGCGTCGAGTTCGAGACGCCGTCCTGGAGGGGGTGGAGGAGGCGCTCCAACGACGAACTGCTACCTGGCTGCCCCCAACGGATTCCAGCGGACGGCGGAGCGAATTCCTCGTCACATCCGTGGACGGTGAATTCGAGCCCCGCGGCGCCCTGCAAGACAGGACAGTGCGAGACATCGACCATCTCTGTGACCAAGAGATCGAGGCTGGCGTGATTCGCGTCGTGCGTGCGATGGTCGGAGCATCAAAGGACGAGGCGGTCACCGCGACCGCCCGCGCGTTCGGCTACGCCCGCACCGGGCAACACGTTGAAGGACGGATGGCCAAAGCGGTCGACCGACTACTCGCAACACACAGGTTGGTCGAACGGGTGGGCTCGCTGGTGCTGTGTGATTGAGTCATGGGCGGCGCATACGAAATGGCCGATACTCGTCCAACTAAGGTCACCCTCTGGCGAGCGGCTCACCTCTACCTGCTTGGCATCTTCCCCCCCCGAAGCTCGCGGAGGCAGAGGCAGCCGACAATGCAGATCGGGCGAACTACTCCGGGAAGACGGATGCGCCGCCGCGAGCGTTTGCAGTCCGTCGAGCGTTTTGTTCATCCTTTGGTCTTGTTATAAGCTCGATTACGATAAGTTACCTCCCGGGCCGTGCCATGACCGCCGTTGGTGGGCGGCCTTCTGGAGCCCTGATCACCGCCTCCCAAGTGTTCGGTGCCGGGCTGCTCCTTTCGGGGACGCTTTTCGTCCGCGGCTGGGAGATCCAATCGTGGAGCGGTGTGACCCTTACCGAGCGAGTGAACCAGTGGATCTATCGGTTTCTGTATTGTACGGGCACGGCGGTGCTCATTTGGTCGCTGGCCGCGGCGGTATGAGACGATGGCTCAGCCGGGTCTCAAGAGAATGAAGGTAGCGCAGATTCTCGGGCTCTACGCCGCGGTCCTCGAGGAGCTGTGCCAGCGGGAGGTCCTCCGCAGCGCCAACAACCCTGCAGCCGACTACGCCGCGCACCTCGTCTGTCACGCGCCTTCCTTGCGGCCCGCTCAAGAACCGACAAAAGGATACGATGCCACAGACCGGAAACGGAAGAGATATGAGATCAAGGATCGACGCTCAACCACGCGGAGTAGGCCGACTCGCTTCAGCGCCGTCCGCAAACTTCCCGATAATCACTTCGACTACCTCGCGGCTGTTCTGTTCGCAGAAGACTTCCACATTCAGCGGGCGGTCGTTCTTCCTCGCATTGCGGTAGTGAGCAAGGCCTTCTTCCAGAAGCACGTCAATGGCTGGATTCTGCCCTTGAACGACAAACTGTGGCAGACGGAGGGAGCGAGAGACATAACAGACCTTCTACGCCGCCTTCAATTCCAGCACGGCGCCTAACGCGCATGAAGCCGACGCGCGAGTACCCCACCGATCAGCCCAAGAGCTAGGGTGGCGCGGTTTATGGGCAGGCTGTTAAATGAGAGGAGAGACTTGGATGAATGACCTCAAACAACGAGTTGACGAACTGGAGAAGCGCGTCGCTCGCTTGGAGGGAAATGCATCCCCGCGTCAGCAGCTTGACAGTGAGAATCGACCCGCGGCGGGGGACCCCAGTTCTCTCATCCGGGTGCGACTCACCAACAAGAGATACCAGCCGCAGAACTTGGATCTGGACCAGTATCAGGACCACATCTGGTTCGACTGCTCATATCTGCCGGAGAAGATTGCCAAGCCGACACGGGCTATCAAGGGCTTGTTGGAGTTTGCGGATCTCTTCGGCGAGGTGAAGTTCCGGATTGGGATGACCCTGAACGACCGCCTTGAACCCGGACGGCCGTTCAGCCAGCAGGGGACAGGATTCGAGTACAATCAGTTCCTGGCTGATCACCAATGGATGTTGGCTACCCGCGAAGTAGACATGAGAGTGCTCTTCCGAGTGACGAATATCCTGTATGAGGACGGGACTGTGGAGACTTTCGCCTAGCATCAGGTTCCAGCGGACGGAGTACCTCCTCCAAAAAGGTGGACACCCAAACCTAACAATCGGGGGGGGTCCGATGCGATGCGTCAAGCGTTGTCAGGAGTCCATAGGACGGATGAAGGAGCACCGCGACAGCGACGAGTTCAAGGTGACAGCGGTGAAGACGGCCAACGCCCCAGACATCGAGACGAAGGCCGTGGCCGAGGCCTTGAACATCCACCCCTCCATGCTCTCGCACTGGAAAATGGAGTACCGGGACTGAAGTCCATGGAGGTGGCTGTGGCAGAAGAAAAGCGCATCCGCGAGCTGGAAGCGGCCCTGAAGAGAGCGAGAATCGAGAACGACCTGCTAAGGAAAGCGCTCCAGTTCAATTTGGAGCGAAGTCGGACCGCTTCACGTTCATAGACCCACACCGCCGTGAGTACGGGGTCGCGTTCCTCTGCCGGCATTACGGGCTCTCGACGAGCGGCTACTACGCGTGGCGACACCGTGCCCCTAGCGCGCTCGGGGGTAGTGTCCCAGTAGGTGTGTAAAATGCCGGGCAGTTGACTAAGCCGGCCATCGTGTGGTTCTCATCGGGATGACTAGGGAGATCACCCGAGAGGAGGACCAGCACAATGGCCGACGATCTGAGGATGGCACTTGGAGAGTTGCTGCGCAAGGCTCAGGGAGCACGCGACGCCGATGTCCTTCGGGAGGGCGTCCGCGTCCTCAGCCAGGCGCTGATGGAGCTCGAGGTCGCTCAGCACGTGGGGGCGGAACGGTATGAGCGTACCGGCGATCGGACCGGGCAGCGGAATGGCTATCGGGAGGGGGTGTGGGATACGCGGGTCGGCACGGTCGACCTGCGCGTACCGCGGGTGCGCGATGGGAGCTTCTTCCCCTCGCTGCTGGATCCCCGCAAGCGAGCCGAGCGGGCGCTCGTCGCTGTCGTCCAGGAGGCGTACGTGCAGGGCGTCTCGACGCGCCGGGTCGACGATCTGGTCCAGGCGCTCGGGCTGCAGGGGATCAGCAAGAGCCAGGTCTCGCGGCTCTGCCAGGAGCTGGACGCGGAGGCGGAGCGATTCCGCACGCGGCGGCTGGAGGGGCCCTATCTCTACGTGTGGCTGGACGCCACGTTCGTGAAGGTGCGCGAGGCGGGCCGGGTGGTCTCCCAGGCCGTGGTGCTGGCGATCGGGGTCAAGGCCACCGGCGAGCGGGAAATCCTGGGCCTGGATGTGGGCCTGAGTGAGGACGGCGCCTTCTGGGTGCAATTTCTGCGCGGCCTGGTGGCCCGGGGACTGGGTGGCGTGCGCCTGGTGTTCAGCGATGCCCATGAGGGGCTCAAGGACGCGATACGGGCGGTGCTCCAAGGAGCGGGCTGGCAACGGTGCCGCGTGCATTTCGTGCGCAACGCGCTGGCCTACGTGCCTAAGTCCGCGGCCCAGATGGTGGCGGCGACGATCCGCACGGTCTTCGTCCAGCCGGACGAGGCCAGCGCGCGCGAGCAGTGGCGGCGCGTGATAGACACCTTCCAGGCGCGCTTTCCCCGGCTGGCCACCCTCCTCGATGCGGCTGAGGACGATGTCCTGGCCTATCTGGCGTTCCCGGCCGGGCACTGGACCAAGATCTGGTCGAACAATCCCCTCGAGCGGCTCATCAAGGAGGTGAAGCGCCGAACCGATGTGATCGGAATCTTCCCGAACACAGCGGCGGTGATTCGGCTGGTCGGCGCCGTCCTGGCCGAGCAGCACGAGGAGTGGCAGGTGACTCGTCGCTATCTCAGCATGGAGTCCCTGACCAAGCTCGCGGGGGAGGTGGATACCACGGCGCCGCCGGCACTGGTCGCCGTCAGCTGAGGAGAGCACGTTCAGCCGATGAGCACCACCGCGAGATCAATTACACACTTGACGGGACTTATACCGCGAGAGCGGAGGCCAACCACGCGCTCCTGCAGCGAATCGAGCGCATCTATCGCCGCTCCCGCGGTACATATGGCTGCCCCCGGGCGTGCACCGCTCCTCCCACGGCGATCAATCAGCAGTGGGTAGGCAGCGTGAACCGTGAACCGACCCCGTTGCTGCCAGGACAACGCCCACAGGGAGTCCATCTTCCACACCATGAAGACCGAGTGGATCCGAGGCCGGACCTTCGCGACATTCGCTGATCTCGAAGTGGCCCTCAAGGCCTACATCCGCCTCTACAACCACCAACGCTTGCACTCTAGCATTGGCTACCACACGCCCAAAGAGTATGAGAGACTAGTGGCGTGAGCCCGTTTCCACTTATTCGGGGGAAGATCCCGTCCTTGAGCGGGCGCGGCTGAGTGCCACGTTAGACCGCCTTCGAGCACGCCAGTGCCGGTTGTCGCTTTGGCGTGTCGCAGTTCACGCGGGTACGATGAGATGGGAGGTGCGTCATGGTCGGAATTCTCGAGAGCAAGCGAGCACAGATCGCAGCGGCATGCGCGCGCCATGGGGTGCTGCGCCTCGATGCGTTCGGATCTGCTGTCCATGGGGACTTCCGCCCGGGCGACAGCGATATCGACCTTCTACTCGAGTTCGGCCCGATGGACGCTTACGCTCGCGTCGATGCCTACTTCGGTTTGCTTGATGAGCTCAGAGGCATCCTCGGCACCGAGGTCGACTTGGTGATGGTGGATGCGGTCAAGAACCGCTACATCGCAGCCGACATCGAACGCACGAAGCAGGCGCTCTATGCCGCGTGACGCACGCGCCTATCTGTCCGACATTATAGAGGCCTGCGACGCGATCCGCGCGGCGCTGTTCGGCGTGGACCTCGACGAGTACAGGCGCAACCGCCTTGTGCGCTCGTCGGTGGAACGCGAGTTCATCATCATCGGCGAGGCGGTTTCGGCGCTGTCACGTGTCACACCCGGTGCCTTCGCATCCATCACGCGCGCCCGCCGCATCGTCGACTTCCGCAACCAGCTCACGCACGAGTATCCAACCGTCGACGATGCTCTGGTGTGGGCGATAGCGGACCGCGATGTTCCTGTGCTGCGGGATGAGTGCTCAGGCCTGATGAGGAGCATGGAGGCTGAAGGCGCAGCGGACTAACAAGAGGACCAACACAGACGCCGCTTCGCGGCGCTGGTTCCCGAGCCCAGCGATCCCGATATCAGGACACCTTCCTTGCTGACCCCCGCCCGGTAGCCGAAGGCCCCCAGCACCAAGCCCAGGATGACGGCAGCGGGTTGCGCTGCGCCGCCCTCCTATGCCTGAGGCTCGCGCACAGGGTACGGCGTCCGGCCGTCGTATTCTCTAGTCATCGTAGAGCGGGGGAGGAACTATGCTGCGCTATCTAACAGCGGGCGAATCGCACGGCCGGGCGCTGGTCGCCATCGTCGAGGGCCTGCCGGCGGGACTGCGGGTGGACGAGGGCTGGATCAACGCCCAGATGGCGCGGCGTATGCAGGGGTACGGCCGCGGCAGCCGGATGAAGCTCGAGCAGGACCGGGTTGAGATCGTAGGCGGCCTGATCCGCGGCGAGACCATCGGCGCGCCCGTGGCGCTGTGGATCGAGAACCGCGATTGGCGGCGCGACGAACCGGACATCACACGCCCCCGGCCCGGTCACGCCGACCTGGCCGGCGCGCTCAAGTACGGCTTCGACGAGGTGCGCCGCGTGCTCGAGCGGTCCAGCGCGCGCGAGACCGCTGCGCGCGTGGCCGCCGGCGCCCTCTGCGGCCGGCTCCTGGACGAGTTCGGGGTGCGCCTGTTCAGTCACGTTACCGAGATCGGCGGCGAGGCGATTCGCGAGCGGCCCGCCCGCCTGGAGGAGATCCCGGCGCTGGCTGAACCCTCGGCCGTGCGCTGCGCGGATACTGAGGCCGAAGTCCGCATGAAGGCGGCGGTTGACGCGGCCCGCGCGCGCGGGGACACGTTGGGCGGCGTGTTCGAAGTCGTGGCGCTGGGTTTGCCTCCGGGGCTCGGCAGCCACGTCCATTGGGACCGCAGGATTGACGGGCGCATCGCCGCGGCCGTGATGTCCATCCACGCGGTCAAGGGTGTCGAGTTTGGGCTGGGATTCGCCTCGGCGCGCACCCCGGGCAGCAGCGCCCACGACGAGATCCTCCACGACCCGGCGCGCGGGTTCTACCGTGACACCAACCGCGCAGGGGGCGTGGAGGGCGGCATGACCAACGGCGAACCCCTGGTCGTGCGGGCGGCGATGAAGCCGCTCTCAACCCTGCGCGTCCCGCTGCGCTCGGTGGACCTGAGAACGAAGGAGCCGGTGGAGGCAGTGGTGGTGCGCAGCGACGTCTGCGCGGTGCCGGCCGCCGGTGTCGTGGGCGAAGCGATGGTAGCGTTCGTGCTGGCCGACGCCTTCCTGGAGAAGTTCGGCGGCGACGCGTTGGGGCACATCAGGCAGTCCTTCGACCGGTACATGGAGGAAGCGCGGCGGTGCTGACCATCATCGGTCGGCGCGTCAACCTGAGGGAGTTCCGGACAGGAGACGCCGCCTGGCTGGTCCGGACGATGGCGCGCGGCACGTGGTGGAGGTGGGATGCGCCGTGGGAGGGTCCTCCCTCGGAAGACGAACTGAGCCGGGTGCCCGTGCGGATTGCCGCCATGATCCGCGAGGCTGCCTCGCCGCCCAGGCGCATGATAATCGAGACGCGGGCGGGATCTCCCATCGGGACCGTCTCCCGCTACTGGGTGGACGAGCGCACCCAGTGGCTGGAAGTAGGCGTGGGCATCTACGCGGCGCGCAACTGGGGCCGGGGCTACGGACCGGAGGCGCTTGGGCTGTGGGTGGACCACCTCTTCGAAGCCATGGAGCTGCGGCGCATCGGCCTGCGCACCTGGTCCGGGAACGAGCGGATGGTCCGCCTTGCCCTCCGCCTGGGGTTCCGGAGGGAGGCCGCCTTCCGGGAGGCCTACGCCACCGCGGACCGCTCCTACGACCGGGTCGCCTTCGGTCTGCTCAGGCGGGAATGGCAGCGGTCCCGCCGTTCCCGGCATGGGTAGCCTGATGCGGACGATCAGCTCCCGGCTGTCGGAGACCGGCTTGCGCCGAGTGCGCGTGAACCTGGATTCCAGGTCCTATGATATCGTGGTGGGCGCAGGCGCGATCGCCCTGACCGGCCACGAGTTGCGGCGGCTCGGCGCCGGCAGCCAGGTCGCGGTCTTGTCCAACATGGGCGTGTTGCGCCGCTTCGGGGACGCGCTGGTGCGGTCCCTGGAAGGATGCGACTTCGCGGTTGTGGCCCTGACCGTCCCCCCTGGGGAGAAGTCCAAGAGCCTACGTCAGGTCGCGCGCATCTACGATGCGCTCGGCGCGGCCGGATTCAACCGGGCCGACACGCTCATCGCGCTGGGCGGGGGCGTTGTGGGCGACCTGGCCGGGTTCGTGGCCGGCACGTACATGCGGGGCATCCGGCTGGTGCAGGTACCGACTACTTTGCTGGCCCAGATCGACAGCGGGATCGGAGGGAAGTCGGCGGTCAACCACGCGCGCGCCAAGAACCTGATCGGGGTCTTTCACCAACCCGCGTTGGTGGTGGCCGACCCCGACGCGCTGCGGTCGCTGCCACCCGCGGAGTTGCGCTTCGGGCTGGCCGAGGCCGTCAAGTACGGCATGGCGATGGATCGGGTGCTGTTCGAGATGCTGGAGGCCTTCACTCCCAAGAGCCTGGAGGAGATCGTGTATCGCTGCGCCGCGCTGAAAGCCCGCGTGGTCGAAGAGGACGAGTTCGATCGCGGCCCGCGTGAGGTGCTCAACTACGGCCACACGGTGGGACACGCCGTCGAGGTAGCGCTCCCCGGCCGCTTCACGCACGGCGCCGCGGTGGCCATCGGGATGCGCGTGGAGGCCTGCGCAGCGGTGAAGCTCGGGCTGCTGGAGGAGGCGGATGCGGCCCGTCAGGCCGCCCTGCTGGAACGCCTTGGGCTGCCGGTGACGGTGCCGGCCGGCCCGGTCGCTCCGCTGCTCGACGCGATGCAGTTGGACAAGAAGCGGCGTGGCGGCAGGATTCGCTGCACCCTTCCCGAAGGCATCGGCCGTGCACGGCTGGGAGTAGAGGTTCCGGACTCCCTGATGCAGGAGGTCGTCATGGAGTGCCAAGAGTCCATCCGATCCGCTGCGCACCCGGGAGGGGTGTAGGGGTGCACGTCCGGGGCGTACGCGGCGCGATCACGGTGGAGTCAAACACCGCGGAGGCGATCCACGTGGCAACGCGCACTCTGCTGGCCGAGATGGTGCGCGCCAACCATGTCGAGACGGACGAGATAGCCGCGGTGATCTTCACGCTGACAACCGACCTCGACGCCGCCTTTCCGGCCGAAGGCGCCCGGCAGATGGGCTGGGCCTCTGTACCACTCCTCTCGTCCACGGAGATCGCCGTGCCGGGCGCGCTGCCCCTGTG
>Ga0208244_101014_pt1 | contig 18761 bp, 17 predicted proteins | sample SubbioCR12Aug_5A_FD_184828 | JGI IMG/M metagenome (GOLD analysis project Ga0208244, IMG submission 184828) | Serpentinite rock and fluid subsurface biosphere microbial communities from McLaughlin Reserve, California, USA - CR12Aug_5A (SPAdes) | ecosystem: Environmental > Terrestrial > Deep... | reverse complement strand
GCCGCCGATGCGCGCCTTCGGCGAAATCTGGAACGCGCATTCGCAGCGCGCCCGCGAACTGGCGCGTGAAACCGGCTTTCTCCTTGGCAGCGAACTGCGCGCGCACGGCGTCGACTTCAGCTTCGCGCCGGTGCTCGACCTCGACTACGGCGCCTCGTCGGTGATCGGCGACCGCGCCTTCCACGCCGACCCGCACGCGGTGTTCCAACTCGGTCAGGCGGTGATGCTGGGGATGAAGGACGCCGGCATGGCCGCCTGCGGCAAGCACTTCCCCGGCCACGGCTTCGTCAAGGCGGACTCGCACGTCGACATTCCGGTGGACGAACGCAGCCTCGCCGCGATCGCCATCGCCGACCTGGTGCCGTTCCGCCTGATGATCGAGGCGGGGCTGACGGCAGTGATGCCGGCGCACGTGATCTATCCCGAGGTGGATGCCAGGCCCGCCGGTTTTTCGCGCGTGTGGCTGCACAAGATCCTGCGCGGGCAATTGAATTTCGACGGCGCCATTTTCAGTGACGACCTGTGCATGGAAGCCGCCGGGGTGGCGGGCGGCATCGTCGAACGCGTGACCGCTGCGCTTGAAGCCGGCTGCGACATGGCGCTGGTGTGCAACCGGCCCGACCTCGCCGACACGGTCCTGGCCGAACTGCAGATCGACTGGCCGGCACCGTCGCGCGCCCGGCTGGCGCGCATGCACGGCCACCCGCATCCGTCGACGATAACGCAGCTGCGCGAATCGACGCGCTACGTCAATGCGCTGCATCACATCGCCGGGCTGGGGCAGGATTCCGCCGACCTCAACCTGCAGATCGATCCGACGGATTACTGTGCACGTTCATAAGCACGACGCCGGCCTGTCGCTCGATCGCGGCGAAAGCCATGTCCACCACCATCTGGGACACGCTGGCAGCAGCGGCAAGCTGATCGTCGCGCTGCTGCTGACGCTGTCGTTCGCCGGTGTCGAGGCAGTGGCGGGCTGGTGGTCGGGTTCGCTGGCGCTGCTGGCCGACGCCGCCCACATGGTCACCGACAGTTCGGCGCTGGGCCTGGCTGCCGCCGCCGCGTGGCTGGCGCGGCGTCCGCCCAGTATGCTGCATTCCTACGGCCTGGTGCGCGCCGAGGTGCTGGCCGCCCTGTTCAACAGCCTGCTGATGCTGCTGCTGATCGGCTTCATCGTCAGCGAAGCCGTCGAGCGCTTTGCCACGCCGCGCGACATCGCGGGCAGCACCGTCATCGGCGTCGCGATCATCGGCCTCGGCATCAACCTCGTCGTCGCCTGGGTGTTGAGCCGCGGCGAAGCCACCATGAACAGCCGCGCGGCGCTGCTGCATGTGCTGGGCGATGCGCTGGGCTCGGTCGCCGCCATCACCGCCGGCATCGTCGTGGTCACCACCGGCTGGACGCCCATCGACCCCCTGCTGTCCCTCTTCGTCGCCGCGCTGATCCTGGTTGCCGCCCTGCGCCTGTTACGCGAGGTGGTGCACGTGCTGATGGAAGGCGTGCCGCCCAATGTCCGGCTCGATGCCGTGGGCCATGACCTGGCCGGGATCGACGGCGTGATTCGCGTCCACGACCTGCACGTGTGGACGCTGTCGTCCGGCACCATCGCCCTGTCGGCGCACCTGGAGATCCGCAAGCTGGGCGACTGGCCCACCATTCTCACCGCCGCGCGCCGCGCCATGGACGCGCAGCACGGCATCCGCCACGTTACCCTGCAGCCGGAAGTGCTGACCGCCCAGCCGCTGGTCCGCGGCACCCCGCCCGTCCGCGGCTGACTCAGCCAAAAAATATTTCGTTCCGCCGGCTTGACTAGTTATTGCGAATCGTTATCATTCGCATATCTTATTTAACCGGGCCGCCCGATGTCAGCACCTGCCATGCCTTTCACGCCTGAGCCGCCCCTTTCCGGCGACCACCCCGGTTTGCCGGAGCCGATCGCGGCGGATCGGCTGTTCCGTGGCCAGCAGGAAGTCCTGATCCGTCACCAGGGCGAAACCTATCGGTTGCGCATTACCCGCAACGGCAAGCTGATCCTCAATAAATAGTCGCCCCGAACCCTTTGTTGCCGCCTCCAACCCGAAAGGAAACGCCATGCATCCCATATCGCTCCTCGTCGCCACCCTCGTCATGCTGCGCCATCCCTGCACCCGCAGCCGGGCTACGGCATCGCTCCTGCTCGCCCGCGTCGCGGATCACGCTGCACTGAGCGCAGAGGAGCGCGAAGCCTGCCTGAATCTGATCGACGAACTGGAATGCGAAGCCGCGCAAGCATCCGGGGCACTGGCCTTCCGATGAGCGCCCGGTTTTTCCCGCACACCGACTAAGTTTTTCCGCAGTGGGCGCCCAACGCCCGCATCCCACCGCCAGCCAGCCGCAGCTTGCGTCAAGCCAGCCTTTACTTTGACGCAAGGAGCACTCGATGAACCGTTTCACCCGCCGCCGCAATCCGCGCGGCACCCTGTATCCCCTCACCCAAACCCGGCTGGCGCTCGCCCTTGCTATCGCGCTGGGCCTGCCTGCTCAAGCGCTGGCCGCCGAGGCCCAGCTGCCGCGCATCGACGTGGTCGGCGAGGACGCGCAGGCGATCGCCAAACAGCCCGGTTCGGTCGCGATCCTCGACAAGGAGGCACTGGAACTGATGCAGCCGCTGTCGACCCAGGACGCGCTCAAGTCCGTACCCGGCATCGTGGTACGCGAAGAGGAAGGCTACGGCTTTATTCCCAACATCGGCCTGCGCGGGCTCAACCCCAACCGCAGCCAGAAGCTGCTGGTGCTGGAAGACGGGGTGCCGGTGGCGCCGGGCCTGTTCCTCGCCAACGAGTCCTACTACAGCCCGCGCATCGAGCGCATGGAAAGCATCGAGGTGCTGAAGGGCGCAGCCGGGCTGCGCTACGGCCCGACCACAATCGGCGGCGTAATCAACTACAAGACCAAAGACCCGATCGACGGCGTCGCGGTGACGGCCAAGGCGGGCTCCCACGGTTACCGCCTGCTCGGCCTCGATGCCGGCGGCAAGGCCCCTTCGGGCGAAGCTCTCGGCGGCATCAGCCTGGTGACCGCACAGGGCGACGGCTTCCGCCACAACGGCTTCGACATGAACGACGTCGTGATCAAGGGCGGCATGGCGCTTGGCGACCGGCAATGGGTCGGCGTCAAGTTCACCCACTACGACAACGAGATCAATACCTCGTATGTCGGTCTGCGGCCGAATGAATACCGCACCGATCCGACCACGAACCCGGCGCCCAACGACACTTTCCTGACCGACCGCAATGCGTTCGACATCAACCACGAGTTCGACATCAACGCGGACATGAAGCTCAAGACCCTGGTCTACTGGAGCCAGCTGAACCGCGACTACTGGCGTCGCGAAATCCTCGCCCGCACCGCGGACGGCACGACCTTCCAGCCGTGCGACAACACCGTCAACTGCATGACCGGACGCAATCGCGCCTTCGAGATGATGGGTATCGATTCGCGCCTGCTGTTCGACCACAAAAGCTTCGGGATAGACAACGAAACCGAGCTCGGCATCCGCCTGCACAGCGATGCGCTGAGCAACCGGACCCTCACGTCGCGCACCGACCCCAACGCCCGCTCGGGGACGCTGATCGGCGACGACACCCAGGAAGCCCAGGGCATCGCCTTCTACGGCCAGAACCGCTTCGTCCTCAACGACCGGGTGGCGGTGACGCCCGGCCTGCGCATCGAAACCTACGATCAAAGCCGCAAGAACGAACTGACCGGTGTCTCCGGCGAATCCAGCAACACCGAGGTCATGCCCGGTCTCGGCGCCACCTGGCAGATCACGCCGCAGGCCCAGTTGTTTGCCGGCGCCTACAAGGGCTTCTCGCCCGCCATGGTGGCGACCGCGATCAGCGCCGCCGGGGTCGACCAGGAACTGGAGGCCGAGCGCTCGACCAACTTCGAACTCGGCGTGCGTGGCGCGGTGAATCGCCTGCGCTACGAAGCCACCGCCTTCCACATGGACTTCGCCAACCAGATCGTGCCGCAATCCGAATCCGGCGGCGTCGGCGCCACCGTGACCAATGCCGGCGAAACCCTGCACCAGGGCCTGGAAGGCGCGCTCGGCTTCGACATCGGATCAGGCTGGAGTCTGGACACCAATGCAACCTGGGTGCCGACCGCACGCTACAACAGCACCAAGATCGTCGGCGGCATCGATCGCAACGGCAACCGCCTGCCCTATGCGCCCGAACTGACCGCGAACCTGAGCTTGAGCTACCAGACGGGCGGCCTGAAAACCGCGCTGAGCGCCTATCATGTCTCGAGCCAGTTCGTCGACGCGGAAAACACCGTGGCCGAGAGCAGCGACGGCCGGCGCGGCAAGATCCCCGCCTACACGACGCTGGATCTCAGCGCGCACTACCGCGTCGACAAGCAGCTGAGCGTGTTCGGCAGCGCGCGCAACCTGCTCGACAAGCAGTACATCGCCAGCCGCAACCCGGACGGGATTTTCCCCGGCGCGGAGCGTAACTTCGAAGTCGGCATGCGCTACGCGTTCTGATCGCCCCAGCGCCAAGCGGGACGGCCGCCCGATGGAGGCGCCCGCCCTGCGAGCCGCCCCTGGAACATGACACAATGCAGCACTCGCACAGCCTATCCCTCCGCAGCCCCATGTCCCCGTACCTCCCGCTTCCGCACTTTCCGGCGACACCCCGCTCGCCCGGCGTGCTGGCGGCCGTGGTGCTGGCGCATGCCGGTGTGCTGGCGCTGCTGCTGACCGAGGCGCGCACGCCGCAGCCGCCGCTGACGCCGCCGACGCCTTTGTTCGTGCGGATGATCGAGCTGCCGTCCGTGCAACCGGCTCCGGCCGCGGCGCCGCAGCCCCCCAAGCCGCAGCCGGCACCCAAGCCAAAGCCCGCACCGGTGCTGGCCGCAACCCCGACTGTGCCGCAACCTGTCGCAGTCCCGGCACCGCAGCCGCCGCAGCCCGAACCGCCGGCCGAGTTGCCGCAGCCGGCGCCGATGCCCGCACCGGCGCCGGTGCCCAGTGAAGCGCCGCGGCCCGCCGCTGCGCCGCAACCGCTGGTGGCACCCCGCTTCAATGCGGAGTACCTCGATAACCCCAAACCGGCCTATCCCAGCATTTCCCGCCGCATGGGCGAGGAAGGCGAAGTGCGGCTGCGGGTCTACGTCGACACCGCCGGCGCCGCCCAGCAAGTCGAAATCGAACGCAGCAGCGGTTTCCCGCGTCTCGACCAGGCGGCGCTGGAAACCGTCAAGCGCTGGCGCTTCGTGCCCGCTCGCCAGGGCAACCAACCGGTCGCGGCCTGGGTCATCGTGCCGATACAATTCACCTTGAGGAGTTAATGATGGACACCCCCAACGAAGCCGCCCAACTGGGCCTCGCCCATTTCCTGTCGCAAGCCGACACGCTGGCGCATTTTCTGCTGCTGGTGCTGCTGGCCATGTCGGTCATCACCTGGTATCTGATCGTCAGCAAGTCGATGGCCAACTGGCGCATGCGCAAGAGCGCGCGGGTATTTCTGGAAAACTTCTGGAATGCGCCGGGGCTCGAGGCGGTGGCATCGCATCTCGGCAGCGCCGGCGTGCACGACCCGTTCTCCAACCTGACGCAGTACGGCATGCAGGCCGCGGAGCAGTACCGCAACAAGACCGGCCAGCGCCTGGTCGAGTCGGGATCGGCGGACGAATTCCTCACCCGCGCGCTGCGCCGCGCCATCGACCAGGACACCGCGCGCCTGGAATACGGCCACACCATGCTCGCCTCGATCGCCTCCAGCGCGCCGTTCATCGGCCTGTTCGGCACGGTGTGGGGGATTTATCACGCGCTGCTCAACATCGGCATGAGCGGCTCGGGCAGCCTGGATCAAGTGGCCGGCCCGGTCGGCGAGGCGCTGATCATGACCGCGCTCGGCCTGGCCGTGGCGATTCCGGCGGTGCTCGCCTACAACTTCTTCAACCGCTCGAACCGGCTGGTGCTGAACGAGCTCGACGGCTTCGCTCATGACCTGTTCGCCTTCATGTCGACCGGCGTGCGCGGCCAGGAGCAAGGCGCCAAACCCGCGCCGGCCATCGCCGCTAGCAGGAGCGCATGATGGCGTTCGGCGGACTGAATACCGGCGGGCGCTCGCAGGACATCGCGGAAATCAACATGATTCCGCTGATCGACGTAATGCTGGTTCTGCTCATCATTTTCATCATTACCGCGCCGCTGCTGACCCATGCGGTGAAGGTCGACCTGCCGCAGGCGGCGAGCCAGCCCAGCCCGCCGCCGCCCGACGCGATCCAGCTGTCGATCCAGGCCGACGGCGCGGTGTTCTGGAACACCGAGGCGGTGGACGCCGCGACCTGGCAGGCGCGCATGGCGGCCGCCGCCGTCCAGGTTCCGCAGCCGGAAATCCACCTGCGCGCCGACGGCGACCTGGCCTACCGCCACGTCGCCCGCATCATGGCGGACGCGTCGCGCGCCGGGCTCGTCAAGCTCGGCTTCGTCACCGACCCGCGCGACGCCACCCCCTGAATACGTCGCCTGATTCGACCGCCATGAAATCCGTCCTGTCCCGATGCGTCGCCCTGGCCTGCCTGCATGCCGCGCCCCCGGCGCTGGCTCAGACGCCGGCCGACGCCGCGGCCACGCTGGAGACCGTGCAGGTCAGTGCGCCCGCATTCGATGCCGACGCCGCCCGCCAGGAAGCGTCCGCCGCCAAGATCATCATCAGCCGCGAAGACCTGGAGAAGCTCGACGCCGCCACCATCGGCGAAATCCTGCGCCAGTTGCCCGGCGTCAGTCTCAGCATCGGCGGTAACGGACGCCGTGGCCGCGGGCAGCCGGCCGATCGACTGGAACCGCGCGTCATCGTCGACGGTGAGGCCCTGCCCGGCGGCAACCGCACTGCGCTGCAGCTGCCGGTGGACCTGATCGAACGCATCGAGATCATCAAGAACAGCACGGCCGAGTTTCCCGCCGGCGCCGGCGGCACGGTCAACCTCATCCTGCGCGACACACCGCCGAAAAACACCGGCAACTTCCGCGTCGGTCTCAGCCACAACAGCGACGCCTTCGGCGGCCGCCTCGGTGGCGTGTACGGCGCGCGCGAAGGCGAAACCGGCGTGTTGTGGATGGGCTTCGCCAACAGCCGCCCGATCACCGGCGAGCGCAGCGTATCGCAGGAACATTTCGATAACACGGGCACCCGCGACGACTGGGACATCGAAACCGACGACGAATCCGGCCGCGAGCATTCACTCCACCTGGCGCCGCGCTTCACGCGCGATCTCGACGCCGGCACGCGGCTCACGATCAGCCCCTTCATCCGCTACAGCGATCTCAACCGCACCACCGACACCCTGCGCACGACCTATGCCAATCCTGCGGCGGGGACAGGCCAGGCGAGCGACGGCCGCGAGCGCGAGCGCGAGGACTCAGAACGCCTTAGCGGTCGCTTGTCCGCCGAATGGAAACGGCGCTATGCGGGCGCCGGCGAGGGCAGCGCACGCGTCTCGCTGCAGGGCGAAAGCACGCGCCGCACCCAGCGACTGGACAGCTTCGACGCCACCGATACCCTGCTCGACCAGACGAGCACGAAGAACACCAGCGATGCCTTCGAAGTCAGCCTGACCGCGAAGCGCAGTCGACCGCTGGCCGACGTGCACCTGGCCACCTTCGGGCTGGAAGCCCGCCACAAGCAGGTGCGGGAGCGCAAGGACGAGACCCTCAACGGGGCAGCGGTCCCGCTGGGCGCGGAGTCGGCGACCGACAGGCGCGAACAGCTGTTCGCCCTGTGGGCGCAGGACGAATGGCAGCTTGCCGAGCGCCACCTGCTCACCCCCGGGCTGCGCCTGCAGTTCAGCGACAGCCGGGTCACAGACGCGCTCGACGCCACCATCGAGAACACCCATGCCGCCGTGCTGCCTTCGCTGCATTACCTGTGGCAGGTCGATCCGCGCTGGAATCTCCGCACCAGCGTCGCGCTCACCGAGGCGCCGCCCAATGTGCGCGACCTTTCGCCGGTGGTCATCACCACGACCGGCACCAACAGCCTCAGCAATCCCGACCGTGGGGGCAACCCTGCACTCGACCCCGCGCAAACCGCAACGCTGCAAGTCGGCATGGAGCATTTCCTGCGGCAGAAGCGCGGCAGCGCCGGCCTCAATTTCACCCTGCGGCACATCGGCGACGCCGTGCAGCGGCGTACCGAGCTGGAAGCGGGACGCTACGTCGAGCGGCCCTACAACGTGGGCACCGCGCAGGAGGTCGGCGCGGTCGCTGATTTCAAGACCAAGCTGGTGGCGCTGCCGGCGCTCACGCTGCGCGGCAACGCCTCGACCACCCGCCTGTCGTACGACGACAGCACCGCGCTGGAGGAAGGCGCGCGCCACAGCGGCAACCTCGGCTTCGACTACGAGCACGCGCCGTGGAAGCTGACGCTGGGCGGCAATCTGAGCCTCACCGCCGCCTTTACCCGCGATGCCAATGCCACCACCGAGGTCACCCAGCGTGCCCGGCAACAGCTCGACCTCTATGCTGTGAGAAAACTCAATCGCACCCTGAGCCTGCGCCTCACCGTCGACAACGTGACCCGCGAAGGCCGCACCAGCGACAGCGTCGAGTCGGTCGGCGGCAGCCTCGTCAATCGCGAAACGGACCGCGCGGACGGGGTGCGCTTCGTGTTCCTCAGCATCGAAGGCAAGCTTTGACGCCCCCCACCCGCCGCCGCTTTTTCCGAGACGTCCACCATGCACTTTGATCCCGACTGCCGCGCCTGCCCGCGTCTCGCCGCCTTTCTCGACGAGGTGCGCGTGCGTCACCCCGACTACCACGCGCGCCCGGTGCCGGCCTTCGGCGATCCCGCACCGCGCCTGCTGATCGTCGGCCTCGCCCCCGGCATGCACGGCGCCAACCGCAGCGGCCGGCCCTTCACCGGCGACTACGCCGGCGTGCTGCTGTACGAAACCCTGCACCGTTTCGGCTACGCCAGCGCGCCGCAATCAGTGTCGCGCGACGACGGCCTGACACTGACCGGCTGCCGCATCACCAATGCGGTGAAGTGCCTGCCGCCGGCCAACAAGCCGGAGCCGGGCGAAATCAGCGAGTGCAACCGTTTCCTGTCCGCCGAACTTGACGCCCTGCCCGCGCACGCCAGCATCCTTGCCTTGGGCCAGATCGCGCATCAGGCGGTGCTGCGCGCGCGCGGCCTCAAGCTCAAGGACTACCCCTTCGGCCACGCCAGTGACTACCGCCTGCCTGACGGCCGGCGCCTGGTCAGCAGCTACCACTGCTCCCGCTACAATACCCAGACGCGCCGCCTCACCCCCGAGATGTTCGCGGCGGTGTTCCAAAAAATTCAAGCGAAGGAGTGACCATGCCCGTCGTCACCATCAAGCTCGCAGGCACACTGACCCGCGAACAGAAGCAGAAAGTTGCCGAGGAAATCACCGCCACGCTGGAGCGGCACGCCGGCAAGCCGGCCTCCTATACCTATATCGCGTTCGAGGAACTGCCCGACGAGAATTGGGCGATCGCCGGCAAGCTGCTCGACGAAGACTGAGCCTTGAGCGTCGACAAGGAGTTTCTCGCCTCGCTGCCCACCCTGCCCGGCGTCTACCGCATGATCGATGCCGCCGGCGCGGTGCTGTATGTCGGCAAGGCAAAGGACCTGAAAAAGCGGGTTTCCAGCTATTTCCAGAAAACCGACCAGAGCCCACGTATCAAATTGATGCTGAAAAGTGTCGACCACATCGACACCACGGTGACGCGCACCGAGGCCGAGGCGCTGCTGCTGGAAAACAACCTGATCAAGGGCTTGAAGCCGCGCTTCAATATTTTATTTCGCGACGACAAGTCCTATCCCTACCTGCTGCTGACCGGCCACCGCTTTCCGCGCCTGGCCTATTTCCGCGGCACACCGAAGAAGCGCGACCAGGCCTTCGGCCCCTACCCCAATTCCTACGCGGTGCGCGAGAGCATCCAGCTGTTGCAGAAGGTGTTCCAGCTGCGCACCTGCGAGGACACCGTTTTCGCCAACCGCTCGCGCCCCTGCCTGCTTTATCAAATCAAGCGCTGCAGCGCGCCCTGTGTCGACCACATCACGCCGGAGACCTATGCACGCGACGTCGAGGCAGCTGCGCAGTTGCTGCACGGCGAAGCCAGCGCGCTCACCGAGCAGATCACGGCTCAGATGAATGCGGCAGCGGAAAAACTGGATTTCGAGACCGCCGCCTTCCTGCGTGACCGCCTGCGCATGCTGGCGACGGTGCGCGAAAAGCAGTTCGTCGACACCACTGGCAGCGAGGCCGACGCCGACGTGGTCGCGGTGGCCGAAGCGGCTGGCGTGATCGCGGTGAACCTGACCATGATCCGCGGCGGCCGCCACCTCGGCGACCGCAGTTTCTTTCCGCAGCACGGCGAAGGGGTGGCCCCGGCCGAAGCGCTCGAAGCCTTCATCGCCCAGCATTACCTCGAGCATCCGATTCCGCCGCGCATCCTGGTGAGCGAAGCCATCGAGACCGACGCGCTGGAAGCGATGCTGTCCGAACAGGCCGGCAAGAAAATCGTCATCCAGCATCGCGTCACCGGCGAGCGCAAAGTCTGGCTCGGCATGGCGCAGGCCAACGCGCGGCTGTCTGCCGAGCGCCGCAGCGCCGATCGCGCCAACCAGTCGCAGCGACTCGCGGCATTGCGCGACACGCTCGACCTGCCGGCTTTGAACCGCATCGAATGCTTCGACATCTCGCACACCCTGGGCGAGGCGACCATCGCTTCCTGCGTGGTGTACGAAGGCGACGACCTGAAGAAATCCGACTACCGGCGCTACAACATCAGCGGCATCACCCCGGGCGACGACTATGCGGCGATGCACGCCGCGCTGATCAAGCGCTTTCACAAGAGCGTGGAGGAAAACGGCGTGCTGCCCGACCTGCTCCTGATCGACGGCGGCAAGGGGCAGATCTCGATGGCGGTCGAGGCGATGACCGAACTCGGCCTCGGCGAAGTGCTGCTGCTCGGCGTCGCCAAGGGCGAAGCGCGCAAGCCCGGCCTGGAAACGCTGATCTTCGCCGACGGCCGCGAACTCAAGCTCGCCAAGGACCACCCCGGTTTCCACCTGATCCAGCAGGTGCGCGACGAAGCGCACCGCTTCGCCATCACCGGCCACCGCGCCAAACGCGGCAAGGCGCGCCTGCAGTCGACGCTGGAGGACATCGCCGGTATCGGCCCCAAGCGCCGCAAACAGCTGCTGGAACACTTCGGCGGCCTGCAGGGCGTGCGCGACGCCGGCGTCGATGCGCTTGCCACAGTCAACGGTATCAGCCGAGAATTGGCGGAAACCATTTATCACGCCCTCCATTAAAGACGATGCCGCTCAACCTCCCCAACCTGCTGACCTGGCTGCGCATCCTCTTCATTCCGCTGATGGCGGGGGTGTTCTACCTGCCCGACGGCTGGGTCACGCCGCTTCAGGCCAACCTGCTCGCTGCGGCATTTTTTGGCGTGGCGGCGCTGACCGACTGGCTCGACGGCTATCTGGCGCGCGCGCTGGGTCAGACTTCGGCCTTCGGCGCATTCCTCGACCCGGTGGCCGACAAGCTGATGGTGGCCGCCGCGTTGATCGTGCTGATCGACCTCGGCCGCGTAGCGCCGCTGGTGGGCCTCATCATCATCGGACGTGAAATCACCATTTCCGCGCTGCGCGAATGGATGGCCAAGGCCGGCAAGTCGGCCAGCGTGGCAGTGTCCTTCGTCGGCAAGCTGAAAACCGCCGCGCAGATGATCGCCATCGTGCTGCTGCTGTACTTCACCCCGGTCGCCGGCCTGCCCATCGCGACCCTCGGCACGGTGCTGATCTGGATCGCCGCGCTGCTGACCCTGGTTTCGATGGGGTATTACCTCCTGATGGCCGCGCGCGCGCTGCAAAAATCTTCCTGAGGTGTTGACAGAAAAAAGCGGAATCCCCATAATGCGCAGCCTTCAACGCGGGAATAGCTCAGCTGGTAGAGCGCAACCTTGCCAAGGTTGAGGTCGGGAGTTCGAACCTCCTTTCCCGCTCCAGCATTCTGGGGAAAACAGATGGCGCAGTCCGGACGTTTTCCCCTTTTCGTTTAAGCGTTTTACCGCGACGGCGCGATAGCAAAGCGGTTATGCACCGGATTGCAAATCCGTGTAGGTCGGTTCGACTCCGGCTCGCGCCTCCAGATTCTGACCAGCTGTCCGCTTCGCCCGGATGGTGAAATTGGTAGACACAAGGGACTTAAAATCCCTCGCCAGCGATGGCGTACCGGTTCGATTCCGGTTCCGGGCACCATCTTCCCTTTCAGTCTGCTGGCCCGAGTGGTATAATTCCGCCGCTTGATTATTGATGTAATGGTGTTGGGCAATGGGCGGTTCGCCCATTTTTTATTTGTACCCTTCACCCAGCGACGATGGATTTTTGATGATGGACTTGTCTGCCCGCCTTGAGCCTGTACTCGCCGGACTCGGTTACGAGCTGGTGATGCTGGAACGCGCCGGACGCGGATTGATCCGGATTTTCATCGACAAGCCGGACGGCATCACGATTGACGACTGCGTGACGGTGAGCAATCACCTGAGCCACCTGTTCACCGTCGAGAACATCGATTACGACAGGCTGGAGGTCTCCTCGCCCGGGATTGACCGGCCGCTGGTCAAGCCGCAGGACTATGTGCGTTTTGCCGGCGAACAGGTGACGCTGAAGTTGCGGGTGCCGATGGACAATCGGCGCCGCCTCAGCGGCCAGCTGGTCGGCCTGGAAAACGATGCGGTGAAGTTGATGGTTGATGACACGGAAGTGTCGGTTGATTTGAGAAATGTGGATGCTGCCCGCCTGAAACCCCAGGTTTAGGCGAGGTTGGAGAATAAAGATGAGTCGTGAACTGTTGATGCTGGCCGACGCGCTGGCACGCGAAAAGAACGTGGACAAGGACGTGGTGTTCGAGGCGCTGGAGCAGGCGCTCGCCTCCGCGACCAAAAAACGCTTCAAGGAAGAGTCCGACGTGCGCGTGTCGATCGACCGCGAAACCGGCGAATACGAATCCTTCCGCCGCTGGCAGGTGGTGTCCGAAGCCGATCTGGAATCCGAGGGTTACCAGATCCTGCTGATCGACGCCCAGGACAAGCATCCCGACATCGAGATCGGCGACTACATCGAAGAGCCGCTGGAAAACGTCGAGTTCGGCCGCATCGGCGCCCAGGCCGCCAAGCAGGTCATCCTGCAGAAGATCCGCGACGCCGAGCGCGAGCAGATCATCCAGGACTTCCTCGCACGCAAGGAACACCTGGTCAACGGCGTGGTGAAGCGCATCGACCGCGGCAACGCGATCATCGAATCCGGCCGCGTCGAAGGCTTCCTGCACCGCGACCAGATGATCCCGCGCGAGAACCTGCGCGTCGGCGACCGCGTCCGCGCCTATCTGCTGCGCATCGACCGCGGCGCCCGCGGCCCGCAGGTGGTGCTGTCGCGCACCGCACCCGAATTCATCATGAAGCTGTTCGAGCTGGAAGTGCCGGAAATCGAGGAGGAACTGCTCGAGATCAAGGCGGCCGCCCGCGACCCCGGCCTGCGCGCAAAGATCGCCGTCGTCTCGCACGATCCGCGCATCGACCCGATCGGCACCTGCATCGGCCTGCGCGGTTCGCGCGTCACCTCGGTGACCAACGAGCTGGCCGGCGAGCGCGTCGACATCATCCACTGGTCGGACGACCCTGCGCAGTATGTCATCAATGCGCTGGCGCCGGCCGAAGTCAGCTCCATCGTGGTCGACGAAGACACGCACAGTATGGACGTGGTGGTGGACGAGGAGCAGCTGGCGATGGCCATCGGCCGCGGTGGTCAGAACGTGCGCCTGGCGTCCGAACTGACCGGCTGGACGCTCAACATCATGTCGCGCGAAGCGGCTGAAGAAAAGCAGTCGACCGAAAGCGGCAAGACCCTCGCGCTCTTCATCGAGAAGCTCGACGTCGACCAGGAAGTCGCCCAGATCCTGGTCGACGAAGGCTTCTCCACACTGGAAGAAGTCGCCTACGTGCCGCTCAACGAAATGCTCGAGATCGAGGCCTTCGACGAAGACCTGGTCAACGAACTGCGCAACCGTGCCCGCAACGCGCTCCTGACCGCCGCCATCGTCGGCGAGGAGCAGGTCGAGGCCTCCGCCGGCGACCTGCTGTCGCTCGAAGGCATGGACGCGGAAACCGCACGCACGCTTGCCAGCAAAGGCATCCATACCACTGAAGACCTGGCCGAGCTGGCCGTCGATGAGCTGACCGAAATGTCTGCCATGGATGCCGAACGCGCCAAACAATTGATCATGGCCGCACGCGCGCCCTGGTTCGCCCAAGGCTGATACGCCACGAGGATTGCATGAACGTAGAACAATTCGCACAGGAACTGAAACTGCCGCCCCAGCTGTTGCTTGAACAGCTGAAGGCGGCAGGCGTCAGCAAAAATGATGTCGTCGACCCCGTCACCGAAGCGGACAAGGCGCATTTGCTCGATTACCTGCGCAAGATGCACGGTGGCGGCGCCGAGACCGGCAAAACGAAAATCACCATCACGCGCAAGCAGACGGGCGAGATTCGCAAGACCGACAGCACCGGCAAATCGCGCACGATCCAGGTCGAAGTGCGGAAATCACGCACCTACGTCAAACGTGATCCCGCCGCCCTGGCTGCCGAGGCTCAGGCCGCAGCCGAGCCGGCGCCCGCTGCGCCGCCTGCTGCCCCGGTCGAGGAAATCGTGCCGCCTGTCGTAGAAGCCAAGCTGGAAGCGCCGATCGCCGAACCCGTGGCCGAACCGGTTCCGGTCGCGCCGGCAGTCGAAGCCGAGCCCAAACCTGTCGCCGCCAAAGCGCCGGCCAAAAAGGCCAAAGCCGCTGCCGAACCCAAGGTCGAAGCGCCGGCGGAAACCGCTGCCGAGCCCGCGGCCGAAGCCGAAGCCGCCCCGGCAGTGAAGAAAACCACCCGTATCAAGAAGGCTTCGATCCTGGACGAGGCCGAGGTCAAGGCACGCGAGGAAGAAACCCGTCGCCACCAGGCGCTGCAGGAACGCCAGGCCGCAGATGCCAAGGCGCGTGCCGAGCGCGAAACCCTGCGCAAGCAGGCGGAAGCCGCACGCGAAGCAGCCAAGCTGGCGGCGGCCCAAAAGGCCGCCGCCCCCGCAGCACCCGCAGCGCCCACCGAAAAGACCCTGCACAAGCCGGACAAGCCCGGCGTTGCCAAGGGGGCCAAGGGTCCGGACAAGAAAGCCGGCGGCACCTGGAAGGACGATGCCGCACGCCGCAAGGGCGGACTCAAGACCCGCGGCGGCGCTGCACCGGATACCGGCTGGCGTGGTCGCAAGGGCAAGTCCAAGTCCGGCCATGAAGAGACTACCTTCGTTGCGCCGACCGAGCCGATCGTGCGCGAAGTGTTGGTGCCGGAAACCATCACCGTCGCCGAACTCGCCCACAAGATGTCGGTGAAGGCCGCCGAAGTCATCAAGGCGCTGATGAAGCTGGGCAGCATGGTAACCATCAACCAGGTGCTCGATCAGGAAACCGCGATCATCTTGATCGAGGAAATGGGCCATATCGGCAAGCCGGCCGCGCTCGATACGCCGGAAGCCTTCCTGGTCGACACCGGTGAAGTCAGCACGCATGAAGTGCGCGCCCGGCCGCCGGTCGTCACCGTGATGGGCCACGTCGATCACGGCAAAACCTCGCTGCTCGACACTATCCGGCGCACCCGGGTGGCCAGCGGCGAAGCCGGCGGCATCACCCAGCACATCGGCGCCTACCACGTTGAAACCGAAAAGGGCGTCATCACCTTCCTCGACACCCCGGGCCACGAGGCGTTTACCGCCATGCGTGCGCGCGGCGCCAAGGCCACCGACATCGTGGTGCTGGTGGTGGCGGCCGACGACGGGGTAATGCCGCAGACCATCGAAGCCATCCACCACGCCAAGGCCGCAGGGGTGCCGCTGGTGGTGGCTGTCAACAAGATCGACAAGCCCGAAGCCAACCCCGAGCGCATCCGCCAGGAACTCGTGGCACAGGGCGTCACCCCTGAAGAATGGGGCGGCGACACCCAGTTCGTCGAAGTGTCGGCCAAGGCCAATACCAACATCGATGGCCTGCTCGACGCCATCCTGCTGCAGGCCGAGGTGCTGGAACTGCAGGCGGCCTCGGACGGCCCCGCCAAGGGTCTGGTGATCGAAGCGCGCCTCGACAAGGGCAAGGGCCCGGTTGCGACCATGCTGGTGCAATCCGGCACCCTGCGCCGCGGCGACATGGTGCTGGCCGGCCAGGTTTACGGCCGCGTGCGCGCCATGCTCGACGAAGCCGGCAAGACCATCAACGAAGCGGGCCCCTCGATCCCGGTCGAAATCCAGGGTCTGTCCGACGTGCCGCGCGCCGGCGAAGACATGATGGTGCTGCCGGACGAGCGCAAGGCGCGCGAAATCGCGCTGTTCCGTCAGGGCAAATTCCGCGACGTGCAACTGGCCAAGAAGCAGGCCGCCAAGCTGGAATCGATGTTCGACCAGATGGGCGAAGGCGAGGTGCAGCATCTGCCCATCATCCTCAAGGCCGACATGCAGGGTTCCTACGAAGGTCTGGCGCACGCGCTGGCCAAGCTGTCGACCGAGGAGGTCAAGGTCAACATCATCCACAGCGGCGTCGGCGCGATCACCGAATCCGACGTCAACCTGGCGCTGGCCTCGAAGGCGGTGCTGATCGGCTTCAACGTGCGCGCCGACGCGTCGGCCCGCAAGCTGTCCGAGTCCAGCGGCGTCGACATCCGCTACTACAACATCATCTACGAAGCCGTGGATGAGGTGAAAGCCGCACTGTCCGGCATGCTGGCCCCCGAAAAGCGCGAGAGCGTCATCGGCACGGTGGAAGTTCGCCAGGTGTTCGTCATTTCCAAGGTCGGCACCATCGCCGGCTGTTATGTGACGGACGGCATGATCAAGCGCAACGCCGGCATCCGCGTGCTGCGCAGCAACGTGGTGATCCACCAGGGCGAACTCGATTCCTTGAAGCGCTTCAAGGACGACGTCAAGGAAGTCAAGGCCAACTTCGAATGCGGCCTGTCGCTGAAGAATTTCAACGACATCCAGGAAGGTGACATCCTCGAAGTCTTCGAAGTGGTGGAAGTGGCACGTAGCCTGTGAGGAACCAGGGGTCAGGATTCAGGGGTCAGGGACAGTGCGCGGCTGCGCCGCGCGCTTGATTAGATTAATGGCCCAGCCTCGCTCCCTGAATCCTGATCCCTGAATCCTGACCCCTAAAATGCCCAAAGACTTCCCCCGCGCCCGCCGCGTTGCCGACCAGATCCAGCGCGAACTGCCGGAGTTGATCCGGCAGGAAGTAAAGGACCCGCGCGTCGGCATGCTGACCATCACCGAGGTGGAGGTCAACCGCGACATGGAGTTTGCCAAGGTCTACTTCACCACGCTGGGCGGCGAGCCCGAACATGCCGCCTGCCTGCAGGGCCTGCAGCGCGCCAGTGGCTTCTTGCGCACCCAGCTTTCGCACCGCATGCAGCTGCGTGTGGTGCCCAAGCTCACCTTCGTTTACGACCGCTCGGTCGAACGCGGCATCCATCTCAGCCAGCTGATCGAAACGGCGGTTGCCGAAGACGCCAAGCATCCGAAAGACGAGTGAAACCCGCTCGCCAGTCCCTCTCCCCATCCCTCTCCCAGAGGGAGAGGGTGCAAACGTAATGCGCGAACCGATTAACGGCGTGCTGCTGCTGAACAAACCCGTCGGCATCACCTCCAACGCCGCGCTGCAAAAGGCCAAGTGGCTGCTCAACGCCAAAAAGGCGGGACACACCGGCACCCTCGATCCCTTTGCCGACGGCCTGCTGCCCCTCTGCTTCGGCGAGGCCACCAAGTTTTCCGCCTATCTGCTCGATGCCGACAAGGGCTATCGCGCCGTGATGCAACTCGGCGTCACCACCACCACCGGCGATCCCGAAGGCGAAATCCTCGCCACCCGCGAGGTCCATGCCAGTCGTGCCGACATCGAAGCCGTGCTGCCGCGCTTTATTGGAGACATCGAGCAGATTCCGCCCATGCATTCGGCGCTCAAGCATCAGGGGCGCCCGCTTTACGAATACGCGCGCGCCGGCATCGAAATCGAGCGCCCCCCCCGTCCGGTCAAAATTCACGCCATCGAGCGGGTCGAGTGCGATCCGCCGCGCGTGGTGATCGACGTGCGATGCGGGTCCGGCACTTATATCCGTACCCTGGCGCAGGACATCGGCGCGGCGCTCGGCTGCGGCGCCCACCTCACTGCGCTGATGCGTACCACTTCGGGTGGATTCAGCCTGGAACAGGCCCACACCCTGGCTGAACTGGAAGCGCTCGAGCCCGGCCAGCGTCAGGCTCTCCTGCTGCCCGCGGACTGTCTGGTGGCACACCTGCCCGCCGTTCAACTCGATGCGGCCGACGCCGAGACATTGTGCCAGGGGCGCAGCGTGGCGCACCCGGCGGCCCAGTCGGGGCTGATGCGTGCCTACACGGACGCGCAACGCTTCCTCGGCCTGGTCAGCGTGGAAGCTGGCCTCTTGGTGCCGCGCCGGCTGATTGCCACCCAGCAGGCTTGAGTTCGGCCCCCCATTTAGCGTAAAATTCCCGGTTTCCCGGAACGTGTCCCGCTCAGCCGCAGGCCACGCGATTTAAAAGGAGTACACCATGGCTGTTACCGTCGCTCAAAAAGCAGAGATCGTCCAGACTTACCAACGCGCCGCCGCCGACACCGGCTCGCCCGAAGTGCAG
>Ga0208244_101013_pt1 | contig 18763 bp, 15 predicted proteins | sample SubbioCR12Aug_5A_FD_184828 | JGI IMG/M metagenome (GOLD analysis project Ga0208244, IMG submission 184828) | Serpentinite rock and fluid subsurface biosphere microbial communities from McLaughlin Reserve, California, USA - CR12Aug_5A (SPAdes) | ecosystem: Environmental > Terrestrial > Deep... | reverse complement strand
GCTGTTGTCGGGGCTGTGGGTCTTCCTCTCCATGCTCGAAATCATGGACGCCTACTCTCAAGAGGAGCTGGATAGTTTGAAAGCAACCGCTCAGCAATTTTTAGGAAAAGATGTGTAGATACTTATGGTTGATAGGGGAGGCAGGCTTTGTTAATTAAAGCCTGCCTGCTCTGCAGATTGAGGGATGGGTTGGTGTCAGGGCAGATTAATCAAACCTGTCAGTGACAGCGCCTTCGCTGGCAGATCTGACGGAATTGGCATATTTGGCTAAAACGCCGCGAGTATATCTGGGTGCAGGTTGCTGCCATTTTTCCAGGCGGCGGGCTATTTCATGTTCATTGACGTGCAAGGTCAGTTGTTTGGTGTCAGCATCAATGGTAATTTGATCGCCATTTTGAACAATAGCCAGTGCGCCACCCACATAGGCTTCCGGTGTGATATGACCCACCACAAAGCCATGTGTGCCACCGGAGAATCGCCCGTCTGTGATCAGCGCTATTTCTTTGCCCAGGCCCTTGCCCATGACAGCGGAAGTAGGGGAGAGCATTTCGCGCATGCCGGGGCCGCCTTTGGGGCCTTCGTAACGGATCACAATCACGTCGCCTTTGACGATGTCACCGTTTAATATACTTTGTAAGGCGAGTTCCTCGGCGTCAAATACCTTTGCGGTGCCGGTAAAAATCAAGCCTTCCTTGCCGGTGATTTTGGCGACGGCGCCCCCTGTAGCAAGATTGCCGTAAAGGATGCTCAAATGACTGTCTTTTTTGATGGGGTTGTCCAGTGAGCGGATCATGTCCTGATGCTCAGGATAAGGTTTGACGTCAGCCAGGTTTTCCGCGAGTGTTTTGCCGGTTACCGTCAGACAGTCGCCGTGCAACAGCCCGTTATCAAGCAAAATCTTCATGAGGGGTTGTATGCCGCCTATCTCCACCAATTCCGCCATTTGATATTTGCCGCTGGGTTTTAAATCGGCCAGCATGGGTACTCGTTTACCAATACGGCTGAAATCATCCAGGGTCAGATCAACACCTGTTGTGTTGGCCATCGCCAGCAAATGTAAAACGGCGTTAGTTGATCCGCCCAAAGCGATAACGATCGTGATTGCATTTTCAAACGCGGCTTTGGTCATGATGTCGCGTGGTTTAATATCTTTTTTCAGTAATTCCAGCACGGCAGCACCGGCTTTTTCACAGTCCAGTCTTTTATCTTGAGAAATCGCCACTTGAGCGGAGCTGTTAGGCAGGGACATCCCCATTGCTTCGATCGCCGAAGCCATGGTGTTAGCGGTGTACATGCCGCCACAGGAACCGGGTCCTGGAATGGCTTTGGCTTCGATAGCGGCCAGTTCTTCATCGTCTATTTTATTGTTTGCACGAGCGCCCACGGCTTCAAAGACAGAAACAACATCCAGTTTTTGATCTTTGTGGCAGCCAGGGAGTATGGTGCCGCCATAGACGAAAATGGCAGGACGATTCAAGCGGGATAAAGCAATCATGCAGCCCGGCATGTTTTTGTCGCAACCACCGATTGCGACAACACCGTCAAAGCCCTGGCAACCTACGACCGTTTCAATCGAGTCGGCAATCACTTCGCGCGATACCAGCGAGTACTTCATGCCTTCAGTACCCATGGAGATGCCGTCAGATATGGTGATGGTGTTAAATATCACGGCTTTGCCGTTGGCATTGTCGACACCTCGGGCAGCATCGTCTGCGAGTTTGTTGATGTGCATGTTGCAAGGGGTTACCATGCTCCAGGTCGAGGCAATGCCGATTTGGGGTTTTTTGAAATCTTCATTCTTGAAGCCAACAGCATGAAGCATCGCCCGGCTGGGCGCTCTTTCCATACCGTCCACAACGAGTGATGAAAAGTGACGGGTATTTTTTTCCTCTGAGTTTGCCATTTATCTGTTTCCTGAATGCTTGGGTTAAGTTCGGTAAGGCACAAAGACTGTGCATGGGTAGGATGAGTGGTCGGTGTTTAGAAAGTATCCCAGCCGCTGCTTCTGCGGCGCCAGCCTAATTTAGGCAGAATAAAACCTAACAACACGCCTGCCAGAGCTAAAGCTCCCCCATAGATAAACCAGTCCTGATTTGAATTGTCGATCAATGCCTGGTTTTCGCGTTTTAATTTTTGTAACTCGCGTTCTGCGCCTACCACGCGTTCCTGTAAACGATCGCGCTCAGTTTTTATTTCTATCGCATTGGCAGCCGTCATTTTAAGCTCGGCCAATTCACGGGTTAGGCTGTCTCTTTCGAGGACGATAGAATGCCCCAGTGAGTCGATTTTGGAGGTGTCTCCTTTTAATGCGGCTAATTCAGCTTTAATGCTGTCGTTTTCCTTTTGGAAGGTTTCAATTTTTTTGTTGGCATCTTGCAATAACACGGCGCTGGGCGGCGTTGGTAACAAGTGACGTGTTAAAAAATACCCTTCTACACCGTTCAACGTGCGAACCAGGGAATAACCGGTGCTCCTTTCTTCAATCAGAGTTAAAGGTGTACCGGACTTGATCATCTTGACTATTTTGCTACGATCATTTTCCGCCTTTCTTAAAGTGAGTTCCAGATCGTCGGTGACATAAACTGTTTTGGCTTCAACGGTTATTGAGGTCAGGAAGATCAGAAAACCGAGTATTTTTTTCACGAGTGTCCTTTATGGTTCGATTCTAAATGGTTGTAATTTTAGCTTTAATTGCTGCTCATGAGCAATTCGAGCAATGCTTTTTGGGCGTGCAGACGGTTTTCTGCTTCATCGAAAATAACGCTGTTGGGGCCGTCAATCACCTCGGCAGCAACTTCTTCACCGCGATGAGCAGGCAGGCAATGCATGAATAAAGCCTCTTTTTTTGCAGCGCTCATGACGGATTGATTCACCTGATAATCTTTGAAAGCCAGCGCTCTTTGTTTTTGTTCTTCTTCCTGGCCCATGCTGGCCCAAACGTCAGTAACTACGAGGTCACAACCTTCGGCGGCTTGTTGAGCCGTGTCAAAAAAGTTAATGGTGGCGGACGCATTCTCAACAAAGCGTGAATCGGGCTGATAGCCTTCCGGGCAGGCCAGGTGCAGTTTAAAATTCAATATCGATGCGGCTTCAATATAAGAGTGGCACATATTGTTGCCGTCACCGATCCAGGCAACGGTTTTACCTTCTATATCGCCCCGGTGCTCAAAAAACGTTTGCATGTCGGCCAGCAACTGGCAAGGGTGCATCAAGTCTGTCAGGCCGTTTATGACCGGGACGCTGGAGTGTTCCGCAAAAGTGGTTACGGTTTCATGCTTGTTGGTCCTCATCATGATACCGTCAACCATGCTCGATATGACTTTGGCGCTGTCACGCAGCGGTTCGCCGCGTCCCAGTTGGGTATCTCTGGGAGATAAAAAAAGCGCGTTGCCGCCCAGCTGAATCATGCCTGTTTCAAATGAAATACGGGTGCGCGTGGATGACTTTTCAAAGATCATCGCTAACACTTTTCCTTTCAACGGCTGAAAGTCCGGGTTTCTGGTGTTCTTGAGTTCACTAGCCCGGTTGAGCAGTTGACGGAGTTCTGAGCTTGTCAGGTCGTGTAAAGAGATAAAGTGTCTGGGTTTCATAAGTTACGACTGCGCTGTAAAGTCTTGAATAACAGTGGATAAAGTATCCACCAAAAGGTTTATTTGCTCATCGTCCATAATCAGAGGAGGAAGGAGGCGGATTGTGTTTTCTTGGGTCACATTGATCAGCAGGCCTTGAGCGAGCGCCAGGCTGACTAAAGCGCTGCAAGGTTGTTTCAATTCAACGCCTATCATCATGCCTTTATGACGGATCTCGTGGACATGGGGGGAGTCGGCCAGTTGTCTGGCTAAACCATGCGAAATCGCGGTTCCCTTGCTTTCAGCTTGTTCAATCAGACCCGTTTCCTCGAGCGTGTCAAGTACTGCCAATGCGGCACTGCAAGCCAACGGATTGCCGCCAAAAGTTGAGCCATGTGTTCCTGCCGTGAGGATTTTGGCCGCCTGTCCCCTCGCCATACAGGCGCCAATCGGTACGCCATTGCCAAGCGCTTTTGCCAGCGTACAGACGTCAGGGCTTATGGTGTTATGCTGATGCGCCAAAAACAGGCCTGTTCTGCCAACACCCGATTGAACTTCATCCAGCATCATCAGGATATTGTGTTTATCGCATAAAGCTCTGATACCGTTAAGAAAGTCAGGTGCAGGGATGTTGACTCCGCCTTCGCCTTGAATCGGTTCTGCTAAAACGGCAACGATGTCGTTGTTGGCTGATATAGCCTGTTCAATGGCGTCCAAATCGTTATAAGGCACCCGAATAAAGCCTTCGACCAAAGGCGCAAAACCTTGCTGTATTTTGGCATTGCCTGTCGCGCTGAGCGTTGCCAGGGTCCGGCCATGAAAACTTTTTTCCATGACGATAATCGCAGGTCTCTCTATGCCTCGCTCGAATCCATAGCGCCTGGCCAGTTTTATCGCTGCTTCGTTGGCTTCTGCGCCGGAGTTGCAGAAAAAGACGTTGTCCATTCCGCTTTTGGCGCAGAGGCGGTTGGCCAGCGTCTCCTGTAATTCAACGCCATATAAATTAGATGTGTGAATGAGTCTGGCACTTTGGTCGCAAAGCGCTTTATGAACGGCAGGGTGTGCGTGTCCCAGGTTACAAACGGCTATGCCGGAAAGTGCATCCAGGTAACGGTTATTGTCCTTATCCCAAAGCCAGGCCCCTTGGCCTCTATCCAGTGTAATAGGTAAGCGACCGTAGGTAGGCATGATATGGCTGGTCATTTTTTAAAGCCTGCTAACTTTAGAGCAATATGTTGCCCTATGAAAAAACCTTAAATTATAATTTTCACGATATGACTAAGCAAGAATTAGATAAGTAAATTAGGCTTTTTTAAAAAACCTATTCTTGATAAAATCGCTGGGTTATTAATATAAAAGGGTGATAGTTATGGAAGTAATAGAAAGAATAAAAGATCAACTTGAGCAAAATTCAGTTGTCCTGTATATGAAGGGTACGCCAGATTTTCCTCAATGCGGGTTTTCGGGTCAATCAGTTCAGGTGTTGAATGCGTGTAAAGCCAAGTTTGCCTACGTCAATATTTTTGAAGATCCGGAATTGAGGGAAGCTTTAAAAATTTATTCTAATTGGCCGACATATCCTCAGTTGTATATCAAAGGTGAATTGGTAGGCGGATGCGACATCATCATTGATCTGTATACAAAAGGCGAATTACTAAAAATGCTGGCTGAAGCTGATGCGGTCGCTGCTTGAGCATTGTTGAATTTAGCTCGAAGCCCGTTGGCTTAATGTTCAGTGACAAGCTTCGGCTTGTCACTCCTTAACTTAGCAGGCCAACTTTTCTAATAATATCAATTCGATGGTTCAATATCCTGATTCTTTGCCAGGGCTTGTTGATTCATTTGATCCAGTTTTTCCAGATAGTCCAAGCGATTGAAAACCTGACAAAACAGTTCTGCCGTTTTTTCTGCGTCGTAGAGTGCTGCGTGCGCTTTATCATTATCCCAGACGAGTCCCGCAGTTTGAGCTATCTTTGCTAACACCGTCTGCTTATAAAATAGGCCACCCAGTGTGGCAGTATCAAAAGTACTAAAAGGATGAAAAGGGCTGCGTTTGTATTGGGTGCGTGTTATAGCGGCATTCAAAAAACTCAGATCAAATGCAGGGTTGTGGCCGACCAGAATCGCGCGAGTGCAGTTGTTTCGTTTGACCGCTTTTTTAATCGGTTTGAATAGTTTTTCCAGGGCATCTTTTTCTTCAATTGCCATGCGAAACGGATGGTAGGGGTCTATGCCATTGAATTTAAGCGCTGATTCATCGAATTCTGCATTTTTAAAAGGCGCTACGTTGGCGCAATGGCGTTCAGTAATTTCCATCCTGCCCTGATCATCCAATTCGACGATAACGGCGGCAAGTTCAAGCAGCGCATGTTTTTTGGGGTTGAAACCGGCCGTTTCTATATCGACTATGACCGGAAGGTAGCCTCTGAATCGCTTATCAAACGGTAATCGAGTGGTTTCCATGAAGATTATAAAATGCGTTGAATGACGGGGTAAAAGCAGATACACAAGGATGTAAATGCTCGAAGAGGCTTTATCTTTATGTTATGTTACGCGAAAAATTCAATATAAAAAATCTTTTAGGGAGGCAGAGAGGGCAAATGAATAAAAGAAAAATTACATCAGGACTGCTGAGTCTTGTAATAATTTCAACGGTTGCCGGTTGTTCGTCGATTCGAACCACTAATGATCCCAGAGATCCTCTTGAAAACTGGAATAGGAATGTTCAGACATTTAACGACACTGTCGATAAATATTTCATGAAGCCCGTTGGTCAAGGTTATCAATGGGTCATGCCCTCGTTTGCAGATCAGGCAGTTACCAATTTTTTCAGTAACATTAATGATATTGGTGTAACGATCAACGATTTAATGCAGCTAAAAGTAGCCCAATCAGGTTCTGACGGCGCTCGTTTTATTGTCAATTCAGTGGCGGGATTAGGCGGATTAATTGACGTGGCAACAATGATCGACTTGCCCAAGCATGATGAAGACTTTGATCAGACATTGGGGGTTTGGGGCTTGCCAACCGGGCCTTATCTGGTTATTCCCCTGTTCGGTTCCAGTTCGCCCAGAGGTATAGGCGGCGCTGCCGGTGATGCCGCAATGAACCCTATCAGTTATGTCGATAGTGGAATTATCACTTCCGGTTTATTCGGTCTCAATGCCATAGACAAACGCGCCGATCATTTGACGGCAGAAAAAATCGCATCGGAAGCCGCTGTCGACCGTTACGAGTTTTTCAAAAATGCATATTTTCAACACCGCAAATATTTAGTCTACGATGGCAATTTGCCTGAAGACGAATACGATTTGGAATTTGATGTTGATGACGAGAGCGATGCTCCTCTTCAGCCCTATTAAACGGCAGAAAATAAAGGCTCTCCCTCCGGATTTTCCGGGGGGAGGGCCGTTTTTTTAGGGTTCAATCGACCAGTTGATGATTTCACCCGCTCTTAGAGGCGTGATCGATAAATCATCGCTACCAAAAGCCAGGGGCGGGCGCCACTCGGTTTTTACCAGGGTTAGCTTGTCAGCGTTTCTGGGCAGGCGATAAAAATCAGGACCAAAGAAACTGGCAAAGCCCTCCAACCTATCCAATGCCTCTGCTTGCTCGAATGCTTCTGCATAAAGTTCAATGCCGGCATGTGCGCTATAGCAACCGGCGCAACCGCAGGCGTTCTCTTTAAGATGGGTCAGATGCGGAGCGCTATCAGTACCCAGGAAAAATTTTGGATTACCGCTGGTCGCCGCCTTGACCAATGCTAAACGATGATCTTCTCGTTTCAGAATGGGTAAGCAGTAATGATGAGGCCTGATGCCTCCTGCCAGCAAGGCATTGCGATTGTAGAGCAAATGTTGTGGTGTGATGGTTGATGCTACAAAGGGAGATGACGCCGTCACAAAGTCGACGGCATCTTGGGTCGTTGCATGTTCGAAAACGATGCGCAGTTCCGGAAATTGGCGGACAATGTCAATCAATGTGCGCTCTATAAAAAGCCGTTCTCTATCGAAGATGTCGGTATCGCTGTCAGTGACTTCACCGTGAATCAGCAATGGCATATCCACATTTTGTAGCGCTTCAAACAAGGGATAAATTGCTTTGACTTGGGAAACGCCTGCATCGGAATTTGTCGTGGCACCCGCCGGATAAAGTTTAAATCCATACACAATGCCGGATGCGGCGGCGGCTTTTATTTCTTCTTGTGTTATGGCTGCGGTTAGGTACAGCGTCATCAACGGAGTAAAGTCAGCGTTTTCCGGAAGTGCGTTTAAAATTTCCTGCCGGTAACTGCTTGCCTGCGCAACAGACGTAACCGGTGGTTTCAGGTTAGGCATGACGATGGCTCTTGCAAACCGTTGAGCGGTGTGGGGAACTACGGTTTTTAAGATATCCCCGTTTCTCAAATGCAAATGCCAGTCATCCGGCCGGGTTATAGTCAAACGTTTCATAAGCGGTTTTATCCGTCGCAAAACTTGCATTCTAGCGCATGGAACTTGAAAAAATAAAATTGACCCTCATAAATGAATTTATTTTCGGAGATTAACAAAGATGCCCATTTACGAATATCAATGCCAATCTTGTGGCCATGAATACGAGGCCCTGCAAAAGCTCAATGCACAGCCGTTAATAGATTGTCCGGCGTGTAACAAACCTCAGTTAATGAAAAAAATCTCAGCGGCAGGATTCCGGCTTAAAGGTGGCGGCTGGTATGAAACCGATTTTAAGAGCGGTGCCAAAAAAAATGTTGCGGGTGACTCTGCTCCCAGTACTTCGGAATCAAAAAAACCGGCCGCATCGACGGGCGGAGGCACTTGCAGTAAAACCAGCAGTTGACCTTGGCTTGCACTGATCCATCTTAGCCAGTAATATCGGTTCTTTTTGGACAAATACGAGAACAATCTATGCGTAGCCACAAATGTGGAGAATTAACTGCCCAACATCTAGGCCAATCCGTTGCCCTTTGCGGATGGGTTCATCGGCGCCGTGATCATGGCGGTGTCATCTTTATCGATCTGCGGGACCGCGCCGGTTTGGTTCAGGTCGTATTCGATCCAGATGAACCGGAATCATTTGCTCTGGCCGAAAGCGTGCGTAGCGAATATGTTCTGCGCATTGAAGGTATTGTCAGAGAACGTCCTGAGGGCACGCATAATCCGAATATGGCAACCGGCGCTATTGAAGTGCTGGCCAAGCATATTGAGGTGTTGAATGAATCGGAAACTCCGCCGTTCCCGTTGGAAAGCGATATAGACGTCAATGAGGAAACGAGGCTGCGTTTTCGCTATATAGACTTGCGTCGCACCGTAATGCAGCAAAAGATGAAAGTTCGCCGCGATGTGACGCGTCATTTACGTCAGTTTTTGGATGATCACGAGTTTTTTGAAATCGAAACACCTTATCTGACGAAAGCGACGCCTGAAGGCGCACGCGATTACATCGTGCCCAGCCGTACTCATCAAAATGCCTTTTTCGCTTTACCTCAATCGCCGCAGTTGTACAAACAATTGCTGATGATAGCGGGAATGGATCGTTATTATCAGGTCGTACGCTGCTTCCGGGATGAAGATTTGCGGGCCGACCGTCAACCTGAATTTACTCAGCTCGATATCGAAACCTCGTTTATGAACGAGCAGCAAATCATGGAAGTCATGGAAGAAATGATTCGCCGTCTGTTCAAGGACATCATTGATGTTGACCTGGGCGCGCAATTTCCGGTCATCAGCTATCAGGAAGCCATGCGCCGTTATGGTTCCGACCGCCCTGATTTAAGGGTTCCGTTGGAACTTGTCGATATTGCCGATGAAATGAAAGATGTCGATTTCAAGGTGTTCTCAGGGCCTGCCAACGACCCGGACGGTCGAGTGGTGGCGATGCGGCTTCCGAACGGCGGCGATTTAAGCCGGAAAGACATTGATGAATTGACTAAGTTTGTCGCTATTTATGGCGCCAAAGGTTTGGCCTACATCAAGGTGAACGATTTATCCGCCGGTATAGAAGGCTTGCAATCGCCCATTGTTAAATTTGCGCCTGATAATGTTTGGGCCAAAGTGATGGAAAAAGCCGGTGCGCAAAATGGCGATCTGATCTTTTTTGGCGCCGACAAAACCGCTATCGTGAATGAAGCGCTTGGCGCGCTTCGTGTCAAACTGGGTATTGACCGCAACTTGCTCGAAGGCGAGTGGAAACCGGTGTGGGTGGTCGATTTTCCTATGTTCGCATGGGACGAAAAAGCCAAACGCTTTAATGCAATTCATCATCCGTTTACTGCGCCTAGCTGTTCTTCAGAAGACTTGGTCGCTAATCCAGGACAGGCGTTATCGCGCGCTTACGATCTGGTATTAAACGGTACCGAAGTTGGCGGAGGCTCGATTCGTATCAACCGGACGGCGATGCAGCAAACCGTATTCGATATTTTGGGCATTGGTCACGAAGAAGCGCGCGAGAAATTTGGATTCTTGCTCGACGCTTTAAAGTATGGCGCGCCACCTCACGGGGGTATTGCTTTTGGTCTGGATCGATTGGTGATGCTGATGACCGGTTCTCACTCGATTCGCGATGTAATCGCTTTCCCGAAAACGCAAACGGCAGCCTGCCCGTTATTTAACGCACCTGCTTTTGTCAGTGAGGAGCAATTGAAAGAATTGGGAATTAAACTCCGCAAACCTGCCGGTAAGGAAGAGAAGCAGGATTAAAAGAGTGAGCAGGCATGGAAAGGTCAAGTTGTAGCGTTTTGCCTTCCATGAAGTTGAAAACGCCAGGCATCGGTTGGGTTAGCAACAGTCTAACCCAACAGCGTTTTATCTGCTTGACCTCCTCAATCGCCGTCTGCAAGAGAACAATCACGCGTTGGTTGTTTACCTTTTATCACCAAGCCACAATCTGGCCTGTTCAAGAGTCAATTATGAAACTATTAAAAAATGCAACCGTCATAACTTCTTTGATAGGGCTTGCTGTCGGTTGCGTACCTGCGCAACAAGGCGCAGTTCAAAGCATCGGATTAGGAGCAGCTCAGTCAGCAGTTAATCAGCAAGCACCTTTGGCCGGTGTTTTGGGAAATGCTGCCAGTGACAGTTCCGGATTGGGACTGGTCAATATCTTAGTCAATCAGCTGGGAATTTCCCCTGTTCAGGCTTTAGGCGGTGCGGGCTCGATTTTTTCAGTCGCAAAGCAAAGCATGAACGTTTCTGACTTTTCAGCATTAAGTAAAGCTGTACCGGGTATGGATCAGTATTTATCAAATGCCCCGCAGGTCCCAACTGCGGCTAATTCCTCTTTGCTGGGAGCCGCGAGCGGTTTATTGGGCAATCAAGCAGGCGGTCTGGGTAACTTGGCGTCACTGGCGAGTTCTTTTCAAACCCTGGGTATGAACTCAAGCATGATCAGTCAATTTGTGCCGGTGGTCATGCAATATGTTCAGCAGCAAGGCGGAACAGGTGCCATGTCATTACTTCAAAACGCGTTGTATTAAAGGATCATTGGTAACTTACTCGCCCGCTTTTGGGTTATGCTGATACTTGTTCAGTCTGTTTTCGGTGTTAGCTTTTAAACAGCATGTAATACAGTTCAATAACAGCTAAGGTGTTTAACTGTAAACCTTACATTTGATTTAGGTTCGAAATATGATTTCCACGGCTTTACCTATCCAAAATTATGCTTTACTTGATGATGATGAGTGCGACGCGCGTATTGTTGCCGCCAAGCAAAAACTAGGCTCTCTTTGTGTGATTCTGGGGCATCATTATCAGCGGAATGAGGTATTTAAACATGCCGACTTTTCGGGTGATTCATTAAAGCTCTCCCGGAACGCAGCCGCATCGGAAGCCGAATATATCGTATTTTGCGGTGTTCATTTTATGGCTGAAGTCGCGGATATTTTGTCCCGGCCCGAGCAAATCGCTATTTTGCCTGATATGGCGGCCGGTTGTTCTATGGCCGACATGGCGAATGTCATTAAAGTGAACAAATGCTGGCAAGAGCTTTCGGACTTATTGGATCCTGATGAAACGGTGACTCCCGTTACCTATATCAATTCGGCAGCGGATTTAAAAGCCTTTTGCGGAGACCATGGTGGTATTGTCTGTACGTCATCGAATGCGCAAAAAGTTCTGGAATGGAGTTTTTCAAGACGCGAAAAAGTGTTGTTTTTTCCGGATCAGCATTTAGGGCGTAATACCGGCTTTCGCATGGGTATTCCTCTGGATGAAATGGTCACCTGGGATTTTGAACAGCCCTACGGTGGCTTGACTGAGGCCCAGATCAGAAAAGCCAAAATCATTCTCTGGAAGGGGTTTTGTTCGGTGCATCAAATGTTCAAGCCTGAACACATTGACCGCTTTCTGGAACGATACCCGGAAACTAAAGTCATTTCACATCCCGAAGCCAGTTTCGAAGTGTGCGAAAAATCGGACTATGTGGGGTCAACGGAGTACATCCTCAAAGTGGTGGCAGACGCCGAACCGGGGACCCGCTGGCTGGTCGGTACGGAGCTTAATTTGGTTAATCGATTGAACGAATTGACCAAAGATCAGGGCAAAAATGTTCATTTCATGTCGCCCACCGTGTGTATGTGCTCGACGATGTTTAGAACGGATCCTCAGCATTTGGCCTGGGTAATGGAAAACCTCGCGGCGGGCCATGTGGTAAACCGGATACAAGTGCCTGAGAAAGAAGCTGTTTTAGCCAGGAAAGCGCTGGATAACATGCTGTCGATTCATTAAAAAGACATTTCGGATTACGAACAAGCTTCTGGATTTCGGTAATCCCTGCCGAAATGACGCGCTCGGCTAGAGAAAAAGTGTTAGAGCTGAAGCATCTTTATAATCTGGAACATTTAAGCAATCTAGACTGAATGTGAATTGGGTTCTGCTGGGCATCATTGTTTACATACTGATCCAGTTAGTGATCGGAATCGTTGTTTCTAAAAAGATCAACAACGAAGACGACTATTTGCTGGCGGGAAGAAGTCTTGGCACCGGCCTTGCCACTTTAAGCGTGTTTGCGACCTGGTTTGGCGCGGAAACCTGTATCGGCGCAGCAGGTGCTGTTTATGAGAAAGGTCTGTCCGGCGCCACCATTGATCCTTTCGGTTATTCTCTTTGCCTGGTGGTCATGGGTTTATTGTTTTCAATACCCCTGTGGCGAAGGCAAATGACGACATTAGCTGATCTATTCAAACAACGTTATTCGGTCAACATAGAACGATTAGCTGTTTTAATGATGGTGCCCGGGACGATAATGTGGGCGGCGGCCCAGATCAGAGCTTTCGGGCAGGTCTTGTCGGCGACGGGCGGTTTTCAGGTCGAATTAGCGATCAGTTGCGCTGCCGCCGTTGTGATTATCTATACACTTTACGGCGGTTTACTGGCTGATGTGATTACCGATGCCGTGCAAGGCGTGGCGTTGATCATCGGTTTAATGATTTTACTGGTGTTAGTCGTTGAAGCCAATGGCGGCTGGCAGGCTGCCATCAGTAAAATTGAACCCGAGCGTTTGCGATTTTTCAGTGAAAGTTCTTCGAATTCCTGGCTGGATACCGTCGAGCTCTGGGCGATACCGGTCTGTGGCTCGTTAATGTCACAAGAGTTGGTGTCTCGCGTCCTGGCCAGCCGTTCACCCGAAATCGCACGCAGAGCCTGCGTGGGCGGCGGATTGCTTTATCTCGCGGTTGGTTTGATTCCGGTAACTACGGGTTTGCTCGGTTATGGACTGCTGCCTAATCTAAGTCATCCTGAGCAAATATTGCCGCAATTGGCGCAAACCTATCTGAGTTCTTTTCTGTATGTGATTTTTGCCGGTGCGTTGATCTCGGCAATTTTATCCACGGTGGATAGCGCATTACTGGCCGCTTCTGCATTAATTTCTCACAACCTGATAGTCCCGGTTTTGGGGCGTCCGGATGAGCGGCGTAAGGTGCTGATTGCCAGATCCGCTGTCATGGTTTGCGGTTTAATGGCTTATGGTTTGGCGCTCCATGCGGGAAGGGTCTATACCCTGGTTGAAGAAGCGTCTGCCTTTGGCAGTGCGGGCGTGATAACCGTCGTTGTGTTTGGTCTTTTTACTCGCTTTGGTGGAAGTTTGAGTGCGGGTGCGGGTCTTATTTCAGGATTGGTAATCTGGATAGCAGGCAATTATTGGCTTGAGCTACAGACGCCTTATTTGTGGTCGCTTGGAGCCGCTATTTTCAGTTATATCCTGTTGGCTTGTTATGAAAAGTATGTGATAGAAAGAAAGGCTGCTTTTTGTCAGCGTTGAGCTTTAATTCCGAAAAGTCAGGAAGCGCACCCTTTCTAAGGTGCGCTTCCTAAACAGCACCAGTTTACCTAGCTATTAAGCGCCTTGCGGTGAACCCAATCGGTACCTAATGTGCCGATTAAAGTCTTCGTATAGCTTGAATCACTCAGAGCTGCAATCATGCGTTCAGCTTTATTCAGTTTTTCGGTTAATTGTTCTTCAATGACTGTATCACCCGGTTCGATCTCGCCCAATCTGAGCTTGATATAGTCGTAATGTCTTTGCCACAACTGCAAATCACGCTGTTGCTTGATTTCCAGTCTTTCCTGATACCAATCACTGGCTAATAGGTAGTCGCGGGTAAACATACTGCGAATAGCCGGGTCATCAATCGCTTTTCCTTCGTATTGGCCTTCGGCCATGATATGGATAAGCGCTTTTAGAGGCGGGCATGCGTCTTCGACGGTACCATCCTCAATGTACAGCTGTGCGACCCGTTGTTGCGCTTCGTAAATATTGTCAATACCGTCTATGAATGCATCAAGATCCTGGGTTTCAGGTTTCAACATCGCTTCATCGAAAACAGCAGTCGGGTAGTCGAATATTTTACCGAAATTGGTATGCACAAAACGCTCGGTAATGCGGTAACCCAATCGGCTGGCGAAAACCGTGCGGCCTTGATGTTCAAAGTCTTCCATTTTTTCCAGATGGCCATGCTCAATCAAGTAACGGGGATCGCGTTCCTCAACCGTCAAGCGTGACCAAAGTTCAGGGATCAACAAACTTATGTCGTGATCGATACGGCGCTGCGCGCCTATATAACCGGCGCTGGTTGAAAAGCCTGCGTAGTCACACAAGATCATTGAGACCAGTGCCGTGTTAAGATCCGATGTCGCGCTCAGTGCGTTAAAAGGACCTTTGGTTAAGGCGCCTTCAGAGCCTGCTCCGGTTGTTGACGGTGATTTTCCGGTTAAGCTGCAGATGTAATCCATGAACAACTCAGGCAGTTCCTGATAATGAATCGGGTTGTAAACGGCCAAAGGTCTGATGCCTGCGGCAATTTCCTGCGGATTGTTCCTGCGTCCGGCCAGAACCGAGTTGACCGGAAAATATACCGGTTGATCCATAGTCAATCTTCTGGAAAGGCGGGTCGACATTTCTGCGAGATAACGCATCAGCGGATTCGCCAGATCCGGACGTAGCTGTAAATAGCGAACATTCAAGCTTGGCTTGCCATCGACAATTCTTGGATGCGCGGATGAAACAAAAAACTCACCTTCTTTACCCTGTGCAGCCCGTAAAATCACTTGTTGCATCGGTGCACTGAATTCTTCAAAGTGAATGACATCTTCGATCAGCTCTTGTGCGTCTTTAGGGGTTAAAGGTTGGAAATTTGAAATGAAGTTATTGGTTCCGGACAAGTCCAATTCAGTTTGCAAATCGGTACCCCGATGAACCGCATCATCCGGGCGTTGAAAAAAACTTTGTTCACAGTTTTCGACGAGCTTGATGCTTGGATTGGTGTAGGCGGGATTAAGGCCGGATATAGAGTCCGTCCTGACCACGGTCGAGGACGTGATGTCATCTTCCAGTTGAACCTTCTCTGAGGCCATAAAGTCTTGACGCAGTTTAAATACACGCCATGCACCTTTGGAATCAAAACCTACCCGCAAATAACTGGCAACCAATTTGCGGCCATGAAATTTCAGTTCGTTTCCTGGGTAGCTGTTGACCAAATCCACCGAGAAATGTTCGCGCCAATTTTGCCCCCATTCCTCTTTATAGAATCGTTTGATCATCAATACCAGGGCAAGAATGTGCTGAGGTATCGTTTCCAGCCAGTGGTTGTATTCGTCGTTATAGTCAGAGGCCGAAGGCGTCAATAATTTGATCACTGAGCCCAGCGTGCGTTTATTGCTTAATAAACTCCGTTGATCCTGGCCTTGTTTTGTAGGGTCACGGAAACGGTCGGAATAATCGCGCTCAAAAATACGGGCCACAAAATCCATATCTTTATCAAAGTCATCGACAAAAATAGCACCTGAAATAATGGCGCCTGCAATGGATTTGGATATTTCCGATTTTCCTCCTCCGGATACAGTAGACGGCTTATGGCAGAATGTACCTTCCGGTTGGGTGCCGATCAATCGCCAGCTGGGTGCGTGCGGGTGGCGTTCCATGTGGATTTTGAAACCATTGGGATACACGTAGTAATGGTCGACCAAGAGCTTGATTGCCTGCTGCTGACCCTTTTTTTCCCAGCTAATCTTTTGTTCCTGAATATTGACCTGGGCGTTTTCAGGGACATAAATGATTTCGGGATGTGTTTTGTCTATGGCATATCCCTCGGCCTTTAAATCAATGACAGCGGCCAATTTGGCATACACATTTTCGAAAGAATAGTCAGGGTCAAAATCAGTGCTTAACGGTAAATAGGTTTCTCCCAAATTCACTTGTGAAAAAGCCAGGGCGCCACCGGAGTGTTCTTCTTCACAGTCTCCACGCAGGTTGGCAGAGTAGCTAATTTGCGATTTGTTCTCTTTCTTGCTGTAACCGAAATAATTGTCGGCAATGATGGTTACGATAACGCCTCGGATGTCCCTGCACACCAGTTTAAAAGGTGTGCCGTCATTATACAGTTCATCCTCGCTTTTCCAGCACATGCCCTCTTTACGCTGGCGACTTGTAGCCTGATCATAATGAGGCAGGCCGACTTCTTTCTTTTTCAGTCGAACTAAATGCGGCGCCAAGATAATGCAACCGGTTGTGCCGGTCCAGTGATTGATATCCAGTCCGGCGTCATTATCCGGCAAATAGGGGTCTCCGCCATTGCCAAAAATCGATTCGACAAAATCCAGATTGGCAACCAAACCGCCCGGTGCAAAAAAGCGCACTTCCATCCTTTGTTCAGGCATGCTCTCAGATATTTTAGGTCTTACTATGGGTCTTAACAGCAAAGATACCCAAACCTTTGCCGGATTATCCTGTGCACTGGTAAAAGGCAGCGCCAAAAGATCATCGGGCGGAGTTAATGCGGCTTGCAAAATGCTTGCGTACGCTTCGATAGGGACTTCTTTTTTGTCAGCGGGAACAGGAAGACCGCCTTCGACAATATGAAATACGCCTTTTGTGGTCCGTCTGTCGTTCTGAGGATTATGCAGAACGCCTTGGGCCATGCGGTAAGAATCAACATAGGCCGAATGAAATTCATTTTGCTGATAGGGTACCGAAAGTTCCCGGGCTATGCCTTTGTGTTCAAGTATAAACGATTCTCCGGGTAGCTTAACGCTTAGCTCAACACCGTTTTCCTTGAGATAACTGTTTAAATAGTCTTGAATGCGCTGATCGGCAGGGCAGCGGTACTTAGCCAGCAAGCGCCGTTGCTGCAAATAATTTTTAAGCAGGCTGTCGGCGATTTTAAGGGTTTGTTGATCATTTTCAGCTTCACAAATGGGCTGACCCAGCGCAGCGAGTTGCAAATTGATATGTTGCACCTCTTCAAACCGCTTTTGTCTGGTTGCATCATCTTGTTGATGTGTTGTTAACGTGTTCATCGTAAAAGCTCCGTTGGAAGTGTTTGTATCAAAAATTAATCACTTTAAAAAATAAAAAGCCTGCGCTCGATTGGATATTATTGATTGGGCGATATTCATTAACCGACTTGTCGGTAGAGGTATGGGGCTCGAGTATGCTTATTAGGAAAGCAGCCCTCTTTTTTTATTGTTTTAAGTAAGCATACAAAACATATCGCTTCAAGCCGGATCAAGCTGATTTATTCAGATCTTGAACGATGATGTAGATGACATTGGGGTTTTTCACAATAAAAACGTCTGTATTGCATTTTTATAAAATATATAGAAATTTAGGCTTCTTTGAGTAAGATCTGGCAACTGTTTAAAGCTCATATTTCAGAATCCAAGAAATTTTATAATGTAGGCAATTTTTCATTCGCTTACGATTGTATCTTCATTGAAAAACAGAATCTGATCAAGCCATTTTATCAGTTAGCCGATAGACGATGCGGGCTAATTAGGGACGAACAAATAGGCTCTAAAAGCAATTAAAATACAGTAATTATAAAAACTTCTTATGACTTAAACTAGAATCGGAAACGTTCTACTATATTTTTAATTAAGCTTGAGTTTAATTCAAAACGATTATTTGTGCAGTAAACTTTAACTGAAAAATGTAAAATCCATCGGTGCTTGAGTAACGATTTTGGCGAGCAGATGAGATCGCGGATTTTTTAAGATAATCGGCCGGTTTTGTACAAATCGATCAATGCTTCTCATCAAACGGCACCTAATGGAAAAGAATAATGAATAATATTCTGCATGAAATAATTGTTGATCCGGATTTTGAAGAAGGCCTTGCCTGGCGCCGTTTTCCATTTTATGAACAACAACTGATTGTTAAAGAAGGTGAGATGGGGCAATCCTTGTTTTTAGTTGAAGAAGGTAGTCTCAGGGTTTCGGGATCAATTGCGATTGATGAAAAACGGATACAGTCGGGCTTTTGCGATTTAAATCCGGGCGATATTTTTGGTGAAATATGTTTGCTTGAGTTTCTGCCCAGAATCGCGACAGTGACAGCTCTGACAGGCGGGCATGCGATTGAAGTCAATGGCAGGATGTTAAATGCCTACTTCGAAAAGAATCCTGAGCCCGGATACAGATTTTATAAACAGCTGTTTACAATTTTTATAGAAAGAATTAACCGGGCCAATCAGCGTGTTGAAAATTTGCTGGCGTGGGGACTCAAAGCGCATGGGATAGACCAGCACTTACAGTGAGACTTTAAGGGGAGGGCGTTATGTCAATCGGCAAGCTATTAACCTAAAAAGAGCAGTTAAAACTTGCTAAACTATCTTAAGTAATTGATATCAATTGAGAATGAGGCGCTTATGCAAGAGATCATGACTCACCCATTGGGTGAAGGCCAATCAAAAGCATTGTTACCCT
>Ga0208244_101012_pt1 | contig 18767 bp, 15 predicted proteins | sample SubbioCR12Aug_5A_FD_184828 | JGI IMG/M metagenome (GOLD analysis project Ga0208244, IMG submission 184828) | Serpentinite rock and fluid subsurface biosphere microbial communities from McLaughlin Reserve, California, USA - CR12Aug_5A (SPAdes) | ecosystem: Environmental > Terrestrial > Deep... | reverse complement strand
TCCGGATCCCCGTGTGGAAGCGTCACGGGGCGAGCAAGTCCCGAAGGGACACCTTCGGTGTCCGGAATGACACTGGTCTGGCTGTATGGCATTTCGGCCTGGCTTTTAGTGGCTATGCTCGGCATGCCCGCCTCGCGGAATTCCGAGCCCCATGAAGAGCGCAGTCAGCATGGTGAAGATGTACGCCTGAATGAGCGCAACGAGAATCTCAAGCAGGTTAATGGCCACCACGAAAAGAACCGGGATTGGAGCAAAGAGATACGAACGTGCAATGAAGATGAATCCCACTAATGCCAAAATGACAATGTGCCCCCCCGTCATGTTGGCAAAAAGTCGCATCGCCAGGGCGAAGGGCTTTGTAAAGAGGCCAAGGATTTCAATGGGGATCATAATCGGCCACAACCACCACGAGACTCCACCAGTGAGGTGCGCAAGGTAGTGCCCCAGGCCCTGCGCGCGGATGGCCGCTACCTGAATCATGACAAACGCGATAAGCGCCAACGTGGCTGTCACCGAGAGATTTCCCGTCGCTGTCGCGCCGTACGGAAGCAGGCCGAGCAGGTTCAGAATCAGAATGAACAGGAACGTCGTGAGAAGATACGGTAGGTACGGCAATCCCCCCGTGCCCATCGTTTTGAGCACAATCTCATCCCGCACGAATACTACATACACTTCGATAAGATTTCCGATTCCTGACGGCACTTTTTCGCGCGCATTCCGGCGCGCAGCCCTGATGGTCATGACGGCCACGATGATTGCCGCGACAAAAAGAAACACGACGTGCTTGGTCGGAGAAATGTCGATCGTGAATTCTCCGATCTGGATCGGAGGAATCGCGGGCAGCTCGATATGCCCGAACGGAATCTCAATCTCCCGCGAGTCCTTGAGATGGTCGAGGAGATGGACAAAATCGAACTCGCCCCCGTGTTGCTCAGCCGATGTCTCGACGGCAGCATGGACGGTGTCCGGGAGCGATGAGCCGACGCCTTGGGAAAGTTGATTGAGTGAATCAGGGGAACCAAACTTCACGAAGAATTATCTCTGATTAGTAAGCGTAACTTTCTTCTGCAAATAGTAGATCTCCAGCGCAAGATTCAGAATGTAGAACCCGAGGAGCGCAATCATCAGGGAGAGTGCATCGAATCCTACGACCTTGATAAGAACCAGGACAACCCCTGCCAGCACAAACAGCCGCGCCGTCATGCTGCCAAGGACAACCTTGAGAAATGTCTCGTGCGGCTTTTCGAATGCATATTCGATCGCTGCATATCCCACAAGAATGTTTACAATACTCACAACTGCCGCAGCGATCACGCTCTCCTGCACCCTCGACGTACCATAGACCACGAGCGGATATGACGCGAGCAGGAGCAGTCCGCCAAACCAATAGAGCACAATCCTGAGAAATGACCAATTGATCTTCATACGAAAACTCTCATTTACCCGATTTCTTCTTCTGCAATCCCGCGACCGTCCGAAAGAACTTGATGAATCCTCCCGTCGTTCCGACGAAGAGACCGATCAACGTGAAAAGCGGAGAAGTATTCAACTGTCCGTCGAGCCAGATTCCGATGACCAGATTGATCTTCATACGAAAACTCTCATTTACCCGATTTCTTCTTCTGCAATCCCGCGACCGTCCGAAAGAACTTGATGAATCCTCCCGTCGTTCCGACGAAGAGACCGATCAACGTGAAAAGCGGAGAAGTATTCAACTGTCCGTCGAGCCAGATTCCGATGACCAGAAAGAGCGCGACGGCAGCCGCGAGTTGAAATCCCAGGGTCAAATAGGGGGCGTATTCTCTCAGCGCGGTGCCAACACCCCGGTCGTCGTCGCTCGGGGATTTCCCGGGGCTGTTCTTGTCATTTGAAGGAACCATTGCTCATCTATTGCCAGAGGGAGAATTACCTAATGACGAGGCTCGCCTGATTGAGAACGATCAGACATTGCAATCTTCCCATCGAAGACGCATCCCTCATCCACAACCAATCGCGTTGCCCTGATGTCACCTTTGATAGTCGACTTCCCTTCAAATACAATTTTTTCTGACGCCATGATGGATCCCCGCACTTTGCCGCCGATCGTCACGTTCTTCGCTGTGATTGTCCCTTCAATATCCCCCGTCAATCCCACGGCAACGGCCTCACCGACGGAAACATCACCGATGATCTTTCCATCGATACGGATGCTTCCCTGGCACCGGACTTTTCCTTCTACCACGGTACCGGATCCTATCATATTGATTTCTTTTACGGTATCACTTTTTCCAGCCACGGTCGTAGTTCCCTGATTGTTCAGGATTTGATGTTCAGCAAATAGATTTCCGGATCCACCGGAGAGCCATCCTTCCAAATCTCGAAATGGAGATGAGGCCCATAGCTTGTCAGTCCGGTATTTCCCAGGAGAGCGATCGGCTCTCCTCTTCGAACGAAAATGTTGCTCCCCTTCAAAAGGGATTGGTTGTGCTTATAGAATGTCAGAAACCCGTCCCCATGGGAAAGTATCACCACATAACCCTCCTCGTGCGTCCACCCGGCAAACACGACATAGCCATCGGCAGCGGCAACCACCGGGGTTCCAACCTTGCCCGCAATGTCCAAACCAAAATGGCGAATCGCGGGATTGAATCCTCTCGACAAATATCCATCGGACGGGAGGATCGCCGGGAAGACAACCCGATGCTCCCCGTTCCTTTGCGGCGCCGCCATCGTGAGCGGATAGAAGGTTGATGCCGCACTCCGGGCCGCGACACTAGGACTTTCGGCTTTCTCGACGTCACGGGTTGCGGATGTTCTCTCAGTCGCTCTGCGAGGACTGCTCAATGCCACGACACCGGTATCCGTGGCGGCGACGTTTTCGCCAAGGACGTTTCGGAGCTTCACATTGTATTCCCGAAGCTCGACCAGCTCTCCCATCAACGATTCGAGTCTCTGGTGGACGGCGATCAATTCCTTGCTGTACCGAAACTCGAGTTCGGGATTTGGAATGTTCAGAAGAGCACCGAGGGGGGTGTAAATGAGGGATGCGATGAAAATTCCCACAACCAACGCTACCGTACTAACACCGATGACAACCGCATGCCAAGGAGCGAGTCGAAAGAACTTCGAACGGCTGTTATCTCCGCTTGGGACCACGATGATGGAAAAGCGCCGGTCTTTTGAGCGATGGTGTGAGTCTTGTACCGGCATGCGGCAAGAACCTTCTCCCGTGTTTGAGACGAACCGCCAAAAATGCGAAAATTTCAGAAATTTTGACTCAAAATATAAAGAAATCTACCCCGAAAGTCAAAACCTATTTACGGTTCGCTCAGTCGACAGGGGGTCTTTTACCGCAAATTGATAACGAAAACCAGAAGAATCCTTCCACCAACTTGTTTCACTTTCCAATCTGTTCCTTCATCTTTTCGCCGACGTAATTCTGGATGCGCTGCTTGAAAAATCTACGGTCAAACGTTTCCGCGTGTCTTCTGATCGCCGGAGGGTTCAGACTGAGACTCTGCAATCGATGCACGGCATCGATGAGTGACTCTGGAGTTTGTTGCGAAAAGAAGACTCCCGTCGGATTTTCGTCCCGATCAAGGACTGTTTCCAGCGCGCCCCCTTCGCGATATGCAATGACCGGCTTTCCGCATGCCATTGCCTCGAGAGGAACGATGCCAAAGTCCTCGACGCCGGGAAAGATCAGTGCCCGGCATCCGCCGTAGAGATCCGCAAGCTGATCGTCCGATTGCCAGCTCAGGAATTCGATCGACGCTCCAGACTGGCGTTTCAGCGTTTCACGCTCCGGTCCTGTGCCGACAACGATGAGCCGTTCGCCGAGTGAGTTGAACGCGGCGATGGCGAGATCGACTCTTTTGTACGGCACCAGCGCACTGACAATCAGGTAGTAGCCTTCATCCCGACGGGAAAGTTGGAAGAGGGACGTATCCACCGGCGCGTGGATCACATCCGCAGAGCGTCGGTAGGTGTTTTCGATCCTCCTCGCCACATGGTGAGAGTTTGCGATATAATGGTGAACGCGTGAGCTTGTGGAGACATCCCAACGACGCAGGCGAGGCGCGAAATATGACATCGCAAGGCGCGTCGGGAGTCCGGCCCTCCCCTTGCCAAAGTATTGATCATACATGTCCCAGACATAGCGCATCGGCGTATGACAGTAGCAGAGATGGAGGGCGGTTGGTGACGGCCTTGCTCCTTTGGCAACACAATGACTTGTAGAGAAGATAAAATCGTATTCGGAAAAATCGAACGACTCGATAGCCCTCGGAAAAATGGGGAGGTAGTTTCGGTACTTTTTCGATTTAAAAGGAAGTTTGTCGACGAACGACGTCTGAATCTTCATCCTCTCGATGGTGGGTGACATCGCGCCGACGTTGTGGAGGAGAGTAAACAGAGTTGCATCCGGATAGAGTTCGCAGAGCACCTCGAGAACTTTCTCCCCGCCACGCATACCGGTGAGCCAGTCGTGAACGAGAGCAACCCTCATGTTTGCTTTCAGGAAAATATGCGGAAGTGATTGGGACGGTTGAAAGTACAAAGAACAGCAGGGAGAAGCAACGAATTGCCTTGCATCCCGCTCGGTGCGTCTTTATATTGACGCACAATAGTAAGCCCGATCCTCATTGCATCTCAGATATTGCCCGACGCATTTCCATGTCAGTTTTCCTCTCGCTGCTCCTCCTGTTCATGCTCTTCCTCGTTGGGGCGGCCCTCGTGGTTCTCGTCATTGGACCATTGATCCTTCTCCAACCGGTTCGGCGAACCCGTGAGTGGTATGTGCCTGTCACCCGGATGCTCACACCGCGCGACGCAGACCTCCCGCAGGAAGATATCGCGCTGAAAACCTATGACAATGTATCCCTCCGCTGTTGGCTGGTTGCCCGGAATCCGAAACAAGACGTTCGCGGCACCATCCTCTTTCTCCACGGCGTTGGGGATTGTATGATTGGGGGTGTGCCGTACGCAAAACTTCTCTACGATCATGGGTACAATGTCTTTCTGTATGATTCGAGGCAGCATGGGGAAACCGGAGGCAGTTACTGTACTTACGGGTATTACGAGAAACATGATGTCTCGACGGTCATCGACCATCTGCAATCCAGAACCGGTTTCACTCTTGGGAAAATCGGCATTTTTGGAACCTCAATGGGAGCGGCCGTCGCCGTCCAGGCTGCGGCGCTGGATGATCGAATCAGCGCCATCGTCGCTGAGGCTTGTTTCACTGATTTGCGCACCATCGCTGTCGATTACCAGAAACGAATGATCAAGCTCCCGTGGCATTTTCTCCGGAACGTCGCGCTCAGTCGCGCTCAACGCATCGCTGATTTCAAGGCGCGGGATGTGTCGCCGCTTCAGGATCTCTCGAAACTGCACATCCCGATCCTCTTCGTTCATGGCACAGAAGATAGCTTCATTAGTTTTGAATACTCAAAAGTGCTCTACCACCATGCACAACAGCCCAAAGAGCTCCTCCTGATTCCGGGAGCAGCCCATAGCGATGTGCTGGAAGTGGGGGGATCGTCGTACGAGGAGCGGATTGTTTCATTCTTCAACCGGTATTTAGGTTTGACATGAAGTCTTTCTGGTTCACGCTTGCCCGCAACGCGCTTCTGCTTCTGTCCAGACCCATACGCCTTCCAATTCTGATCTTCTTCTTCGCGTTTGCGATTCCCCAGATTCTTCTAGGACAAGCGCGTACGCCGTTTTCCTCTGACAGCGCGACGATGTATCTGAAGACGATTGCCGTAGATATCGGCGCGCGACCAATGGGATCGCGGCAGGAACGGCAAGCCATGGAGTTTGCGATCCAGAAGTTTCGTGCATTCGGTCTCCATGAGGCCTATATCCTCCCGATGCGATCGACGACGGGCGGATATGGCTCCTCCCCGACAAATACCTCGAGCGGTACAGCCGTTGGCGTACTTCATGGCAAATCTGACCGAACCATTGTGATCGGCGCACACATCGATTCGGACAACCCGGACGTTCCGGGCGCGAACGATGACGGATCAGGATCCGCCGTTGTGATTGAACTGGCGCGTCTCCTCTCCCAGCGAGCGAATGAGTCGACAATTGTCTTCGCCCTCTTTGGCGGAGAAGAACGGGGACTGCGCGGTTCCCGGCATTTTGTCGCGAATTATGCCCGTATCGACAACGTCGCGTTGATGCTGCAAATCGATATGGCAAATGGATCTGACTGGCTTCTGCCGCTGATCGATGCCGGCACCATAAGCTCGCCGGAGTGGCTCGTACGCGCCGCATATGAAGAACTGGGCCTCCTTGGTTATGCCGGTCTCTCGTACCCTACTCATTTCTTTGCCTTGATGAGCGCCGCACCGGGGGGAGGAATCGGATCCGACCATATCCCTTTTCTCGAACGGGGCATACCGGCCATCGACTTCACTTCAGATATCAATGATCCGATCCATACCTCCGAGGATACGTTTGAGAACTTTGCAATCAGTGGATTGAAGCGGTCAGGAGATCTCGTCTACCGCCTGGTCGAGAGATTCGATGGTGGAGTCCCGAACGAAGCGTTCTCCAAATACTATCTGATCCAGATTGGATCGCTTCCATATTTTGTTCCCCTTTGGATTTTGTGGTTTGTCATTGGGGCATCTCTCGTGTTAAGCATTGTGGTCCTGCTCTGGATGCGCCGGCGACGAGTCCCCGAACCTGAGCGGGCGAGGATTCCCGGACTCAAGCTCTTCCTCCTGATGCTGATCATTCAGGCGTTGGTGTGGATCTCCTCGCATGTCGTCGGCTTGATCAAGGGAGATCGCTATCCATGGTTTGCCGATTCCAGCGGATACTTCATCCTCGGATTCGTGGCCGCGATAGGTGGAATCTGGCTTTCGCTGGGTCTGGCCCGATCGATGCGCATCAGTCGTGAACCGTACCGGCATTATTTGCGCAGCATCATTTTTCTCCTCGTGTTTGTCGTTCTTTTTCTGAACCTCTCTGTGAAGCTGGCATTGTATCCGGCATTCGCTCTCATCATACTCTCACTTGCAGTATGGGTTCGAGTCCCATGGCTGAAGCTCGCTCTTTGGGCCCTCTCGCCATATTTGATGGTTCGGCTCATCTTTTCTGAGGGATTCGATCTGATGACCCGATCGTCGGTTGCCGCCTCATCCGGAAGTCTTACATCAGATCTCATTGTCCTGGGAATTGCAATTCTTCTCTGCTCGATCCTGGCATTTCCATTCCTTCTAGGATTTGCCGCAATTCGATTTCAGTCGCCCCTCATGTTTGATGGAGTTCGCATGATGCGATGGAATTGGGTTGGAGTAGGAATCGCGATCGTATTCATATTTACTGCCGTATATCTCTCCTGGCAACCATCCTACTCGGACAAATGGAGACAGCCCATCAGGATTGATCAGCACTATGATGAGAATAGGGGGATTAGATTTGTGGAGATTTCGAGTCCGGATTTTTTGGATGGAGCGGTCGTAACGTGGCAGGGAGTCGACACGGTGATCAGCGACAAAGTTCGGCGCGTACGGCTGGGGCCGATTGCTGGCTTGCGGAAATCATGGATTCGACTTCCTGAATCTGACACTTCTTTTGAATCGCGGACACAGTACGAGATGGTTGTCATGCTTACCTTCAAGCATCGGCCATATACGGTTGAACTTTCCTATCGCAATCCAGAGGGGGATTTTCGCGATGTTACGTCACCATTCGTTTTTCAGCAATCAAGGAGAGGTTTGATTTTCAGATGGGAATCAGATCTTGATACTGTTCTTACCATTCCCATCGCCTTCACCGTCGAAACGGGGAGTCGTGTACAGGAAAGTGTGCATGCCACGTTCCTGGAAGAGTTGGAGCCAGTTGAGGTTCAATTAGGACATTCTACTCTCATTCGCCGCACCAGAATGACAATTTCACGCTATCTTGGCCCTCCTGCTAAGTCATCCGAAAGGTAGTGTGACTATAGTAATTCTCGAAAGATTCGATGATAAATGTATTCCCTCCTCTGTGGTCACTCAGAGATACAAAATTCCATCGGCTTCTTCCTCAGAGCATTCGGAACTTCTATTGCCCGATCATCAGCCTTGCACAACTCAATGATTTCCCTTGACTTTCGGCCTTTTTTTTGGTAAAGAGGAGTTAGAGTTTCATAACTGAAACAAAAGAAGACGTTAAACTTAGGTTCCATGATGATTTCGAGGCTGATGTCCTCCCCAGGCTCACCGAATCGATTTCCTCGCTGTCGGATAGTTCTATCCTTATCATCCGACCAACCTCGACACCTCCACGAATGTTCCACTTTCTCATCTGATGCTCCACCACGAAAGCTAACCCTGCGATTCATCCCACACAAAAGCAGGATACGCCTACTCTAAACAACTCATCTAACTCACACATCACAACACATCTCTTTAAGGAGGAGATATGAAAAAAACGCTAAGACGCTTCACCGTGCTGTTTATCGGTGCGTTAGCGCTCGTTGTGACTCTCAGCAGCGTGCTCATTGCGCAGCAAGCCGCGGCGTTGCAGGGTTCGGTGACGGACGCGCGCTCCGGTCAAGTTCTGCCCGGAGCAAACGTCTTCATCAAAGAGCTCCAGCTCGGAGCCGCTGCGGACAGGGACGGGAACTACAACTTTCTTGTTCCGGCAGGCCTTGTCCAGGGTCAGCAGGTTACTCTCATTGTGAAGTTCGTCGGCTACAAGCAGACCATAGAGACAATCACACTGAGCCCTGGTTTGCTTAAGCGAGATTTCGCGTTGACGGAGGATGTCCTGGGTATGCAGGAAGTCGTCGTCACGGGACAAGGACAACAAGTGGAGTTGCGTCAGCTTGGCGCGTCGATTGGGTCAATTGATGCAGGCCAGTATCGCGAGGCGCCCGTTGTTTCCATATCGCAGCTCCTCCAAGCTCGTGAAGCCGGTGTCACTGTTCAGCAAGGGAGCGGTGCCGTTGGACAAGCGAGTAGAATCATGTTGCGTGGTCCGATCAGTCTTTCCATGGGGGTGCAGCCCGTCATTTATATTGACGGGATGCGCATCGATAATAGTACGACAACCGGCGCATGGACAGGCGGTGGGACATGGCAAAGCATGGATGATATCAACTGGGCAGACGTTGAGCGGGTAGAAATAGTGAAGGGAGCCGCCGCAGCGACACTGTATGGGACACAAGCCGCTTCGGGGGTGATTCAGCTTTTTACTCACAGAGCGCGCGACCCCAGACCCGTTTCCTGGACATACAGCAATATGATGGGATACAACATTCTACCCAAAGACCCGCTGTCCAAGATATCCGTCTACTCAGATTGGTTCAAGGACAAGGTCGCGCGGGATGGGTTCTACCAAAACCACAACTTATCTGCACAGGGCATGGTCGGCGCGTTCCAGTACTATACGTCTGGAACCTATAGGAAGAATGAGGGGCCTTATCCAAACAACAATGAATACTACTACAGCCTTCGCGGAAATATCCAGTTCTTGCCCCGTGAAGACTTAGTGATGAGGCTCAATACGTCGTACTCGGACCGCAAGCTCGATATGCCTCAGGATGGGAACAACATTTTCAGCTACCTTGTGAACGGTTTGTTGGGCGGCCCGCGAGGTGCATTTACACCCGTCGACTCCATTCCAAGGGTTGGAGTCGCTCTCACATCACGGCGATTTCAATCGACGCTCACTTCTGAATATACGCCGTTCCAGTTCTTCAGTACGAGGGCAACTGTTGGAGTCGACGTGTCGCATTTCGACAACATTGAACACAGACCCTTTGGAGTCCTCAGCGGCACGCCGCTCGGATACAAATACAATATGCGAAGAGCATCCGATCTTAGAACAGTTGATGTTGCCGGAACCCTCACTCTCAACCCATTCGAGAACCTTAATTCCACCACTAGTTTTGGCTTTCAGGGTATTGAGGATACAAGAAGCTGGATGTGGGCCAGCGGTAGAGACTTCCCTGTCCCAGGCCTAAAAACTCTTGGTGCGGCAGCAGTCAAAGACGGCTCCGAGTGGAGATTCGAGAGCAAAGAATATGGGTTCTATGTGCAGCAGCGGTTTGGTTTCCATGATCTCGTCTATCTAACCGGTGGCTTCCGAACCGATCGCCACGCTTCGTTCGGTGTTGATTACGGATGGGGATTCTATCCGAGCGTGGGCATCTCGTACGTGATCTCTGATCATGGCTTCTGGCCCGACTGGCTTGGAGAGCTGCGGCTGCGAGCCCAATATGGGGCAGCCGGTCAGCCGCCCGGATCCTACGACGCGATGAGAATCTGGTCACCCATCACAGGTATAGCCGGAGTGCCTGCGGTCACCACCGCAAGAGTCGGAGACAGAAAACTCGGTGCTGAGGTCTCCAACGAATTTGAGGGGGGCTTCGACCTTGGTATTCTTGAGCAGCGAATTACCCTGGCAGCAACGTACTACAATCAGCGCACAACCGACGCGCTTCTCCCGGTCCGTCTTCCTCCCTCACTCGGTTTTCTCGATCTGCAGAATATGAATGTGGCGGAGGTCTCCAATCAAGGTCTCGAACTTTCATTGAAAGCCCGCCTTCTTGAACTTAGTTTCCTGCGATGGGGCGCGGGCGTGAACTTCAGCTACAATAAGAACGAGATTCTCGATATGGCCGACGTTCCGGAAACGACCATTCAGTGGGCGCAAAAGAACAAGAAAGGATTTCCTGTCGGCGGTTTCCATGCCAATCGTATAGAGCTTGGCCCAGACGGAAAGCTCTTCATCAACAAAGGTGTTGATGGGTTGGGTGTTTATATCGGCCCCGGTTACCCTGTGCGCACTATCCAGATCAACATGGATGTCACCCTGTTCAAGAACATTCGTCTCAACGCGCTGGTCGACCATCAGGGTGGTCATTACACAGAGAGCGGAACGTTTTCAGTTATCACTGGACGATTGATCGGGAAGGACGATCCAATATTCCCGGATCAAGCAGATCGACCGGTTGCTCCCTGGGCCCGAAAAATTTATGACGAGCGAGACAAGCTGCCTGATGCAGACAAGGGAGATCCACTGAAGTACTCCGATCCTGTCATGGCTGCCTACGTGTTGAATATCGCGGTGGACGGATTGCGCCGGCCGTGGGGAAACCGCGTCCTGAAGGCTGATTTCTGGAGATTGCGCGAAGCAACGGTTACGTACACGATTCCGTCGGATTGGATTCGGAGTTTCGGACTGACCAGCGCTGCTGTCTATCTATCAGGGCGCAACCTGTGGTTCACCCACGACGCTTTAACGATGGATACCGAGACCAACTACAACACGGGAGCTGAGTACACCACACAGGATTTCTTCGTTGCCCCATTACTTCGCCAGTACTACTTTGGCATCCGTGTGTCATTCTAAGAGGAGAACACGTAGCGTGACTCTCCCGAAGGAGAGCTATGCTATCTTCACCACAGATAGAAATGGATAAACACTCTGAGTGTTTCTCCACATACAAGGGAGAATGATTATGCTCACAAGAACAAGATACTTATTGTGGCGAACACGGCTGCTGATATACGCTTTGCTGATCGTCGTTTTCGGTTCGTGCGAACTCACGATGGAGGCGCCACACCTTGTCATGGAAGAAAGCCTCGACGATCCAAAGGCAATACCGGCTATCCTTGCCGGTGTTCGCGGTGATTTCGCCTTTGCAACCGCAAGTGCAACTGGCGGTGTCTATCTTGCAGGCGCTATGTTGACCGATGAGGTTGTGCACACAGGAACATTTCTAGGTTTTCGGAATGCCAGCGACGGCCTAACGAAATATGACGACGTTGAAGCAAACACCTGGTGGTCACAGATGTCGCGCGCCCGATGGGTTGCTGAAAATGCTGCCCAAAAGATTGAAAAGTGGTATGCCGACGGTGCAATGACCAAGGCGGTCCATGATACTGCCCTTGCAAGAGCCAGTCTCTACGCAGGCTTTGCGAACCGGGTGCTCGGCGATAACTTCGAAGACGCAGTCATCGACGGAGGACCACGACAGGCTCGAACCGTGTACTACGATCGGGCACTTACTTACTTCAACAAAGCGCTATCAGTTGTCGCAGAAACGACTCCTGTAGGCCAGGCCGCGATCGGCGGGAGAGCTCAGGTCAACATGAATCTGCGCAAGTGGAGTGAGGCAGTCACCGATGCAGCAAAGATCCCCACGACGTTTGCGTACAACCAGATTCATGCCGCCTCCCCAAGCAGGGAGCAGAACATGTTTGCGTGGTGGGTACACTTACGCGAAGAGAATTCTGTTTGGGGAACACCCTTTGCGGCTTGGGGGAGAAATAGAACGCCAACAAGTCCGGGTGCACTTCCGACGACTGACGGTGATCCGCGTGTTGAGTACGACATTCCAGTGGTAGCGGGGGCTGCGCGACTGGGTGGAGATTTCCGCAGACCCTTCTGGCGCCAGTGGAAATACCCCGGTACGGGCGGCTACGCTATGCCTATTCCGATAGTGAAAGGAACCGAGATGCAGTTGATCCGAGCGGAAGAGAGGCTCATCGCTGGCGACGTTGCCGGAATGGTAGCTCGCATTAATGAAGTGCGGGCGCGGGCACGTGTCTTATTCCCCACGTTCGCCACACACGCCTCGATAGCGGATTTGGTTGTAGCTACCGTTACTGCCATGACCCCTGCTGCAAGGTGGGAATTGTTGATGAGAGAGCGAGGCATAGAGATGTGGCTTGAGGGCCGAAGGCTTGGTGATTTGCGGCGTTGGGCCACGACTCCGGGCACAACGATGGTGCCGTTCACTGTCGTGCGCGAGATAGCAGTCGGTCAACCTGCTACAGCGGATCCACGCCGGAACGTGATCACGAGCGCTACCCCACTTCACCTGGTGGTCGGCAAGCACGAGTATGATTCAAACAAGAATCTTCCTCGTCCTTGATCACCAACTAACCTTACTAAAAGCGTCCCGATTTTGTTGGGACGCTTTTTGTATGTACTGTAACCCAGGATTTATAACGACGCGAAAAAAACTCCATGCAAAAACGGAAACTCGCTACTGCTGTTATCCTCTTATTCTTGTTGTCGTGTTCATTTCCTGTCAATCCACCTGATCCTCGAGAGCCGGTTTTTGAAGCAACTGTTGGACCACCTGTCAACGTGACACTGTCCGGCAGAGCTGTGTTCGGCAGCTTCGTTGATCCCTCCAGCAAGCAGTCAGGTTTTCTCCTTCAGCTTGTCACACCGGGGGATCAAGGAATCAGCTTCACGCGAAGATCTGCAAACGTGCCGGCGATCGGCGCGTACCCGGTAGTGGAGTTCCGTGAATCAAAGGTGTTGACCGATCTCCGGGAGAATGAGTTCTTTGGATTGTACGTGCATGGCAGGGAAGTCGACTACTCGAGTCTGTTCTACTCAGACTCGGGTGGAATCACCATCTCAGAGATTTCCGGCGATTTCCTCATCGGACAGTTTGACTTCAAAGCATCAGGGTACGAGATAAGGGAAGGTGGCAGCCGCAGCAGGATTGTGGTAAGTATCTCAGGATCTTTTGATGCGAAGAAAGGAGAAGTCAATCTGAAGTGAACCATCCTCAGTGCGACGTTCCCCTCAGGTGGCGCTTGTGAGAGCGAGAATTGATTACCTCCTGACGAGAAACTACCTCTGAATATTCAGAACGGTCTTCAGTTCATTCTCCAATCGTTTCACATACGCTCTCATCGTATCTCCAAAGGGATGAGCCGTCCACTCCTCGCTCCCTGCGAATGTAACAGCATACTCAAATCGCAGTTGGAGTGAAGTACGGATGGCACTGGCAATTGTGGGTGATGCTCTCCCTCGGTGTTGTCCCGTCAGGATAATCCGCATTTTCGCCTTGGTGATTCCAACGGCACTTTCATCTGGAAAGGCCGGCCGGATCAACCACTCCGTTTCAATATAGACATCACTCTGCTCGGCGCGGGTGGTACGAAAATCGTAGTTGTATCGCTGCTGCAAAACGAAAGGGACCTTCGCCAAAACATCGTTTACCCACGCCATTCCCAAATCAGCACGATACAACGACGCTTCGCGGGAATCAGTCATCTTCCCAAAAGAGCATCCCAAGAAAGTGCAAAGAAAAACGAGAACGATCTGTATTGTCGATATTCGCATCATGACATTAGTAACCTCCGCAATAGTGTTCCTTTGAAATTGACCTTACGAGGAGTACTGCATTTTTCGTGAGAACTATAAAGAATCTCGGGTTGTCCGCTTCAGACGATGAATGACCGTGGAGAGGAAGAATATTATTTCCCTTGAAAAAAACGTCGGTTGTAGAAATAGGATAGCGATTCAGAATAGAAGAATCAATGCCAGCAAGGCAGTGATTACGCCGCCGAGAATGAGAGCTTTCGTCAGCGGACTCCTTCGGTTCGCTCCCTCGTCGTATTCGACGGTCTCAATGATCATCGCTCCGTATCTTGCCTCCGGTCCATATCAAGGATGACCAATGGATTTGTATCTCGCCTCCCAAATCTTCTTAGTGGCGCCCGGAGTTGAAGCTGATAGAATGTGAATTCAGAGTTCACTTTTGCGTGCGATTCTTCTTGACATCGTGATATATTTTCATTCAAAAAAACCATGAAGCTACGATATATTCCTTTTCTGCTAGGTTTGCACTCGACCATATGCGTCTTGCTCCTGGTCGTATGGTGCTTCGCTATACCTGCTTGGCAGGCGTCGGCACAGGAAACTATCAGCATCACGATACTGGGACGAGTGATTGATATAGAGACGCGCCGTCCTATTCAGGGGGTGAATGTTCTTGTGCTTGGGACGGCCTGGGGATCGTCGACCAATGAGCGTGGGGAATTCTCCATTCGTAATATCCCTCCCGGACACCACACACTGCAATTTACCCATGTCAATTACGATACTGTCACCCACACGAGCACTTTTACCACCCGAGATGGACGATTGCTGCAGGTTGAGATGTACGGTCGAGTCATCTACATCGGACCTGTAGAGGTCGTAGACACGCCGCCGCGATTCGCTGGCGGGGCGTATATCATTGGGAGAGAGGAAATTCTGAAGGTCAATCCACGAACGTTCGGTGATGCGCTTCGGCAATTGGTTCCGCGGATATGGGTAACGGAGGATGGGGGCAACCTCTACATCCAGCTTCAGCTTCGTCCGTTCATTCGGAGATTTGGCAGGCGCGATCCCAACCCCCTTATTATTCTGAACGGAATGAAGATCGGAAACAGCCCTATCGGCCTTGCTGAGCTTGTTGAGCCGTCCCAAATCCAGCGCATGGAAGTGCTGAATCCTCACGAATCAGAAGTTCTATATGGCGCAGAAGCAAGATATGGAGTGATCATCATCGACACGATCGAGCAAGAAACACGGCAGGTGAGTTTGCTTACACAAGGGATTGCATTGGGCGGAATTATCGCATCCATTCTCCTGAGCGTTTACTTCCTCGTAAGCCGCGCTCATTGACATCAGCGTTCAATACAAAAGCCCCTTTTCACCCACAACAGACATGCGTCCAAGCAGCGCAACCCTCACCTTGTACTTCAAGACAGCATTGAACAAAGCCCAGCAGAACGACAGACTCAATTGCACACACAAAGAAGAAAGATAAAAATCTTCTCATGACGCACCTCCTTGGAAAGATTGTTTATGAGTTGTAGCCATGTTCTTTATGCGAGAATCAGGAGGTTAATTGTTCGGAGGTTCATAGTCCATCGGTAAGAGTTCAGCAACTCGTTCAAACGCCCAGTAGCCATGGACTTTGAGGGCATACGATTCGGGAGTATTCCCCGCAAGATCGAAAAGGACGGTCAACCGGTTCATCTTTATCCAAGAAACTTGTATTTCGGCGTACGGAGCGGGCGGGTCGAAAACATATTGAAAATTCGGCTCCGCACGCTCGCGCGTGTAGACGATCTGGAGATAATCCGGGAATCGAAGACGTTTCTGGAAATCATATTTCGTGTTCAGAACGTACTGTTCCGGCTTCACCAGGAGTCTTGCCTCCCGATAGTTTCTACTGAGCGGCCGAATGTTCGGGACCAAGCTGACTTCAAAGCCCTCTTCCGCGGTTGTTCCCCGTGCGAGAGCCGCCAAAAAATGTCTGCGCGATCCGTAATACGCTTTCCGACGATTTTCTCTCCACTGATTCAACTCCTCGTCGTCTCGCGGTGAAAGCTCCTGAAATTTCGGCTTGGCTCTGTATTGAATCGTATACTGCTGAATCCGAAATTCTTCGATGAAGAAATCAATCTGATAACCGAACGCTCGATTCTCGATGACGATCGGGACCTGCAAGACGACTTCGAAACCATCATCTTCGTCTCGAAAATCAAGTGCTTCCGGATTGACAATCTTGCACTGCGCAGCGTTTCGAGTCTCGCCAAAAAATTCTTTCTCAAACCGTTCAAAATTCTTCCTCCATTCCCTGGGGACTTTAGCAACCACTTCAACTGTTCCCGTCTGAATTGCCGTCGGTTGTAACCGCACATCGACCCGCGTTTCTCCCGGCTCGAGCAGACGCAACGGAAGTACGCGACGCTGGTAACCTACCATGGAGACGACTAAGTCGTACACGCCAAGGGGAACGCTGCGAATGATGAACGCGCCGTCAGGATCGGATGCTGCTCCGAGTAAAGTTTCTGCGAGAAAGACGTTGGCATTCGGCAGTGCTTCGCCGTTTGATTCATCCACGACTCTGCCCATGACTGTCACTCTCGGCAAGATCTGTCCGGTTGTTATCGATGCAAGCTGAGCCAAGAGAGAAAAGAGAAGTAGCAACTGTGTGGCTCGTGTGGCTGTAGACTTCACTGACACCATAAAAAAAAAGCGTCTTCCATTAAATAGTTCTGTGTGAAAAAGTCGTTTTTCAATAACGGTGTGTTGTGCTTGTTGGCTGTTGTGTCGTTCGTTCTTTGACATCAGAGACCCACGCAGTTCCAAGATCTATCCGATACAAAAATGCCTCTCAAAGAGGATAGTCACCAGTATGTAAGAAAGTCCTCAGTCATGCGAGAACATGCCAGGGGCGAATCTTTCGATCCGCATGCAACTTTCAATTCGGTTCAAGGAACCTGCGAAAGACACAGCATCTGTCAGAGAAACAGGATCAGCGCCAGCAGAGCGAGGATTCCACCCCCCACAACGATCGCTTTTTGCAGCGGAGTTACTGGGCTCCGAATGTCTTCCTCTTCCATCGTATCTATGATGAGTACGCCATATCGTGCTTCCGGACCGTACAGGGCCTCAGCGTCTGGCGGCACAACTACTTGAAGCTGCCTGATCTCTGACGGTGCCACGATGTGAGCAAGCCCAATGGGACTGGTGCCGATCTTCACTCCATCCAAGATGACCAATGGATTTGTTTCTCGTCTTCCGAATCTTCTTATTGGTGTTCGGAGTTGAAGCTGAATGAAAAGGTTGCCGGCTTCTTCTCTTACCCACGCGCGCGGCACAAACTGTCGGATGACGTCCCCTAACGTCTCTGCGTTCCCCTGAAGAATCTCTTCTCGCCCAACACTAAATGCCCCTCCGCCGAATCGCGTCTTGACTGTATCGATGATCTCCACGGGACTTAACTCGATTGGCTGGCTGAACATCTCAACTAACAATGTCAGCCTGGCTCCGGTGAGGAGGGTCCTGTCAAGACGGACGCTCACATAGTTGATGTGCGTAAACTCCATGATGTATCGGCCGGGGCGAATATCTCGCACGATAAACTCACCACCGTCGTTGGTTGCCGCTCCCCAATTGGTTCCAAGCAACGCAAGATTTGCTTGGGGAATCGGTTGGCGCGTTTCACCATCAATAACTCTGCCTTGAATGGTGACAGTTTCTCTCTCCTGCGCGCGCAGCATCTCCACCGATTTGCCATTCCAGCCCACGGGAACAAGGCCGAGGAAAAGAGTGAATATCATCGACACCTTCAACACCAGCATCTCCTCCACATAACGCGCCATTCCATGCGCATAGATGCCCCAATTTCCACCTCGCACTCTGCACAACTTCTACGAGGCAATTTCATCATTATCCATGGAAGTCACGGGACAAAGAACATTCTCTCTGTGTCCCATCACGCTCGGTGCTTCTGCTATTCAACGGGTGCCTAGTTCGGGAAGTTCAAGTTATGGAGTGGGAATCGGCTGTCCGGTGATCGCCCAGCTGAATTATACACAAGCCTTGCCACAGAAACAATCACAGTAGAAGAAAAGCCGTTCAGTTTGTATGTCGCTTTGATGAGATCTCTCCCCTTTTCGTACGTCTCTGATTTGAAATCCGACATGATATCATACTCGCTTTTTCCCCAGCCTCAGGATCGTTTGAGCTCAATTGTCGCATCGATGGTTGCCTTGACGTTTTCCGCAACGTACAATTTGACTGATCCTCCGGCAGTTGACAGAAGGCTTGATCCTTTGGCGAGGGATTTGTGGAGATTTCGAGTCCGGACTTTTTAGTCAGATGGGACTCTGATCTTGATACTGTTCTTACCATTCCCATCGCCTTCACCGTCGAAACGGGGAGTCGTGTACAGGAAAGTGTGCATGCCACGTTCCTGGAAGAGTTGGAGCCAGTTGAGGTTCAATTAGCACATTCTACTCTCATTCGCCGCACCAGAATGACAGTTTCACGCTATCTTGGCCCTCCTGCTAAGTCATCCGAAAGGTAGTGTGACTATAGTAATTCTCGAAAGATTCGATGATAAATCCTGAATCCTGCGTGAAAAGTCGTAATTATACAGCTAATTTGTTGATAGCTTTTGTTGCGTAGTGGAACGCATCCTGATAGGGAAAGCTCGCTGGCAGTTTCAATGTTGGTCTGTTTCTTGAACG
>Ga0208244_101011_pt1 | contig 18777 bp, 19 predicted proteins | sample SubbioCR12Aug_5A_FD_184828 | JGI IMG/M metagenome (GOLD analysis project Ga0208244, IMG submission 184828) | Serpentinite rock and fluid subsurface biosphere microbial communities from McLaughlin Reserve, California, USA - CR12Aug_5A (SPAdes) | ecosystem: Environmental > Terrestrial > Deep... | reverse complement strand
GGCGAGATCATCGGCGTGGAAGCGAAGGCATCTGCAACCGTCAAGGAAAGCGACCTGCGCGGCCTCAAGCGACTGGCCGGCCTGGCCGGAAAACGTTTCCGGCTTGGCGTCATCCTTTATGATGGAAAAGAGACTTTGCCGGTAGGAGAAAACCTGTGGGCTGCGCCCGTTTCAAGCTTGTGGGGGCAATAATGGGGCAACCATGAACGCCATCACCCTCAACCCCGGCGCCATCACTGCCTCTTCAGGGCAATCGCATTTTTAACTCGCGAGGTGCTCGTTTCGCGGTCCCCTCCTTTGGAAAAGGAGGGACAGGGAGGATTTGAAGTGTTTCCACCCTGCCGGCGCCCGAGAAATCCCCCCCCTCTCCCCCCTTTTTCAAAGGGGGGAGCGAGCACAGCTCCCGTCTGTCACGCCAAGTGCGATCGCCCTGACTGCCTCTTGCAAATGCAGCTTTGCCGCGTATCATTCATGCATATTGAAAGTATTTCTTTCAATAAACAAGGATGATTGAACGCCAAATACTCCCCCGACTCAGGCAATCCCTTGCCCAGTTCACCACCGAGCGCGCCAGGTTGCTCGAAACCGACGCAGAAATGGCGGAACGCGTCGAGGCTTTCGTCGGACGCTTCGGGCGCCTGCAGGATACGCTCGGCGACAAACTGTTGCCCCTTCTCCTGGCTGCGCTCGGTGAAACGCCTGCCGCCACGATCGACAATCTGGACAAAGCCGAGCGACTGCATCTCGTCGATTCCGTCGATGACTGGCTGGCCATGCGCAAGCTGAGAAATCAGATGGTGCATGAGTACGTCGAGGATCCGGAAATACTCGCCAATGCCCTGCAGGCAGCACATGGCTTCGCGGCCGTCCTCATCGCCACCGCCGACCGCATGTTGGGTGAAATCGAATCGAGGGGCTGGAAATAGCAGCAATGATCGTGCCGCTCTTCGTGCAGATGCTGCTGTTCCTCTCGCCCGTCCTCTACCCCGTATCCGCCGTGCCGCCGGGACTGACTTTCATCTACAACGCCAACCCGCCGGGCGCGGTCATCGAGGCGGCGCGCGCCGCCATCATCGGCCAGCCCATCGCCTGGCCGGCCTGGAGCGCCGCCCTCGTCCTCGGCATTGCCGTGGCAATCCTTGGGCACGCCTTCTTCCAACATAGCCGTGATGAGTTTGCCGATGCCCTCTGACTCGCCTGCCTCTGCCGCCTCAGTCTCGCATTATCATTACGCACAAAACGCCCTGTCCGCATAGAATTCAAACCATGCGACTGACCCCTAAAACCCGAGAAATCATCCGCAAGACAACTTTGGAAGTGTTTGGCGCAGAAGCGCGCGTGCGGCTATTCGGCTCGCGCACCGACGATAGCCAGCGTGGCGGCGATATAGACCTGCTCGTCGAACTGCCCTGCCATCAACCGGATTCGCGCAGGAAAAGCCTGACATTGGCCGCCCGGCTGCAATTACAGCTGGGCGACCAGCCCATCGATATCCTGGTTCTCGATCCAAACACCGCGCTTCAACCGATTCATCGCGTAGCCGCCGCAACGGCAGAGCCGATATGATTACCAGCAAGTCATTGCCGCCAATCGATCGATTCCTCTCAACGCTGGCAATCGTTGCCAAGGAAGCCATGCATCTGGAGTGGAGCCGGGCACGCCTGTTTGAACAGAACATCGATGCGAAGTGGGTCGATTCCCTCACCGCCCAGCCAGAACTCGCCGAACGGCTGGAAGCTTTCGTTTCGCGCTATGGCCGGTTGCAAGACACGCTGGCCGACAAATTGTTGCCGCGCTGGCTGCTCGCACTCGCCGAACAGCTCGGCAGCCAGATCGAGGTGCTTAACCGTGCGGAACGCCTCGGGGTAGTCGAAGACGTAGCTTCGTGGCTGGAGGCCAGGCAACTGCGCAATCGGCTCATTCATGAGTACATGACAGACAGCGCTGCCTTCGCCGAAGACCTGAATCTCGCCGAAACCTATAGCCGCATGCTGATCGAAACCTACCTGCGGTTGCGAGAGGATGCCGCTACCCGCTTGAAAATTGCGGCCAGTCAGCTGCCTGGCGAATAAGTCGAATAGGGCCCATTAACGCGCGTACTCAATCATCGGCGCCGCCCTTCTTGGACACACCCTCTTCCAGCACAGCCGCGACGAGTTCGGATGCCCTCTGACCTGCCATGCTGGCTGCTCGCTTCAACAGCGGCCCGACCGGCCAATGACAAGTACGGCGCCAGGATCGCCGACAAGATCAACCAGCTCGGCCATGATCCGGACGATCCCGGCCTGGACGTGAAGAAGCTCGAAGGCGAACCGGGCTGGCGATTGCGCATAGGCGGATGGCGGGTGATTTTTGACAGGCAGGACGCCGTCAGGATCATCGCCATCGAAAAGATCAAACCCCGTGGAGATGCCTGCAAATGAGACTGCAGACCATCAAATCCGCCGACGGCAAGGACGAATACGTCCTCCTGCCGGTGGCGGTCTATCGCGCCCTCAAAGGCGAAATCGAAGACAAGCTCGCCCACCGCAGCCCGCAGAGAAAAGCCGCTGACGAATACGTCCCGTTCGTGCCGGAAGACTACGTCGACAACCCGGTCGCACTGGCGCGCATGAAGGCCCACCTGACACAGCAGGAGCTGGCCGAACGCCTCGGCGTCAGCCAGGCCTACATCAGCAAGATCGAGCGTCAGGACAAGGTCACGCCGGCGCTGCTGGATCGTGTCGCCAAGGTCATTCGCAGCCGGAAAAAATAGCCCGCAATTGCCATCATGACGGCTTCCTTCCCGCAGAAGCGACGCGAGTTCGATCCACTTACTTACGACACCGCCGGCTATCTCACCACCGAGGTTTTTCCCGGCGTCGCGACAGGGCTGGCGCAGCTCGCCGCAGGCGGCGCACGCCTGTTCAGCATCTGGAACGCTTCGAAGATATGGCTGCCATCGTCACCCCATCAACCGCAACGCCGTCCTGCCAGCCCTGACTTTCCGGCATGCATTTCCGGCAGGCTTGCAAAAAGTCGTCAAATGGCTAATATAGCCATATTGGCCATTCTGGAGATGAAAGCATGATTACCATCACTTCCGTCGAGGCGCAAAGCCGGTTCGGCGAACTGATCGACCGTTCGCAGCGCGAGCCGGTCGAAATCACCCGCCGCGGGCGAACCGTCGCCTATGTCGTGTCGGAACTCGACATGCAGGAACTGGCCGGCTTGCGCAAACGCCGCGAAGAGGCCGCGCGCTGGTATTCGCAGTATCGCCAGCGTGTCATTGCGCCGAAGGATGCAGCCCCCCTGACCGATGCCGACGTGAACCGCCTGGTGCATGAGCTTCGCTAGGCGCATCGTCATCGACACCGGCGTACTGGTCAGCGCGGCGATCCGGCCCGACTCGGTTCCCGCGCTGGCTTTGGAAAAGGCCCTGCTCTATTTCGAAATCTGCATCAGCGATGGAACCTGGGCCGAACTGACAACCGTGCTCATGCGCCCGAAGTTCGACAAATACGCCGCAACGGATATCCGGCAGGCATTCATTGACGGTCTGGACTCCCGTTCAAGGAAATACCCTGTCAGCCGCATCGTGACGGACTGCCCCGACCCCAAAGACAACAAGTTTCTCGCACTGGCCGAAACCGCCGAAGCCGAACTCATCCTGTCCGGCGACCCCCACCTGCTCGACCTGCACCCCTGGCGCGACATCCCGATTCTTCCGCCGGCAGCCTTTCTGGTCGGCATACGCTGACTACGCCATGCGAAGCGAAGCCATCAACCCCATCAAGATCACGAGCGAGCTATTGCGCCACCGCTACCTGCTCGGCCAGCTCGTCAAGCGCGACGTGCTGCTGCGCTACCGCGGCGCGATGTTCGGCGTGCTGTGGATCTTCCTCAGCCCGCTGCTCATGCTGGCCATCTTCGCCTTCGTCTTCGGCCACATTTTCCAGGCGCGCTGGCCGCACCAGCCCGACGGGTTGCCCTTCTGGCTGATGCTCTACTGCGGGCTGATCGTCTTCAACGTCTTCGGCGAAACCGTCTCGCGATCGCCGACGGCGGTGCGCGGCTTTCCCGCCTACGTCAAGAAGATCATCTTCCCCGTCGAGATCCTGCCGCTGGTGCCGCTCGGCGCCGCGCTGACGCATGCCGGCTTCAATTTCCTCATCCTCGCCGCGGCGCTGGCCTGGACGGGCCACTTTTCTGCCGGCCTGCTGCTTTTTCCGCTGCTGATCGTGCCGGTGCTGCTGCTCGGCATCGGCGCCGCCTGGTTTCTCGCCGCCTGGGGCGTGTTCATCAAGGACATGAGCCAGATCGTGCCGCTCTTCGTGCAGATGCTGCTGTTCCTCTCGCCCGTCCTCTACCCCGTATCCGCCGTGCCGCCGGGACTGACTTTCATCTACAACGCCAACCCGCTGGGCGCGGTCATCGAGGCGGCGCGCGCCGCCATCATCGGCCAGCCCATCGCCTGGCCGGCCTGGGGCGCCGCCCTCGTCCTCGGCATTGCCGTGGCAATCCTTGGGCACGCCTTCTTCCAACATAGCCGTGATGAGTTTGCCGATGCCCTCTGACGACATCGCCATCTCCGTCCGCAACCTGACCAAGACCTACCGGCTGTTCGGTCACCCGGGCGATCGCATCAAACAGTTCTTCACCCTCGGCATGAGGCAATACTATCGCGGGTTCACTGCGCTGAATGAGGTGTCCTTCGACGTCAGGAAAGGCGAAACCGTCGGCATCATCGGCCGCAACGGCTCGGGCAAGAGTACTCTGCTTCAGTTGATCTGCGGCATTCTTAAGCCTACTTCTGGATCAGCGATCGTCAACGGTCGCGTCTCCGCGCTGCTGGAACTGGGCGCCGGTTTCAATCCCGAGTTCACCGGACGGGAGAACACCTACTTCCAGGGCGCGTTGATGGGCTTCACGCAGGCGCAGATGAACGAGCGCTTTGACGATATCGCCGCTTTTGCGGACATAGGCGCGTTCATGGACCAGTCGGTCAGGACATACTCAAACGGGATGTTCGTACGGCTGGCCTTTGCGGTTGCCATCAGCGTGGATCCGGATATCCTTGTCGTCGACGAAGCATTGGCGGTCGGCGACGCGCAGTTTCAGGCCAGGTGCTTCAGCCGGCTGGCGGCCATGCGGGATAGCGGGATCAGCATCGTTCTGGTCAGCCACTCCACAGAACAGATACTTCGACATTGTGATCGTGTGGGGATGCTGGAACATGGAAAACTAATGGGCGACTTGGGTGAACCCAGGCAAATTGTCAATCAGTATGTGGCCACACTTGCCGCTGCTCCTGCCGCAGGTGCCGGGATCGCTGGGAATGATACCGTTCGCCAAGAACCATTTTTATCGCGGCCGGGTTACAACCCCGGCGAGTTCCGCAGCGGTAACGGCAAGGCGCGTTTTGTCGATTTCAGGATGAGTGCCCCTAAAGCACGGGGCGGTCGGCTCATGCTCGAACTAGACGTGATTTTCTTGCACACTGTGTCAAGGCCGCTGTACAGCTTGTTCATCAGGACGGCAGATGGCGTGACGCTGTCCTCTACCAATTCCGACGACAAGGCGGCACAGACACAACCTGCCCTAACACAGGAGGCCGGAACCCGCGCAACGGTCTGCTTCGACCTCCAGCCCAACCTATGTGCCGGTGACTATTTCTTCTCGATTGCCGTATCTGAGACTCGTTATGGCGACAAGGAGGTGCTTGATCGCCGACACGATGCCATACACCTGGTGCTCCATGACCCGGCCAACCTCGGCGGCATGGTCGACATGCAACCGCTCATCCGGATTGACTCACAGCCTGGGGAAGTGCAGCGATGACCGTCCTCGTCACCGGACCTACGGGAGCGGGTAAATCGACCCTGATACATTCGCCGGAACTGGCTGGATTCCTTAACAACGGCACTGTTCCCGCCAATGTCGTCTATGGCTACGAGTTGATCGAGAGGGGCATTCCCGACAATGCCCTGATTCACTACAATCTGCTTCATCCGGCGCAGTCTCCGGCTTTCGGCGCACCCGACGAAACGGGCATTCCGTGGGACTTCGAGGCCGATCCCATTTTCCGCAAGATCATGGCTGACCGCCGCCTGCGTCTGGCCATCGTCCTGGTGACACCAGCCGAGGAACTGGCCGAACGCACCCGGAACAGGCGGTTTGTCGAGGAGCGTGTCGAGAACAAGTCACCCTATGATGGGCAGCACTGGCGGAACATCATTGCCAGAACGAACCTCCCTGCCGCCTACGAACGGTTCTTCCGCCATCTGGAGCGGCGAAGCATCCCGTATGTCGTTGCTTACTCCTCCGCACAGACGCCCGCCCGATTTTGCCGCTCGGACAGGGTTTTCGTGCCCGCCAATCTCCGCGGCACATACGTTACGCCGCCCTCCCCCGATGACATTGCATCCATCCTGGCGCTGGAGGGCTGCCACTACCAGTCGGTCCTGCTGCCTGGCGGTGTTGTCACCGACAAGGGCCAGTACACCCATATCGATCGCGGCAGACACGAGACGTTCGAGATGATCCTGAACGAGTCTTTATGGAATCGGTCAGTGCTCGACATCGGCTGCGCGCTGGGCGACCTGCTGTACCGCGCCGAACGTCTGGGCGCAGGAAGAATGGTCGGCATTGAGCCCCATGCCGGCAGACATGCGGCGGCCAATGCCATTTCCAGCCTCCTCCACAGCAAGGCAGAGATAAGGAACTGCGGCTTCATGGATCTCGGGGAGGACGAGACCTTTGATCATGTTTTCATGCTCAATGTCCTGCACCATGTCAAAGATTTTCACGCCTTTCTCGCAAAAGCCTGCGGCCTGGCTCGCAGGAGCCTGGCAATAGAATTCCCCACCCTCAGTGATGCCAAGTTCGCCCAGGCCATCGGGCATCCCCTGGCCGGCTTGCTCAACTGGCTCCCGCTGGTTGGCGTCAGTTCGCACGCCGTTGACCAAGCCTATGTTTTCTCGCCGAAGGCCATCGAGAATATCTGCTTTCGGGAGGTCGGCGGCTTCAGCCGGATAGACCGATTCAAATCGCCACTAAAACACCGGCAGATCATGGTGTTTCACAAATAGGCATCCGACGGATCACACGAACCAATGCGTTCCTACCACTACGATTCGCAGAAGAGGATCTTTACCTGCCCGGACCACGAGGCGTTTCCTTATTCGGATGGCGCGGCAGTGGAGGAGCGCCTGCTATCCGTCATCAGACACGCCACGGACGTCTCATCCTCATCCCTTGAACTCGTCGATGCAATCGAGGACTGGCCAAGCGAATACCACCTGAGCCCGGCAAGGCACAACCTCCTGCGATTCCTGGAACTCGGGCCGACGCATCGCATCCTCGAACTCGGCTGCGGCTGCGGCGCAATCACCCGCTATCTGGGTGAGACGGGAGCCACCGTAGTTGCCGTAGAGGGAAGTGCGCGTCGCGCGGAGATCGCCGCAGAACGCTGCCGCGACCTCGCCAACGTAAGCATCTATTGCGACAACATCGCAGATTTCATATGTGCAGAGAAATTCGACTACATCACCCTGATCGGCGTTCTCGAATACGCACCGCGATTCGTCGCTGGCGACGATCCCGTGCGTATCGTGCTTGATCGCGCCCTCAGTCTACTCAAGACCGATGGCGTTCTGATCCTCGCCATCGAAAACCAGCTCGGCCTCAAGTATTTCAATGGCTGCCGCGAGGATCACGTCGGCGAACCTTTCTACGGCATCCATGGCCTCTATGGCAGGAACGATCCTGTCACCTTCGGCCGTCGTGTCCTCACCGAAAAATTGCGGCGGGCAGGCTGTTCGGGCTTGCGCTTTTACTACGCCTTCCCGGATTACAAGCTGCCGCAGGTGATGCTGACAGAGACTAGCGGTACTTGCCTTGGCTTCGATGCGGCTAGTCTTCTCTTCGGCTTCACGAGCGACGATTACACCCACGAAAGCAATAACAGCTTTTTCGAACCGCTCGCCTGGCGCACAACCATAGCCAATGGCCTGCTTCCGGAACTGGCCAATTCCTTTCTGATTCTCGCCAGCATTAGGGACGATTTCCAGTCTTCTGCCGACCCGACGGTGCTCGCTTGGGCTTACAGTCCCAAACGTTTGCCCCGCTATGCCACCGAAACGATTTTCCGCCGCGGACAAGACGGGCGCATCATGGTCGAAAAGTGCACACTTCACTCCGGCGGGGAAGAAGCTGCACCGCTTCTCGACGGTGTCCTGCACCATTGCCCTGCAACCAGCACGGAATACCTGCCGGGCCGGCTCTACTGCACCGAGTTGCAGGTAGTTTTGGCACGTGGCGAAGACACCACAGCCGTGGCTGCTTGGGCAGCGGACTGGCTCGATCTGTTGCTCGCCCACGCATCAAACGACAATGGGAAATGGCTGCTGCCCGGCGACTGGCTGGATGCCATCCCGCAAAATTTCGTGCGCATGGCTGATGGTTCGCTCCGGCGCATCGACATCGAATGGCGCTGGTCGCGCCCGGTACCGCTAGCCTGGATCGTCATCCGCGGCCTCGTCAATGCCATTGCCGCATCGCCAGCCTCTGCCAGCTTCGCCGATGTGAGTTTGCGTGAGTCCATACGACAAATCGCCTTCAGCAAGGATCTCGCTCTCGAAGACGAAGATTTCCGGCAAACCGCCGCATTCGAAACGGAATTGCGCAAGATCGTCTTCGGCGATCACGGGTTCAAAAAAACTTTCGAGCAACTCCTTGTCCAGCCGGCATGCATGCTCTCGAAGCCTTCCGAGCGTAAACGGCTGACGCAGCAGATCGCCCTGCTCGAAAAAGAGATAGTCCGCGTCAAGTCGACGGTTTCCTGGCAGGTCACCAAACCGTTGCGGTTGATCGCCAACCTGCCTCGCCACCTGCGTCGATGGTTTTCCAGGGAACGCGAAATTGGATAGATATTCCAGATCGTCGTTTTTCTCGCGACTCAACGACTTCTTTCGCGGCCGGTCTTTTGCAGAACTCATAAGCAAAGGTTTTCGTCTGCTGCGCCGCGAGGGCCATCGCGGTCTGGAACGTCTCCTGTCGGACATATGGCACACCGGTATCAGCTATTCGCGCTGGATTCGGCTATACGACACACTAACCCCGGCCGATCGTACTGCTATCCGCCGACACATCGCGAGCTTCACTTACAAGCCGCTGATCTCAGTGCTGATGCCTGTCTTCGATCCACCGGCAGAGTTCCTTGAAAAAGCCATCGCCTCGGTCCGCCACCAGCTCTATCCCCACTGGGAGCTGCGCATAGTCGACGACGCTTCGACACAGCCCCATGTCCGTGCCATCTTAGAGGCAGCCATGCGGGAGGACGACCGCATTCATGTCGTATTCCGCCGGACAAACGGGCACATCTCCGTAACAAGCAATGACGCTCTTGCCCTGGCGCAGGGCGAATTCATCGCATTGCTCGATCATGACGACGAGTTGGAAGAGCACGCCCTCTACCATGTCGCTGCTGCACTGGATGAAAATCCCACGCTTGATCTGTTCTACAGCGATGAAGACAAGATCGACGCAAAAGGCCAGCGTTTCGGGCATTACTTCAAGCCAGACTGGAATCCGGACCTGTTCCTGGCTCAGAATCTGATTTGTCATCTAGGTGTCTACCGGCGCCGCCTCGCCCTGGGGATCGGCGGGTTCAGACTGGGTTACGAAGGCTCGCAGGATTGGGATTTTGCCCTCCGCTTTGTCAAAGCCACCTCGCCGGATCGGATCGCTCATCTTCCCTTTATCCTCTATCACTGGCGATCCAGCGTAAGTTCTACCGCCATGGGCATCGAAGCCAAGAGTTATGCCGTGTCGGCGGGGCAACGCGCCTTAGTGGATCACTGGAGGAGACGCGGCATCGAGGCCGCCATCACGCCAGTCGAGGCTGGCCATTTCCTGACTTCACTTCCTCTTCCCGCTGATCCCCCCAAGGTTTCGATCATCGTCTGCACACGCAATCGCGTCGATCTGCTACGCCGCTGTGTCGAGGGCATCGTCTTCAGAACGACTTATGCTAAGCGTGAAATTCTTATCGTCGATAATGGTTCGGATGATCCCGCAACACTGAATTATCTGGCTTGTCTCGAAGATGCCGGTACGGCACGGATCGTTCGTGATGCCTCCCCATTCAATTTCGCCCAACTTAACAACTTGGCAGTCCGCCAAGCAACGGGCGAACTGATTTGCCTCTTAAACAACGATGTAGAGCCGATTCACACGGACTGGCTGACCCAGTTGGCTGCACATGCTTTGCGTCCGGAAATAGGCACGGTGGGTGCAATGCTCTTCTATCCCAACGACACCATCCAGCATGCCGGCGTGTTTCTCGATGGCGTTGCCGCTGGGCATCTGCACCTGGGCTATTCGCGAGGCGCTGCAGGCTATGGCAATCGAGCGCGTCTCATGCAAAATACCTCTGCCGTCACTGCGGCCTGTCTCGTCGTCCGCAAAGCCGTCTGGGAAACAGTTGGTGGTATGGATGAAGCATTTGCCGTCGCCTTCAATGACGTCGATTTCTGTCTGCGTGTAAGGGCATGCGGCTATCTCAACCTCTGGCTACCACAGGCCGAGCTGTATCACCACGAGTCGGCCAGCCGTGGAAAGGAGGATACGCCAGAGAAACGCGCCCGTTTCGCCTTCGAGATCGCCCACCTTCAAAAACGCTGGGGTAAATTGCTTGCCAACGATCCGGCATGGAACCCAAATCTCGCCTTCGACGGCACTCATATTCGCTTGGCTGACCCGCCGCGGCTGAAACATCCGTGGGCTTTATTCAGTGAATAAAGGCTTCTCCATCGCGTTGGCCGCCTTCAACGGCGCCCGCCATCTGCCCGAGTTGCTCGGCAGCCTCGCCGCGCAGCGGCTGACACCCTTCGAGCTGGTCGCCAGCGACGACGCCTCTGACGACGGCACCGCAGCCTTGCTCGAAGCCTTCGCCGCGCGCGCGCCATTTCCCGTGCGCCTCCTGCGCCAGCCGCAGCGACTCGGCGTGGAGGAGAACTTCAGCCGCGCCGTCGCCGCCTGCACGGGTGACTGCATCGCGCTGGCCGACCAGGACGACGTCTGGCGCGCGGACAAGCTGGAGATACTGGCGCAGGCGCTAACGGCGCCCGCCGTGCTGGCGGCGTTTTCCGATGCAGAGGTGGTCGACGCGAATCTGGCCCCGCTCGGCTACACCATGTGGCAACGCGTGCGCTTCACTCCACGCGAGCAGGCGCGCTTGGCGCAGGGAGATGGGTTCGCCGTGCTGCTCAAGCATCGCATCGTCACCGGCGCCACGCTGGCATTCAAAGTCAGCCTGCGCAGCACGGCGCTGCCGATCCCCGCCGGCTGGCCGCACGACGCCTGGCTGGCCCTGATGGCGGCGGCGCAGGGCGGGCTCGCCGCCGTACCCGAGCCGCTGATCTCCTACCGCCAGCACGGCGGCAATGTCGTCGGCGCCTTGCGCAAGCCGCTCGCGCAAGAGGCGGGTGATGCCCTGGCGCTTGACCGCGCCGCCTGGTACCGCGACGAGCTCAAGCAGTGGCGCGCGCTCGGGGCGCGGCTTGAAACGAGTTCGGCGGACGTGCGCACCGCATTGGCGGAGAAAATCGGCCACCTTGAGGTCCGCGCCGGGCTGCCCGCCGCGCGCTGGCGTCGGCTGCCCGGCGTGCTGCGCGAAGTGGCCGCAGGGCGCTACGCCCGCTACGCGCGCAATTGGGGCAGCATCGCGCTCGATTTGCTGGTCAGGTGATGCAGGTCAGCTAAGCCGCGGCAGGCCGTGCCTGAGCAGCATGGTCAGCTTGTGCGGCAGGAAGCGAAAGGCGGAGAAGAAGGCGCTGAGCCCGCTGCGCCGCTCCGCTTGCACCGCGCGGCGCAATTCGCTCAGGCGTGCACGCTCGCGCCAGCAGGCAGACAGCGCAGGCAGATAGATCGCCGCCAGCGGCCGCCATTCCCGCCGCGCCAGCGAGAGGGCGGCACCTTCCAGCAGCAGCATCGCGGCATGCAGCGGCAAGGCGAACGTCAACAGCGGCAGCGGATAGCAGGCAATCATGACGAAGGTCTTGTTGCGCTCCGACAGCGCCCGCCGCCGGTAGGTGCTGGCGAGCCGGCCGCCCTGCGCCTTGCCGCCGCCGAAGCTCTGCCCAACACGGTGGCGATAGCCTGAAACGCCCAACGCCCTCACTGGGTAGCCGGCGAGGCGCGCCCGGCAGCAGAGATAGAGGTCCTCGGCGACGGAACCGAACCATTCCGGAAAGCCGCCCAGCTCCAGCCAAAGCGTCTTCGGAATCCACAGGCAGGCGCCGTGCACCGTGCCGACCTCGCCGCGCGCCGGATCGCGATTCGGCACGGGGTTGAGGAAGGGATCGAGCCGGGCACCGATGTCGAGCAGTTCGCCCGTTTCGGCATCGTATTGCGGCAGAGTGAGGATGGCCGGTCGAGCGAGTCGCCCGGCCTCGGCCAGCAGGGTGGCCAGCGCATCCGGCATCAATGTCGCGTCATTGTTGAGCAGCAGCAGGTACTCTCCGCCCGCAGCCGCCGCCATGCGATTGTTGGCGACACAGAAGCCGACATTCTTCTTGCTCTCGATCAGCCGTACGTCGGGATGCTGCGCGCGGATGTGCGCGGCCGAGCCGTCGGTGGAGGCATCGTCATGAACGATGATTTCGACTTCCGCATCCAGCGTCTGCGCGCGCACCGAGGCAATGCAGTCGTCGATCAGCTCGGGGCCGTTGTAGTGGGGAATGCAGATGGTGATGAGCGGGGTGCTGGTCATGCCCGGTGTTCGAGGGTGCTGCCGACATGCTCATAGGAGATGGCCTCTACCCCATCCTCGAAACGCAATGGCCGGCCACGATAGGCAACGTACTTTTCCTGCAAGGGATGGTTCTTTTCGGAAAACCGGATGAGTCCGGCCTTGAAGCTGGCGTGCCAGGTGGCCGCTGCCTTGATCTCCATGCCCAGCATCCGGCTGCCGGTTTTATGCAGGAGGTCGATTTCGTTGCCGTGGCTGTCGCGAAAGAAGTAGAGGTTGGCGGTCATGCCACGGTTGTAGCGTGCCTTCACGGCTTCCACCACCACCAGGTTTTCGAAAATGCTGCCCAGCAGGGGATCGCGGGCAATCTGCTCCGGTTTTTCGATGTCCAGCAGGTAAGCGAGCAGGCCGGGTTCCAGGAAATAGTATTTCGGTGATTTGATGGCCCGCTTGCCGAAGTTTTCGAAGTAAGGCGGCAGCTTGAAGATGAGAAAGGAAGCTTCCAGCACCGACAACCATTCCTTGATGGTTTTGCCATCGACCCCCACGTCACTGGCAAGCGACTGGTGGTTCATGATCTGCCCGACGCGTCCGGCCAGCAGCTTCATGAATTTCTCGAAGAGGCTGACATCCTTCAGCCGGATGATCTGACGGACATCGCGCTCCACATAGGTTTGGTAATAGTTGGCATAGGCCGTACGCGGCCGTTGTTGCTGGTCGTGGATTCGGGGCAGGAAACCACTGAAGGCATAATCTTCGAAATTGTCGAAGCGGATTCCCGCCGCGGACAGTTCGGCAATCGACAAGGGCAACAGATGCAGGAGGCCTGTTCGCCCGGCCAATGACTGGCTGATGGCGGCGTGCAATTCCAGTTGATGGGAACCCGTCAGCACGAAACGGCCGGGGCGATTGTCCGCATCCACGATGCCCTGCAAGTAACTCAGCAAGTGCGGAGTACGCTGGCTTTCATCGAAGATGGTCTTGCCGGTGTATGCCTTGAGGAACGCGCGCGGGTCTTCGCTGGCAATCTGCCGGTTTTCGGGGTCTTCCAGTGAAACGTAGTCGTAATCCGGCAGGGTCATGCGGACCAGTGTGGTCTTGCCGGCCTGCCTGGGGCCGAGAACCGTAACCACGGGATACTCGCGCAGCTGGGCGAGCAGTTCGGCCTGGAGGATGCGTAGGATCATGGTGTCAGTTTACATTGTGTAATTCAGGAGTTCAACTCCAATATTGCACAATAAAAATTGCGTGGCCCTCCCGAAAGTCGGCGCTGGCGGGACAGCGGCATGCGCTAATCCCCCTGCAGTCGTTGGATCATTTCAGCCAGCCCGATCGCGTAAGCGCCGTGGCGCAGCGGGAAGCATTCGGCTCCGGAATAGACGACATAACGCTGGCCAATGCCCAGGTCGTCGCAAGCGACGGCAACCCCCCGATCCAGGCCGGGTGCGCTGGAGCGTTTGATTTCGATGGCGAATTCGGCCTGTCCACCCTGCTCGAGCACCAGGTCGATTTCCGCACCGTCTGCGGTGCGGAAAAAGCAGGCATGGCGGCGCGGGCCGGCAGCCTCGATGAGGTTTTCGATCGCCAGCCCCTCCCAGCTTGCGCCAGCCACCGGGTGCCCCCAGACGGCGTCGCGCGTTTCCAGTTCGAGCAAGGCGTGCACCAGGCCGCTATCCCGGATATACAGTTTCGGCGCCTTCACCAGACGCTTGCCGAGATTGCCATGCCACGGCATCAGGCGGCGAACCAGTTTGAGATCGACCAGCAGGTCGATATACCGGCCCACCGCCGGCGCGCTCACCCCGAGGCTGGCGGCCAGGCGGGCCTGGTTGAGTTGTGCGCCTTGCTGGTGGGCCAGCATCGTCCAGAGCCGGCCCACCGTTTCGGCGGGCACGCGCGGCGCAAACATCGGCACGTCGCGCTCCAGATAAGAGCGAATGAAATCGCGCCGCCAGTTGAGGCTGCCCTCATCGCTGCCGGCCAACAGGCTTTCGGGAAAGCCGCCGCGCAGCCAGAGCGTATCTGCACCATAACCCGCCGAGAGCGTCTCGCTCAACAGCAAGGGAGCGAGATCGAGGTAGGCCACACGTCCGGCGAGGGATTCGCTGGCCTGCCGCATCAGGTCGAGGGAAGCGGAACCGAGCAACAGGAAGTGGCCGTGGCGATCGCCTGCCTCGCGTCGCTCATCGATGATACCTCGGAGCGTTTCGAACAGATTGGGCGCACGCTGGATTTCATCGATGACCACCAGTTTGCCTTGTTGTGCCCGCAGGTAGGCATCTGCGTCGTCAAGGCGGCGGCGGTCGGCGGAGCGCTCCAGATCGAGGTAGAGCGAACCATGGGGCCAGTGCGTGGCAATGTCCCGCGCCAGCGTCGTCTTGCCGACCTGACGCGGCCCGAGCAACACCACCGCCGGAACCTCGCCCAATCGCCCCAGTAGCGTGCCTTGAAGTTTTCGTTGCAGTCGTTGCATGGGGAATATATTACCGTAAATCATACGCGTGCAGTATGATTTACGGTGATAAAGCAATCAAAAAAAACCCCCGGCCGCCGACCTGCTGGTAGTCGATGGCCTCTACCCAGTCGTAAAACATCATGGGGGGGCAGTCTGCCCGTCCCGGCCAGTGCCGTACGGTACGGTTCATCAGCCACCAGCCGGCAACCGGCAGCGATCGTCACGAATCCCGCCACGAAACGATATCCATGTCGGTGCGCTGCTGGGATTCGTCGCCGCCATACACCAGCATCGGCTGGCCGGCCTCGTCGCCGGCGATGCCGGGCCACTTTTCCAGGCCGCGCATCGCTTCGCGCCGGATTGTCGCGCCGGATTTGATTTCCACCGGGCGGATCGTGCCGCCCTCCTGCAACAGCAGATCGATTTCGTGGCCGGCGCGGTCGCGCCAGAAATAAAGATTCGGCGGCTGCCCGGCATTCCAGCGCCGCTTGACGAATTCGCCTACCACCCAGGTTTCGAACAAGGCGCCGCGCAACGGGTGGGTGGCGACCTGCGCCGCATTTTCGATGCCGAGCAGCCAGGCCATCAGGCCGCTGTCGATGAAATACAGCTTGGGCGTCTTGACCAACCGCTTGTTGAAATTGCGGTGATAGGGTGGCACGCGGTGAATGACGAAGCTCGCTTCCAGCACGGACAGCCACTCGCGCGCCGTGTTGTGGCTCACGCCGGTTTCTTCGCCCAGGGCGCTCAGATTCAATAGCTGCCCGCTGCGCCCGGCGGCGAGGCGCAAAAAGCGCTGGAACGGCACAAGATCGCGCACCTGGATCAGTTGGCGGACATCGCGCTCCAGATAAGTTTGAACGTAATTGGCGAACCAGCCGGCGGGATCGAGGCGGCGATCGTAAAGCGGCGGATAGCCGCCCTGGAACAATGCCCGATCGAGTTCATCGGGCAGCCAGCCGGCCGCGCGCAGTTCCCCGACGGAAAACGGCAACAGGTTGATCATCGCCACCCGGCCGGCGAGGCTTTGCGTGATGCCGGAGAGCAGACCGAACTGCTGCGATCCGGTCAGCACGAAATGCGCGGGCTTCTGCGCTGCATCGACTACTCCCTGCAACCAGGAAAAAAGCGCCGGGCAACGCTGGGCCTCGTCAATGACGGCGCCTGCGCTGTATTTGACGAAAAAACCCTGCGGATCGCTTTCGGCGAATTCGCGCTGCGCGGGATTTTCCATGCTGACGTAGGGCAACGCGGAAAAGACGGCGCGCGCCAAGGTCGTCTTGCCCGACTGGCGAGGCCCCGTCAGAGCGAGAATCGGGTAGCCCTGGGCAAGGGATCTCAGGCTGGCTTCGGCGGATCGAGGAATCATTTGGCTAATTGTAACCTGAAACTACAATCAGCCAGTCAGGCGGTTCCCAGGAGCCGTTCCAGCGTGCGCGGAATGCCCGCCTCCAGCTCCGTCGATGGCCGCCACCCGGCTGCATGGCGTAACCGCCCGATATCCAGCACGCTATGCATCACATCGCCGTCCCGCGGCGACTGACTTTCGATCCGCAGGCGCTTTCCGCTCGCCGCTTCAACCACGCCGATCAGTTCGCGCAGGGACGTGCCACGGCCGCTGCCGACATTGAAGGGGCCGGCGAGATGCGGGCGCGCCAGCAGGGCCACGACGGCCTCGACGAAGTCGTCGATGTAGAGATAGTCCCGCACCTGGCCGCCGTCGCCCCACAGCGTGAACGGCCTGCCTTCCAGCGCGCAGCGCAGCAGGTGGGGGACGACGCCGAAGCCGGGGCGCAGGGCCTGGCCGGGGCCGTAGATGTTCGACGGGCGCAGGATCAGGGCATCCAGTCCGAGTGATTTGATGAACAGCTCGGCCGAAGCCTTGCCGGCGCCGTGGCATGAACGCGGGGCCAGCGGCGCCTCCTCACCGGCCGGCGCACTGCCGGCATCGCCATACACGGTGCCGCCCGAAGAGAGAAACAGCAGCCTGCGGCCGGGAACACGCTGCAGCGTGTCGAGGAACACCAGGAATGGCAACAGCCCCAATTGGGCCTCCAGCGCCGGCTGTCCGGCACTCGACCCCGGCGTGGTGCCCCAGGCGGCATGAATGACCGTAGCGTGGCCGGCCAGCAGATCCGCCATGAGGCCGCTGTCTTCCTGGCGGCCGCTCACCGCCGAAACGCCATCGGGCCAGGCCATCTGCCCGGCACGCGGCGACAGCACCGTGACGCGACGGCCCGCAGCGGCAAGACGCAGCGCAATGGCGCGGCCGAGGAAGCCGGCGCCGACGATGAGCGCTGCGTCCGTCTTCATGCAAGCAACTCGCGGTAGGCGGCACGGAAGCGCGCGGCCGCCTGGCGCCAGTCGCCGATCTCGCGTCGCGCCTTGTCACGGGCGGCCCCGCCGGCACTGGCGTTTCCTGGCTGACCGGACAAGTCATCCAGGGCGGAAGCCAGGGCCTCGCGCGAAGACACCAGCCGGCCGCTGGCGTCATCGACCAGATCACTGTGGGCGGGCAGGTCGGAAGCGATGATGGGCAGTCCGGCGGCCATGGCTTCGATCATTACCTGCGGCCGGCCTTCGTCGTGGCGGCTCAGGGTGATCAGGCCCGCGGCCTGCGGCAACCATTCATTGCGCAGCGCCTGCGGATGCGTCGCGCCACGGTAATCCACCCAGGACGGCAGGGACAGGTCTTCCTGCATGGGGCCGAGCAGCACCAATGGCCGGCGCGCATCGAACAGCCCCGCGCCCCATTCGAACAGAGCGCCGATCTTGGCTTTCGTCACGCGCGTGACCGCCAGCCAGGGCGCCCCCTGCGACTGCGGCCGGCGTTCGATTGAAAACCACTCCGGCGCGACGCCGAACGGCAGGGTGCGGACAGTCGCCACCTCCCCGAACAACGCCTGCAGCCGCGGCGCCATCCACGGCGCGTTCGGCGCAAGAATGGCGCGCCGTCCTGCCAGGACTGACTTTAGCAGCGCAGCCATTCCCGGCAGCCGGAGCAGGCCAAAATCGCTGCCCAGCACGCCCACCAGCGCCGCATGGCGCGTGCCGAGCAATGGAATCGCATTCTGCAGCCAGTTCACATGCGCCACGTCGAATGTCTCCCGGCGATACGCCCGCCGCAGCCGCCGCAGCAGCCCGAACGCGGCAGGCAGCGCGGCGAGGGGGCCGGCGCGCAGCCGGCTGGCGATACCGCCGGCTTCGGCCAAGCTGTCCAGCCAGTCGCGCTCTTCTATGGTTGTTGCCGCCGCCACATCTGCCGGCAATGGGCCCGGCGGCGCCCACAGCCTCACGTTCATGTCCTCGGCCGGCAGTGCGGCGACGAGATCGGCGATGAAGCGGCCGCGCCAGTCGTCGGACAGGCGCGGGTAGGAGGTGCTGACGACCAGTACCCGCATCGGCTTCACTCTGGCAAATCGGCATTGCCCGATTCAGAATCCTTGTACATCAGCGCCGAAATCTGCTCCGAGACGATACCGATCAGGAACACCAGCACGGCGGTGGTCAGCAGCAGCGCGCTCATGTTGGTGAAGCGGTGCGCGGTGAGGTAGGTATAGAGGTAGTAGCCGAGGCCGGTGACGAAGAA
>Ga0208244_101010_pt1 | contig 18811 bp, 13 predicted proteins | sample SubbioCR12Aug_5A_FD_184828 | JGI IMG/M metagenome (GOLD analysis project Ga0208244, IMG submission 184828) | Serpentinite rock and fluid subsurface biosphere microbial communities from McLaughlin Reserve, California, USA - CR12Aug_5A (SPAdes) | ecosystem: Environmental > Terrestrial > Deep... | reverse complement strand
CGTCGCGCCCGGCCGGCCTCGCGGCCCCCGGTCGTCCCGAAAGAGCCGCGAACTTTACCAGAACCGCCCCGCCGCGTCAACCGCCCCGCGCGCACTTTCCCAAAATATTTTCCGAACGCGCCCCTCACACACCCAAAACCGCCCGTTCCCCTCACTTATCCCGCCAGCACGTTCCTGATCTTCAACGCGAGGTCGGCTTTTGTGAAAGGCTTCTGAATGAAGTGGATTCCTTCCTCCAAAATGCCATGATGGGCAATCACGTTCGCCGTATAACCCGACATGAACACGCACTTCATATGCGGCCGCAGGGCTGCGAGCGCTTGCTGAAGCTCACGCCCGCTGCGCTTGGGCATAACCACATCCGTCAACAGCAGGTGAATCTCATCGGCGTATGCCTGCGACAAGGACAAGGCCTCGTCCGCACTCGGTGCCGAAATCACTTTATAGCCGAGGCTCTGCAAAATCATCTGAACGGATCGCAGCATGGATTCCTCGTCGTCAACAACCAGAATCGTCTCTGTGCCGATCGGCAATGCGCCCACAGGGACAACCTTCTTCACCCCCTCGGTCTCGTCATCGAAATACGCCGCCAGATAGATCTTGAAGGTCGTCCCATTCCCCTGCTCGCTGTACACATTGATGTGCCCGCCATTCTGCCGCACAATCCCGTAAACTGTGGCCAATCCAAGTCCAGTTCCCTTGCCCCGCTCCTTGGTTGTGAAAAACGGTTCAAAGATGTTTTCCAAAAGCCCCTTGTCCATGCCGCAGCCGTTGTCGCTGACAGCCAGCATGACATAACTGCCCGGCTTCATCCCGACATGCCTCGTGCAATACTCGTCGTCGAGATACACGTTCGCTGTCTCAATCGTCACTTTGCCCGTACCCGTGATGGCATCGCGCGCATTGACTGTCAGATTTGCCAACACCTGATCAAGCTGCCCCGTGTCGATCTTGACCTTGAACAGCGTTTCACCGGGACACCATACCAATTCGATATTCTCGCCCAAGAGCCGCTTCAGCATTTTAATCAGCGCGGCCACAGCCTCATTGATGTCAATGACCTGCGGATGAACCGCCTGTTTGCGCGCGAACGCCAGCAACTGATTCGTCAATCCCGCGGCACGTTTCCCTTCGGACACAACCTCCGTCACAAGCTCATGCGCATTGGGTCGGTCCGCCACCATCTCCTGCAACAGTTCGCTGTAGCCGATCATCGCCTGCAAAATATTGTTGAAGTCATGCGCGACCCCACCTGCCAAACGTCCTACGGCCTCCATTTTCTGGGCCTGATTCAACTGCGCCGTGAGCTTGTCCTGCGCGTCCTCCGCGTTTTTCCGCGCGACCTCTTTCCACACGCTCCCCATAAGCACCTGCAATTGAATGACGTCTTCCTGATCATACCCGGTCGCCTTGTTGGCGACACCCACCACGCCAACGATCTCATCTCCCTGAAAAATCGGAACGGTAAGAAAATTCCTGAGATGGACATGACCTTCCGGATACCCTTTCTTGAAGGGATTCTCAACGTCGAAATCATTCACAACAATCGGCTTGCGCTGCCGCACGGCCTCGCCCCACAACCCGGTTTTCGACAGCTCATAACACGTCTGCGGATTGATGACGGCGCACTCCTTCATCACGTCTTTTGACCACGTGTTCAGCACAAATTCATGGAGCACCTCGCTGTAATGGTAGATATACCCGATCTTGCTGCTGGTGAGTTGAATCACCTCTTCAAGCGCATAATCCAAAAGCTCCTGCACATTCCGCACCGGATATTGGAGAATCCTGAGCAGCCCCCCCATGCGGTTGATGCTCCGCAAAACCTCCATTTCTTTGCGTTTTCTTTCGGTGATGTCAACGGCGAAACCTTCGATATGGAACGTCCCGTCACCATTGTGCCGGATCACGCGCGCGTTCAGGCTAAGCCAGATCCGCCGCTGATCGACCGTGGCCAGTTCGACTTCAAACAGCTTGACCTGCCCCTCCTGCTCGAGCCGTTGCAACAGTTCGCCTCTGCGCTCTTTGCAAACATAGAAACGCCCGCCTAAATCCGGGTTATCTTGCAGCGCCACCTCGGCCGAAAGATAGCCGAGAATTTGAGCCATAGCGTCGTTCAGCTCCATAAAACGACCGTCTGACGTCGTGGTGAAAATTCCGATCGGGGCATTCTCGATCAACCCCCTGATCCTCCGCTCACTCTTCTGCAAGGAATACTGGGATTCGCGCTCATGCGTCTGGTCACGAAACACCAAGACCACACCGATAATCCTTCCCTCCGCCCCTCGGATCGGTGCACCGCTGTCAGCGATCGGACACGCCTTGCCGCTCCGTCCGATCAACAATGTATGATTGGCAAGCCCGACGATTTTGCCCTCGCGAAGCACACGCTCAACGGGGCTCACCACCACCTCCCGCGTGTCCTCATTAACGATGTTGAACACCTCGGTGCAGGGGCGACCCCGCGCCTCAGCCTCCGGCCAACCCGTCAATTGTTCCGCGATCGGATTCAGATGCGTAACCAGCCCCTTGTCATCTGTCACGATCAACCCGTCTCCGATACTGTAGAGCGTCATCCTGAACCGCTCTTCACCTCCCAGCAACTCGTCCAGCAGGCGATCCCGTTCCAGATTGTCCGACAGTACTTTGCCGACCATAACCGTCACGAGCGGATACGCCAACATCACCGGCACAGCGATTTTTTTGACCGTCTCAAGTCCCATCCCCGTCGGCAAGGCCAGCCACTGTATCAGCAGCATGACGACGTGAACAACCAGCCCCAACGCCATCAATTGGCCCGCCGAGACAACCATCTGTTGGCGAGGTTTCCAGAAACGGCAAGCGATGCCGAGCAACGGCGCGGAAACAATCACGAGCACACCAGCCGTTGCACCCGGCCCGCCCAGCGAGATCCGGCAGACCAAGGCCATGAACGCGGCTATCCCCGCCGCTGCCGGACCGAAAAACAACCCGCAAAGGCTCAACATGATCGAGCGCCCGTCGTAGATGATGCCGGGTGCCACAACCAACGGATGCATCATCCCGACCACGCACGCCAACCCGAAGAACAACCCGTGCACCAGCACGGCGCGTCTGGCTCCTGCGCAATACTTGCCGAAAAATAACGACAACATGCAGAACAGCGCCAGCAGTGACAAATTGCTCAGAATTCCGAGAATGATCATACGGCAACTCCACACGATTCCGCTCCAGCTCGACGAAACACTGAACCGAAATCATATTTTTTAATATATCACACCCCCGAGGAGCCGCCACACTGATATTTATTAAAAAGAATGCGCCCGAAAAGGGCAGTTATCATTTCCCCATATATCATCATCTCGCGGTGTAAAGCAGCCAAAGCCCCCCCAACAGCACAAGGACTCCGCAAATCTTTTTCAGGAGGGACGCGCCCTTCGACCGCTCGTTCCAGTTCAAGTACCGCTGCACCACCTCGGTGAATGTCCCCGCAAGCACGATCACGCCGCAGTGCCCCACGCCGTAAAGCAACAGCAACAGAACGCCATAGGCGAGATTCGTGGAGGCCAGCCGGAACGTGACGCCCAGCATCGGGGCCATGTAGGCGAAGGTGCACGGGCCCAGCGCCACGCCGAAGACCAGCCCCAGCACGAACGCCGCCAGCATCCCCTTGCTCTTGATGCCGGGCTGCGCCGCGCCCGGCAGAGGCAGCCGGACAACCTCCAGCAGATGCAAGCCGACAACGAAGAATATCACGGCCACCGCATAGTTGCCCCACCGCCCCACGTCGCCCATCATCCGCCCCGCCGCCGCCGTGACCGCTCCGATCACGCCGATGGTGACGAGAATGCCCAGCGAGAAAAGCAGCGAGATCGTGAAGGCGCGCCGCGTCGTCATCTGCCCCTGCTGGTCGATGAACCCCACGATCAACGGGATGCTCGCCAGATGGCAGGGGCTCAGCACGATGCTCAGAATGCCCCACACCACCGCCGCCGTCATCGCAACCGCAGGTACCCCCTCAACCGCTTGTGTCAAATAGGTGAAAAGTTGCTGCATATCGTTCCCCTTTACGTTGCATGTTGAACACGGTCATTTCGGCGAACACTCACCGATCTTGCATGCCTTACTGATCTGCTGTGGTGTCAGTTTCATTTTATCAGCTAACGCCTTGGCTATAGTTATTTGCTCCCCTGTCTCAAGCGGATGCGCATCGACCCACTTCTTGAGATTGTCGGGATTCGCGAAAAAACCCTGATGGAAGCATCCGGCCGATCCCTTCGTGCCGTCCGGCTTCAGTCGTTGTCCATACCACGCCACCGCCGTCGGCGGCTCTAACACAGCCACACTCCCGTTCAGCGTCTTAACCATCACAGGTTCGCCAGTGAACCGATCACGCTCGCGCACCTCAATATCCTTACCTGTCCGTGCCGCCACACCCAACGCGCAATGCGAACAGCATCCCCATGTGCGCACGCCATCGGCCACCTGCACTTCCGCCGCATCCACCGGATACACGGCACGGTCGCAAAACCCGCACCGATGCGACAGTTCCTGCGTCTTCAACACATTATAGGACACGATATTTCCGCCCCCCACCTTTTGCGCAGCCTCAGCCGCGCCGCGTTCAGCGAACGACGTTACCACAGGCCGGCCATTTTGCGCGTCGGCGCCTACCACGAACACAGCCGAAGCCAGCGGCACCGCCACGCCCGTCCCGAAATCCGCAACCGTCACCTTGTCCTCAAACCCGGTCTTGTCCTCAGTGAGGCACGAGTACATGATAAAATAGCAATGTGGCGAACACATCTTCACGTCTCCCCTAGCCGACTTCACCAGCACCTGCGTCTTGGGGTTCACAATCCCGTCGCACATATAGCAAATCTGTTCCTTCGCCCGCTCGTCCAGTTGCGCTGGCTGCCAGCGGCTGACTCCGGGCGCCGCCTCTTCAGCCTTCCCCACACCCAATTCCCGCCACTTATTGAGGATGTCCTCCTTAGACATGAACCCCTCGTGACGAAACAGCTCTTTGCCCTCCGCGTCGAAGAAAATCTGCGTCGGGATCATTTTTACGCCGTATTTCTTGCCTTCCTGCTGATTCTCCCAGACGTCAATGAACTCCGTCGTGAACTGGTCCGCATGATTAGCCATGAGGTCATCCAGAATCGGCTTCATCATCTTGCACGGGATACATTTGCCCGCGCCCAGATCCACCAGCCGCGGCAACGCCTGACGCTGCGAGGCGGAGGCCTCCACGCCCGCCTGCGCCGCTATCGACGGCTCGGCCTTCTTGCCCTGCTTCAAAAACACAATAACGCCCGCCGCGACGACAAGGGCCGCGATAATCGCGATGTTCTTGACGTTTTTCATATCCACCTTACCTTTCAACCTTTTGTGCCCTTACAAACCAACAACAACGATAAAGAAGTTCTGTTCTCACAAAAGCGCAACGATGCAAAGATTTTTGGACTTGGCGTCTTGGCGAGAAATCGATGGGGTGTTGGTCCACGTTAAAAACCTCAACAGGCCAGTTTAGCCGCACCCGCGGCGGCGGCCTGCTCGACCGCCTCCGGCGACAGCGGTGTCTTGCCCTTCTCCATTCCGAGATCCGCCAGTTGCAGATGCTCGAAGCCCGAGAACCCGGCCTGCTCCAGCGTCAGCTTCACGCAATTCAGCGGGCACCCGTCGATGGCAAGCACCTTGGAGGCCGCCGCCGTCGTGGCCATGATCCCGGACACGCGACCGCCGATTCCCGCGAGGCAGAACATCTTGCCCGTCCCGTCCCGCGTCATCTTCCGCGCCGCCTGATCCGCCACCGCGCCCACATCCGCCGCGCCCGAACAGGCGAAAACCAGCTTCGGCGCAGCCCCGCACGCGCACACATTCTGTTCGCTCATCCCAACCTCCTTTTTGTCACAATCCAAACCTTTGGCGCTCATGGCGAGAACCTCTACACCAAAAACTTTTTAATGTCGTCCGCGCTCAAGACCTTGCCCGCGCTCTTCACAACCCCGTCGACCGCCAACGCGGGCGTGATCATCACGCCAAACTTCATGATCTCCGCGATCTGGTCGATCTTGACGACCTCCGCCTCGATCCCTGCCGCCTTCACCGCAGCCTCCGCATTCGCGAACAGCGTCTTGCATTTCGGGCACCCCGTGCCCAGAATCTGAATTTTCTTCATCGTCTTGCCCTTTCAGTAGCCTAAACAACCATCCCGAAAACATACCCCGCCGCCGTCGCCATCACCACCACCAGCGACACGAACGCCGCCGTCTTTTTCGGCCCCAGCACGCTATGGATGACCAGCATGCTCGGCAAACTCAGCGCAGGCCCTGCCAGCAGCAGCGCCAGCGCGGGGCCCTTGCCCATGCCCGCACCCATCAGCCCCTGAATGATCGGCACCTCGGTCAACGTCGCGAAGTACATGAACGCCCCCGCGACCGACGCGAGAAAGTTCGCCCGCAGCGAGTTTCCGCCCACCGCCCGCGCCACCCATTCCGACGGGATCATCCCCTCCTCGCCCACGCGGCCCAGCAGGAACCCCGCCACCACCACGCCGATCAGCAGCAACGGCAGGATCTGCTTCGCGAAAGTCCAGGAGACGTCGAACCACTGCCCGCCCTCGCCTTTTTCTGTAGCCGTCAGCCAAGCCAGACCCAGCGAGCCGACCGTGAACGCCGCCAGCGCGTTACCGCGCGTGCCCAGCGCCGTCAGCGCGGTCGCGGCTGCCACCAATCCGACCTTCCAAAGCCGCATCTTGAACCAAGCCACCAGCATCACGCCGAGACCTGCCGCGAACACGGTCGTCAGCATCCACTTGGCCCCGAACAACGCCGCCCACACGCCCTCGGGATTCTGCGGCTTGCCGAAGTTGGCGAAGACCAATATAAGCACCATCGAGGCGAAATACAAAGATGTCTGCCAAAGCGGCCTGCCGCCCTCCTCCTCCGGCATCTGTATCGCCGCCGCAGCCTTCTCGGCCTCTTCCTTTCTGAAGAGCAGATGCATGGCGTAGCCGACCACCCCGCTGAAGGCCACCGCGCCGACCGCCCGGGCGATGCCCAGCTCAGGGCCCAAAATCCGCGCGGTCATGATCATCGCCAGCACATTGATGGCCGGCCCGGAATAAAGGAACGCGCAAGCCGGCCCCAGGCCCGCGCCCATCTTGTAGATCCCAGTGAACAGCGGCAGGATCGTGCAGGAACAGACGGCAAGGATGCTGCCCGACACCGAGGCCACACCATACGCCACGACCTTTTTGGCGGCAGGGCCCAGATATTTCATTACCGCCGCCTGACTCACGAACACGCCGATCGCGCCGGCGATGAAAAAGGCCGGGATCAGGCACAGCAGCACATGTTCCCGCGCGTACCATTTGACCAGATGCGCCGCCTCCAGCAGTGCACGGTCAAACCGCGCGAGGCCCACAGGCAGGTAAAAGCACGCCAGAAAACCCGCCACGATCCAAGCCAACTTCTTCCACTCGTTTTTCCAATCCACGAATCAGCCCTCCCCCTTGATGACCGCCTCGACGCAGTGCATGAAATTGAGCACGCACGGTACCCGCAGAGAGTAGAACACCTGCTTGCCCCGCTTCTCGTCCGCGACCACACCGGCATTCTTCAGCACGAGCAGATGCTTCGAGACCGTCGAGAAATCCAGCCCGAGCCCGTCCACCAGCTCGCACACGCACCGCTCGCCCGCCTCCAGCCGCTCCACCATCCACAGCCGCGCAGGATGCGCCAGTGCCTTCAACACTTTCGTCTTCGCCGTCAGAACCGCCCTCTCTTCTCTTGTCATGCACCCTCCTCTGTTTGTCATTTGGCATAATAACCAAACGTTGCGCCGCAGATCAAGCGGCAAAATCACATACGCACTGGACGTTGTCGCCGTTTCTTACGACACCCTGCACTCTTCCCCTCTCCGCGCCCGCGAGGTTTCACCTTGCGACGGCTTCGCGCTTAGGTTTATACTACGTCCAATCACCATGCGAGACGGCGCACGGTGGGACCCACGGAGGTTTTTCCGCATCTCAACACGTGAAGACGGATGATTGTTATGACCAAGTTGAAAGTAGGCATGATCGGTGGCGGCGGCGGTTTCTTCGGCAAAGTCCACCAGCGCGCGATCTCCATCGACGCCACGCGCGAAGTCGTCGCCGGTGCGCTCCATCAGGATCCCGCGCTCAGCGCCAAGTTCGCCGACGAGTGGGGTGTCAAGGGCTACACCGACTACAAGGCCATGATCGCCGACTGGAAGTCCGGCAAACTCGAACTCGACTACGTGACCATCGTCACCCCGAACTTCCTCCACGCCGAGCAGGCGCTCGCCTGCATCAACGCCGGCCTGCCCGTGCTCTGCGAGAAGCCGATGTGCTACACCCTCGCCGAGGCCGAGGCCCTCAAGAAGGCCGTCAAGGCGCACAAGAAAGTCCCGTTCGCGCTCTCACACACCTACACCGGCCACCCGCTCATGATGTTGGCGCGTGAACTCGTCAAGCAGGGCAAGGTAGGCAACATCCGCAAGATCGAGACCTACTACAACCAGGGCTGGCTTGCCACCCTCCTCGAAAAGACCGGCCAGCAGCAGGCCTCGTGGCGCACCGACCCCAAGAAGTCTGGCATCTCCGGCTGCGGCGGCGACATCGGCACGCACGCCCTCGTCAACGCCCTCTGGACCACCGGCCTCGGCGTCAAGGCCGTCTCGGCGTTCCTCACCGCCATCCCCGGACGCAAGCTGGACGACGACTTCAACGTCTTCGGCAAGCTCTCCAACGGCGGCACGCTCGTCCTTCTCGCCTCGCAGATCGCGATCGGCCACAAGAACGACAACGGCTTCCGAATCTACGGCGACAAGGGCACCCTCGAATGGTCGCAGGAGAACGCCGAGGAACTCCACTTCTTCGACGGCACCACGCGGGTCACCTACTTCCAGAACGCGCCGACCGACGAAGTCCCGGAAGTCCTCAAGTCCTACGGGCGCATCCCCTCGGGCCACCACGAGGACTTCCTTGAGGCGCTGGCCAACCTCCACACCTCGCTGGAGCGCAAGATCCGCGTCATCAAGGGCGAGAAGAACGTCCCGCCCGCCTACGACCACCCCGGCGTGGACGAAGGCGTGCTCGGCATGCGGTTCCTCAAGGCCGCCGTCGAAAGCTCGAAGAAAAAAGGCGCGTGGACAAAGGTCTAAGCGTCCCTGACGGACATCCAGAAAAACGGGCGGACCCCTCCGCCCGTTTTTTATTCCACATCCCCCATATCCTCACCCTCACCGCTTCAGGAGCCCTTACGCCATGAATCCTCTGACCCCGTTCTGCGCCTGCCTCGCTCTCTCCGCTTCCCTGCTCACCGCGGCCCCGCTCCGCGAGCCGCTCTACCCCGGCGGTGCCCCCGGCTCCAAAGGCGACGGCCCCGAGCACCAGCCCGCGCTGACCTGGTACCCCGCCGACGCCGCGAACAACACCGGCGTTGCGGTCGTCATCTGCCCCGGCGGCGGCTACGGCGGCCACGCCGTCAACCACGAGGGCCACCAGATCGCCGAATGGCTCAACAGCCTCGGCATCTCCGGCGTCATCGTCGAGTACCGCCTCAGCAAAGGCGGCTACCGCCACCCCTTCCCGCTGCACGACGCCCAGCACGCGGTCCGCACCGTCCGCGCCCGCGCCGCCGAATTCGGCATCGCCCCCGACAAGATCGGCATCATCGGCTTTTCCGCAGGCGGGCACCTCGTCTCGACCGTCATCACGCACTTCGACGCGGGCAACCCCGACGCGCCGGACGCCGTCGGCAAGGCCAGCTCGCGCCCGGACTTCGCCATCCTCTGCTACCCCGTGATCGCCTTCGACGAGCCCTTCACCCACTACGGCTCGCAGCACAACCTCCTCGGCAAGGACGCCGACAAAGACCTCGTCCGCTCGCTCTCCAGCGAAAAGCAGGTCACCCCGCAGACCCCGCCGTCCTTCATCCTCCAGACCGACGCCGACACCGTCGTCCCCGCCGAGAACGCCGTCGCCTTTTACCTCGCCCTGCGCAAGGCCAAAGTCCCCGCCGAGCTGCACGTCTACCAGCCCGGACGCCACGGACTCGGCCTCGCCAAAGGCGTCACGGGCGTCGAACAGTGGCCCGCCGCCTGCCACGCATGGTTGCGGAACATGAAGTTCCTCCCCTAACCCCCTTCACCGAAAACGCCTAATCCCGGCCTCCCCTTGCCCCCAGAACTCCTATCGCCCGCAGGCGGCTTCGACGCCGCGCTCGCCGCCTTCCAGTACGGCGCGGATGCCGTCTACCTCGGCCTCCCGCGCTTCTCCGCGCGCGCCGAAGCCGACAACCTCACCCCCGAACGCCTCCGCCTCCTGCTCGCCCACGCCCGCTCCTTCACGCCCGCCAAAAAAGTCTACGTCACCTTCAACACCCTCGTCCAAGACGCCGAGCTGCCGCAGGCCATCGAAACCCTCGACGCGCTCGAAGACCTCGCGCCAGACGGCGTGATCGTCCAAGACCTCGGCGTCGCCCGCCTCATCCGCGACCGCTTCCCCGGCCTCGCCCTCCACGCCAGCACCCAACTCGCCGCGCACAGCCTCGAAAGCGTCCTCGCCCTCAAAGACCTCGGCTTCACCCGCGTCGTGCTCGCACGCGAACTCACCCTCGACGAGACCGCCCACATCGTCCGCGACTCCGGCGTCGAGATCGAAATCTTCGTCCACGGCGCCCTCTGCTACAGCATGAGCGGACTCTGCCTCTTCTCCTCGCAAACCGCCGGACGCAGCGGCAACCGCGGCCGCTGCGCCTACTGCTGCCGCGAGGCCTTCACCTCGCCCGAACGCCCCTCCGCCCCTGCCGCCTACCCCTTCTCCATGCGCGACCTCGCCCTCGCCCCGATCCTCGACCGCGTGGCCGCCACCGGCGTCCACTCGCTCAAGATCGAAGGCCGCATGAAAAGCCCCCTCTACGTCGCCTGCGTCACCGACTACTACCGCCGCAAACTCGACCGCGCCCTCACCCCTGCCGCCGAGAAAGCCCTCGTCCAAGACCTCCAGACCGTCTTCAGCCGCCCGTGGACCACCCTCTACGCCGAAGACGCCGCCGCCGCGCCTGCCACCGTCATCGACCCCGTCGCCATCGGCCACCGCGGCGCGCGGATCGGCGAAACCCTCGCCGTCCTCCGCGACCGCGACGGCACCCGCTGGGTACGCTTCACCACCTCCCGCGACCTCGAAAAACACGACGGCCTCCAATTCGAGCTTTCCGGCGGCGGTAAGCCCTTCGGCTGCGCCGTCAACCTCCTGCGCGAGGCAGGCGCCCGCCACACCCTCATCACGCTCCCTGCCGGCGCCACCGCCGAGGTCGCCCTGCCCCCCGACGCGCCCGCCCCCGAAATCCCCCGCGGCACCCCCGTCTTCTGCTCCGCATCCCAAGCCGTCCGCCGCCGCTACGAGATCCGCTCCGTCCGCGACGCCGCCCTCGCCGTCGGACGCCCCGCCGACATCCACATCGCCCTCGCCCCCGACGGCCTCACCGTCCGCGCCTCCGCCACCGACCGCGCGCTCAGCGACATCACCGCCGAATTCCGCCTACCCCTCACGCTCCAGACCGCCCGCCAGCCCGCGCAGACCCCCGCCGCCGTCCGCAACGCCTTCGAACGCCTCGGCGACACCGGCTGGCGTCTCGGCACCCTCACCCTCGAAGACCCCCACGCCTGCTACGCGCCGCCCTCCAAACTCAACGAGGCCCGCCGCGCCGCCCTCGAAGCCCTCTCCCGCGCCTGGGCCGAACGCCGCGCCCGACACCGCGAAGCCGCCCTCGCCGACTGGGATCTCACCGCGCCGCCGCCTCCGCCGCGCCCGGCCGGCGCCCCGCGCTGGTCCCTCAAGCTCCGCGCCGAAACGCCCCCCCTGCCCGCCGACATCCTCTCCGGCATCGACACGCTGACGCTCGGCATCGGCCACCTGCCCGCCGAAACGCTCCTGCCGATGCTCGACGCGTGGACCGCACGGTTCCCCCGCGACCGCATCCTGCTCGCCCTCCCGCTCCTCACGCGCCGCCACGAACACGCCCCGCTCGCCGCCGCCGTCGCCCGCCTCGCCGCAGCCGGATGGAACCGCTGGGAGTGCGCCGACCTCTCAGGCCACCGCCTCCTCCGCGAACACGGCCTCGACGCAGTCTCCGCCGACTGGAGCCTCTACGCCCTCAACCGCGTCGCCGCCGCCGAAATCCTCCGCCTCGGCTTCCGCTCGCTCGTCCTCTCCCCCGAGAACAGCGCCGAAAACCTCCGCGCCCTCGCCGCGCGCCTGCCGCACGCCGAAGCCCTCGCCTACCAGCACACGCCGCTGTTCATCTCCGAAACCGCGCCCTGCACCGGCACCCTGCACCGCGACCCCTTCCCGCTCGCCGACCGCCGCAAACGCGCCTTCACCGTGCAGCACCTCGACAACCGCTGGATCACCGTCAGCGACACGCCCCTCTGCCTCGCCGACCGCCTCGCCGAAACCGGCCTCTCCGCTTTCCGCATCGACCTCTCGTGGTCACCCGACCCCGACCGCTTCGCCGACACCGTCGCCGCCGTCCGCGCCGGACGCCTGCCGCCCGGCGCCCACCCCACACGCTTCGACAGGAGCCTCGCCTGACATGCAAACCGAACTCGACCTCGCCCTCGCCCCGCAAGACGCCGCCGACCCCGCGCGCCTCAACGCCCACATCGCGCAGACGCTCGGCATCGACGCCGCGCGCCTCGCCGCCGTCCGCGTCCTGCGCCGCTCCGTCGACGCCCGCCGCCGCCACATCATCGTCAACCTCCGCGTGCTCGCCGTCGCCGACGAGCCCGCGCCGGCCTTCACCCCTGCCGCCCCCGACTACCCCGACGTCTCCGCCAAGGAGCCCGTCATCGTCATCGGCGCAGGCCCCGCCGGACTCTTCGCTGCACTCCGCCTCATCGGAAACGGCCTCAAGCCCATCCTCCTTGAACGCGGCAAGGACGTCAGCGCCCGCAAGCGCGACATCGCCCTCATTCACCGCGAACACACCCTCAACCCCGAATCCAACTACTGCTTCGGCGAAGGCGGCGCAGGAACCTTCTCGGACGGCAAGCTCTACACACGCTCCAAAAAACGCGGCGACAACCGCCGCGCCCTCGAAATTCTCCACGCCCACGGCGCTTCGGACGCCATCCTCTACGAGGCCCACCCCCACATCGGCTCAGACCGCCTACCCGCCATCATCGCCAACATCCGCCGCACCATCCTCAACGCGGGCGGCGAAATCCACTTCGACACCCGCGTCACCCGCCTCGTCCTCCGCGGCGACACCGTCACCGGAGTCACCACCCACCGCAACGACACCCTCGCCGCCCGCGCCGTCATCCTCGCCACCGGCCACTCCGCCCGCGACATCTACGAGACCCTCCACCAGAGCGGCGTCCGCCTCGAAGCCAAGCCCTTCGCCGTCGGCGTCCGCATCGAGCACCCCCAAGCCCTCATCAACGACATCCAGTACCACCGCGACTCGCAGATGGCCTTCCTGCCACCTGCCGCCTACACGCTCGCGCACCAGTCGGCAGGCCGCGGCGTCTACTCCTTCTGCATGTGCCCCGGCGGCTTCATCGTGCCCGCCGCCACCGCCCCGGGCGAAACCGTCGTCAACGGCATGTCCCCCTCGCTGCGCAACGCCCCCTTCGCCAACGCCGGGCTCGTCGTCGAGACCCGCCTCGAAGACCTCGACGCCTTCGCCGCGCACGGCCCCCTCGCCGGGCTCCGCTTCCAGCAGGAACTGGAGCGCACCGCCTTCCGCCACTCCGGCGGCGGGCAGACCGCCCCCGCGCAACGCGCCACCGACTTCGTCGCGGGCAAGCTCTCCTCCGACCTCCCGGAGACCTCCTACCTTCCCGGCCTCTACGCCTCCGCCCTCCACGCCTGGCTCCCCAAAGGCGTCGCCACGCGCCTGCGCGAAGGGCTCAAGGCCTTCGACGGCAAGATGCGCGGATTTCTCACACGCGACGCCGTCCTCGTCGGCGTCGAGTCCCGCACCTCCTCGCCCGTCCGCATCCCGCGCGACCCCGCGACGCTCCGGCACGTCCAGATCCAAAACCTCTTCCCCTGCGGCGAAGGCGCCGGATACGCCGGAGGCATCCTTTCCTCCGCCATCGACGGCGAAAACTGCGCCGAAGCCGCCGCCCGGCATCTGGGCGGAAACGTTTGACCGGCTAAACCCAAAAATATCGTTGTCAGCCGCACGGGATTTGCCGTAATCTTTTGACGTTTTGGTCATGGTGTCGTCTCATCCTCCCGGCTTCGAGGGTTCAACGGAGGATGCCCATGGGCCGCCTTTTTCGCAAGTCCGAGGCACGTCTCCTCACAGACATGCCTGTTCCGGAAAGACCCCGTGTCTGCCCGGACCCAAGGAGAAGGGGTTTTTCTAACAGAAAGAACCTTACGGGACACGAAAACGGCAAAGCCTTCCCTCTGCCACGCAAGGGGAGGCGCCCTTTCGGCACAACATGAACGAGTTGACCGTCTTCCATCTTCAGGCCGTCGCGCCGGATCATGACACGCTCCAACGCATGACCCACGGGCTTTCGGACACGTTCCGGGCGTTCTGCAACGAAACCTTCCCCTCCGACGAATCCATCGACTGGCCGCCCCTCCGGATCATTCCCGTTTTCGAACCCGCGCAGCTCAAGCACGCGCTCTTCGCCGACGGCGACGTCGACGGCCTGCTCACCGACGAGGGAAAAAACACCATCCTTTTCCTCCTCGACGACGCCTTCCCCACGCCCGACCCGTCCTCCAAGGCCGCCCCCCTCCACACGCTCATGCTCGACGGCCAACCCATCACGCAGTGGCTCTACACCTTTTTCCCCGCCATCCCCAAAATCGTCCTCACCACCCCCGGGGCCGAACGTGTCCGCGTCCCCTCGCGCCGCTGGGTGCTCAAACCGCGCGACGTCCTGATCCACATCGAGAAACACCTGCCGCGCATCCAGCATCTTTTCCGCGCCCTCTGGGAACCGCGCTTCTGGCACGCGCTGCGCCACTACGTCATGGATCAGGCGGGCACCTCCTGGCACACCCCCGGCCACAACGCCGGGCACGCCTTCAACCGCTCGCTCTTCCTCCAAGGCTTCCGCCACGAGTACGGCGCCATGACCTTCCGCGCCGACCTCAGCGTCTCAGTCCACACCCTCGGCGACCTCTCCAAGCCCGAATCGCGCAACCCGCTGGCCGACGCCCAGCGCCTCACCTCGGAAATCTTCGGCTCCGCCCAGAGCTGCTACATCACCAACGGCTCCAGCACCTCCAACAAGGCCATGCTGATGACCCTCCTCCGCCCCGGAGAGACCGTCCTGCTCGACCGCAACTGCCACAAGTCCGTCCACCACGCCGTCGTCATGGCGGGCGCGATCCCCAACTACCTGCCCGCGCGCTTCAACGCCCGCCTCGGCGTCTGGGGCCCCGTCGCCATGGCCGACCTGCGGCAGGCGATCTGCGCCGACTACCCGGAGTCGGCCAAGCCCCGCATGCTGATCCTCACCACCTGCACCTACGAGGGCGTCCTCTACCCCGTCTGGGAAATCGCCCGCCTCTGCGAGCGCAACGGCATGCTCTTCTACGCCGACGAGGCGTGGGCCCCCTACCTCAGCTTCCACCCCTACTACACCACCGTCACCACAAACGGCAAGCGTGTCCGCTACAACGCCATCCACGAGACCTCCAGCGCCCATTTCGCCGTCCAGTCCACCCATAAGACCCTCGCCGCCTTCAGTCAGGCCTCGATGATCCACGTCTCGCAGCGTTTCAAGCAGCTCTTCGAGAGCGAGTCCGCCGAATGGAAATGGCTGCTCACCCGCTTCTCGATCAACGGACACGGCTCCTACGAGAAGTTCAGCCACGACCTCCACGAGGTGCTCCGCTACTGGCACTCCACCTCGCCGCACTACCCGATGATGGCCACCCTCGACTGCGCGGGCGTGCAGATGCGCCTCGAAGGGCTCAAGCTCATCGAAGAGCGCCTCCGCTGGGTCAAATCCTTCAAACACCGCGTCGCCCTCGCCTGCCACCTGCCCGAGGAGGAGTGCTTCGTCGGCCTGCGCGAGGTCGTCGGCGACGATCAGGCGGAGTGCTATTCCCGCGACGGCTACCTGCACGACCCGCTCAAGCTCATCCTCTCCTTCAAGACCCCGCAAGCCTGCAAACGCTTCAAAAGCCTCCTCCACAGCGCAAAAATCCTCTGGGAGAAGTCCACCCCCGTCTCGATCCTCTTCCTCGTCACCATGGGCACCGTCGAAGACCATTTCGAATACCTCTACCGCGCCATCATGCAGGTCAGGGACTCGATCGGCCGCCCCGAGTGCGACGCCTTCGACAACAGCGTCACCGCCGCCGTCAACGGTCAGGCCACCATCCTCCCGCGCGACGCCGCCCTCTGCGACGGCGAACTCATCGAGCTTTCGCTGACCGAGGGACGCATCAGCAGCCAGTTCCTCGTGCCCTACCCGCCCGGCATCCCCGTCTTCCTCCCCGGCCTCACCATCACCCGCCCCATGATCGACATCGTGCAGGCCGTCGCCGACACCGAGGGCCCCGACGCCGTCCACGGCCTCTTCGTCCGCAACAAGAAATATTTCGTCGAGGTCATCCGCCGCGATGAAGAGGACAAAATCCATTGGCTTCACGGGCGTCCTGCGGCTATACTGTCCGGCAAGGAGTAAGTCCATGAAAACAAAAGCCCTTCTGCTTGCGGCCTGCGCCATCGCGCTCGCCGGCTGTGACTACACGGTCTCACTCGTCAAGACGCCCGAACGCGCGCCAGACGCCGCCCTCGTCGGCCTGTGGGAGCGCACCACCCTTCAGGGCGAGGTGCAGCGCCTCCTCGTCCTCCCGCTCAACGACACCGAGTTCCTGCTCTCCTTCCCCGCAGGCTCGAAGGACGCCCTCTTCGCCCGCGTCACCCAGACCGAGGCCGCGGGGCTCCCCCTCCTCCAGCTCACGTGGTTCGGCACCGCCCAGGGCGTCACCCCCGACGACGCCCGCATCTACCAGTACGCCGCCTGCACCGTCGAGGGCGACTCCCTCAAAGGCCGCCTCCTCAACGCCGACGTCGTCGACCGCGAGTCCGCCTCGCCTGCCGCCCTCGTCGCCGCCATCGAGGCCAACCGCCAAGCCGCCAAGCTTTTCCGCGACACGTGGGAGTTCACGCGAGTCAAAACCCCCGAAAATCCCGCCGCGCCGCCCAAACGCCCGCCCATCCCCGCCGCGTGGCGCTGACCGTTCCGCTACCCGACTTCACACCTTTAAACAGCCCCTTCACACGGAGCCCGCATGACACCGAAACTCGACCCGACACGCCTTGCCGACTGGGAAATCGCCGAAGCCGCCGAAGCCTCCCTCCGCCCCATCCCCGACATCGCCGCCGAATTGGGCCTCCGCCCTGACGAGGTCATCCCCTACGGCAGCCATCTCGCCAAGATCGATGCCGCCGCCGTCCAGTCGCGCCTCGGCGCCTGCCCCCGCCGCGCCAAATACATCGACGTCACCGCCATCACCCCCACCCCCCTCGGCGAAGGCAAAACCACCACCACCCTCGGCCTCGTCCAAGGCCTCGGCAAACTCGGACGACACGCCCTCGGCACCGTGCGGCAGCCCAGCGGCGGCCCCACCTTCAACATCAAGGGCTCCGCCGCAGGCGGCGGCCTCGCGCAGGTCGTGCCCCTCGCCCCGCTCTCCCTCGGCCTCACCGGCGACATCGACGCCATCACCAACGCCAACAACCTCGCCATGGTCGCCCTCTCAGCCCGCATGCAGCACGAGCGCAACTACGACGACGCCCGCCTCGCACAGAGCCGCCTCGCCCGCCTCGACATCGACCCCGCCCGCGTCCAGATGCGCTGGGCCATCGACTTCTGCGCCCAAGCCCTCCGCAACATCGAGATCGGCCGCGGCGGCCACATGGACGGCTTCCAGATGCCCTCCGGCTTCTACATCACCGTCGCCTCCGAGGTCATGGCCATCCTCGCCATGGCCTCCGATCTCGCCGACCTCCGCGCGCGCCTCGCCAAAATCATCGTCGCCTACTCCAAGGCAGGCAGGCCCGTCACCGCCGCCGACCTCGAGGTCGACGGCGCCATGGCCGCTTGGCTCGTCCGCGCCGTCAACCCCACCCTCATGCAGACCCTCGAAGGCCAGCCCATGCTCGTCCATGCAGGCCCCTTCGCCAACATCGCCATCGGCCAAAGCTCCGTCATCGCCGACCGCCTCGCCTCGAAACTCTGCGACTACCTCGTCACCGAAAGCGGCTTCGCCGCCGACATCGGCTTCGAGAAGTTCTGGAACATCAAGTGCCGCTGCTCCGGCCTCACCCCCGACGCCGTCGTCGTCGTCGCCACCGTCCGCGCCCTCAAGCTCCACGGCGGCGGGCCCGCCGTGCAGGCAGGCCGTCCCCTCGACCCCGTCTACACCTCCGAAAACATCGCCCTGCTCGAAAAAGGCTGCGACAACCTCCTCGCCCACATCGACATCGTCAAGCGCGCGGGCATCCGTCCCGTCGTCTGTCTGAACAGCTTCCACACCGACACCCCCGCCGAACACGCCGCCGTCCGCCGCATCGCCGAGGCCGCAGGCGCGCGCTTCGCCGTCTCAAGCCACTGGCTCCACGGCGGCGACGGCGCGCGCGAACTCGCCGAGGCCGTCATCGAAGCCTGCGAAGAGCCCAACCGCTTCGCCTTCCTCTCCGACCTCGCCGCCCCCCTCTCCGCCCGCGTCGAAGCTATCGTCAGGAACGTCTACGGCGGCGACGGCGTCACCTACACCGACGAGGCCAAGGCCAAGCTCGCCGCCTTCGAGGCC
>Ga0208244_101009_pt1 | contig 18827 bp, 18 predicted proteins | sample SubbioCR12Aug_5A_FD_184828 | JGI IMG/M metagenome (GOLD analysis project Ga0208244, IMG submission 184828) | Serpentinite rock and fluid subsurface biosphere microbial communities from McLaughlin Reserve, California, USA - CR12Aug_5A (SPAdes) | ecosystem: Environmental > Terrestrial > Deep... | reverse complement strand
GCCTTACCCATCGCCCAATCCCGTTTAACGGATGGACAAGGGAAAACCTTGTCATGCTTGAAGAATCCACGGGTCAGCAGTACCGCTTCGGCATGCCGGGGCAGGCTCTGAGCGATAAAGAATGGAAGCGATGCCTCTATGAATTGTCGGGCATCACCCCTAAGCCGAATTATATAGTAGCCAGCGGAAGTCTGACTCCTGGTGTGCCGCCTGATTTCTATGCCCGGATTGTGCGCATAGGAAAGGATATGGATGCAAAGGTCATAGTCGATACATCTGGTGAGGCCCTCAGCCTTGCGCTCAAGGAAGGAGTTTTTCTGATAAAGCCCAATATCCGTGAGTTCAGAGACCTCGTGGGGCAGGATGTGAAGGAAGAGTCTCAGATAAAGGCAGCAGCAAAGAGATTGGTGGAAAGCGGACGGAGCGCGGTTGTTGTAATCTCTCTCGGTGCAGCAGGCGCGCTCATGGTATCGGAGGATGTTGTTGAGCATATAGTGCCGCCAACAGTGCCCATCGTCAGCAAGGTGGGCGCCGGGGACAGCACGGTAGCCGGCATTGTACTGAGCCTGGCACGCGGCAATGCTCTGCGCGATGCAGTCCGTTTCGGCGTGGCCGCCGGCGCCGCGGCCGTCATGACACCGGGCACAGAGCTGTGCCGAAGGGAAGACACCGAGCGGCTGTACGAACAGATGACTTTGAAATCGGCCTGAGCCGGAAGGGGGCTTTTTTGAATAAGGTCGGGACCGGAGACGGTTGATAGTGTGAATAATCCCGCTCACAAAGGAGCAAACATGAAATATCTTGAGAAGGTTGAAAGAGTAATAGTTTTATCGCTCCTGGTTATGATGGTGTCGGTTGTATTTCTTTCTACCGTGGAATTGGGATGGCTTATCATAAAAGATATTATTAGCCCTCCTGTATTTCTGCTCGATATTAATGAACTGTTGGACATATTCGGCATGTTCTTATTGGTGCTGATAGGCATTGAGCTATTGGAGACTGTAAAAATGTATCTCACCCAAAAGACGGTGCATGTTGAAGTGGTGTTCACGGTTGCCATGATTGCCATCGCCCGCAAGGTCATCATTCTGGATATAAAAGAGGTGCCGAGCCTCACCTTAATAGGAATAGGCGCCATTATTGTCGCTCTCTCAGCCGGATACTATCTTTTAGCGAGAAAACGGAACAGCTAATGCAGGAGCATGCTTTATTTAGCGAGACATCAGGTTGAGGGAAAAAATATGATCAGGCATGAGGTGCTGGACAGGATCGAGAGTGATCGTGTATGAACATGGGCTTCTACAGGATGGATTTCAAATTTTTTTTAAGAGGCGCTTTTTGGCTCGGGACTTACCTTGCGCTTGTTCTTGCTCCCTTTTTTGTTCTTCTCGCAGGTGAGACGCCCACTGGCAGGGGCTTCTGGTGGGAGTTTTCCGCGGCCCTGGGTTATGCAGCGCTGTCCATGATGGGAGTGCAATTTGCCCTGACTGCCAGATTCAAGCACGCCACGGCGCCCTTCGGCATCGATATCATTTACTATTTTCACAGGCAGGTCTCTCTGCTGGCCTTTGTATTCATAGTACTGCATCTGGTTTTTCTCTTTGTCGCCTCTCCACGGTATCTGTTGGGCTCGCTTGATCCCTTCACTGCCCCATGGGCGGGCAGGGCTGCCCTGGCCGGCATGGTTTCCTTCGGGCTTGTGCTTGTGACCTCTCTCTGGCGGAAGCGGCTGGGAATCCAGTATGAGCGGTGGCGCCTTTGGCATGGTCTCCTCGCTGTCGCCGGAGTAGCACTCTCCATCGCCCACATTGAAGGCGCAGGATACTACATCACAATCCCCTGGAAACGCATCCTATGGACGGCCTATGCCCTGTTCTGGATCGGGCTCCTGCTGCATGTCAGGCTGATCAAACCATGGATGATGCTCAAACGACCGTATGTTGTAGAAACCCTCAGGAAGGAGCGCGGCAGGGCGTGGACACTCACCTTGCGCCCGGAAGGCCACAGGGGACTGACTTTCATGTCTGGTCAATTTGCCTGGCTTACCATAAGGAAATCACCCTTTGCTATTGAAGAACACCCCTTTTCTTTTTCGTCCAGTGCGGTCCATCCGGAAACTTTGTCGTTTACGATCAAAGAGCTTGGGGATTTTACTTCTACCATAAAAAATATTGCTGTTGGCGAACGTGTATACCTTGACGGTCCATACGGCTCCTTCAGCGTTGACCGGCATAGGGCGCCGGGATATGTCTTCATTGCCGGGGGTATCGGCATAGCCCCGATTACATGTATGCTCAGGACCCTGGCAGATCAGTCCGACAACCGCCCGCTAACACTCGTTTATGCAACCAGGACATTGGAGAATGCAACATTTCTTGAGGAACTGAACACTTTAAAGACAAGGCTGAACCTCAACGTGATTCACGTGCTCGAAGATCCGTTAGAAGACTGGCAAGGAGAAAAAGGCTATCCAACTGTGGAAGTCCTGAAACGGTGTCTGCCGATAGACCGCAGAAAATACCACTACTTCATCTGTGGTCCTGACCCCATGATGGACATGGTCGAAACAGCCATCTATAAACTTGGAGTTCCGATGAGCCAGTTCCATTCGGAACGGTTCAACATCGTATAGGCATTGGGAAGAGCATGAGAAGACTTCTTGCGTGGATAGTGACCTTGGTGATCGGGAGCCTTGTTCTGGCTCTGTCAGCGCTTTTCGCAGTGATGCAGTCGCCGAAAGGCCCGGAATCTCCGGAGGATGCAACGAGCAGATCCGCTCGACCCGTTCCCCACAGCATCGAAAACCGCAAGAACTGTAACCGGTGCCATCTGCCGGGTAGCATCGCTCCCTTCCCGGCAGACCACAGTGGTCAGCCTGAGGATGGCTGCACGGGGTGTCACCGTGCCCCATAGCGCATGTTATGATATGCCAACGAGGTTGAAATGGATAAGGCGACGACGATAAAAGGAAAACGATATTTGATTCTCATAGTTTCCATAGCGGGTTTGATTACATCACTGCACTTTCTTGTGTTTATGAATTACTCTCCTCTTGTTGTCCTTGAAGAGCTTTACTATGTCCCTCTTTTCCTTGGCGCTCTCTGGTTCGGTTTGAAAGGCGCTCTTTTAACGTATGTGATTGTGTCCTTGCTGTATCTCCCTTTCTTTTTCGGCGGCTGGACGACCTCTCCCTTAGGCGTGGCAGACAAAGTGCTGCACCTATTCTTCTCAGGAATATTTGCCCTTAGTGCCGGTTTCTTTGTTGACCGTGAAAAGAAAAGGAGACAACAGCTTGAACGAGAACAGTATCTCGCAACCATCGGCCAGGTTGCGACTACTATCGTTCACGATCTGAAAAATCCCCTGATTAGCATCCTCGGATTTGCAAGACGTATCCGCGAGGGAAAAGGGAATATCGATACCGCTGCAGAGGCCATAACAGATTCGGCCCAAAATATGCAGAGGATAGTTCATGATGAGAGCGCTTGTGAATCTTATCAATAATGCGATTGAAGCTTCAGGCAAAGGGCAGAGTGTCATAATCAGCGCATCAGATGAAAAGAATTATTTGAGGATCAAAATTGAGGACCATGGTTCAGGCATGGACAAAGAAACTCTTGAAAAAATGTTCGTCCCCTTTTTCACAAAGAAAGCCGGTGGAACTGGCCTCGGAATGTCTATAACAAAGAAAATCATTGAGGGACATCACGGCAGGCTTCGCATAGATAGTTATCCAGGAAAGGGAACAGAGGTTATACTAGGGTTGCCTTATAAAGATTCCTCATAAAGAATAGAGGGGCCTTTCCCTTATAACCTTAAACGGAATCCTCTGTAAAGACCCGTCCTATCGTCTGGAGTCTTCTTTGCGGCAGAGATCGAAGAATTTATAAAACGGTGGCAGCGCAGACAGAATGCCGTTGAGGCTTAACAGGACAGACGGCGCGGGGAATAAGATTCCGTCTGATATTTAATCAAAAGAATTCCTCGCTGCTCTGTGTCGGGGTATAAAGAGGTGAGAGTGGACATAAGCATAAAAAGGCGGGACATGCTAAAATATTCATAGTTGAAAGGAGGCAAAAAAATGCGCAGAATTATTTATTTCTTATTTACAAACTTTGCGATTCTGATAGTCTTGAGCACGGCAATGAGGCTTCTCGGTGTTGAGCCATACCTGACGCCATACGGGATAAACTATCAGTCGCTGCTCATATTTGCGCTCGTGTTCGGTATGGGCGGTTCATTTATAAGTCTTGCCCTGTCTAAATGGACTGCAAAGAGGCTCTCCGGCGCGCAGGTTATAACAGAGCCGTCAAATGAGACAGAAAGGTGGCTCGTAAGGACAGTGTCGGAGCTGGCAACGAAGTCAAATATAGGAATGCCTGAAATTGCCGTTTTTCCCTCGGATGACATGAATGCCTTTGCAACGGGTATGCGCAGGAATAAAGCCCTTGTTGCAGTCTCCGCAGGACTTCTCAGGCGGATGGACAAGGAAAAGGTGAAGGCCGTCCTTGCCCATGAGGTGGCTCATGCCGCCAATGGGGATATGGTGACACTGGCGCTGATTCAGGGTGTGGTGAACACCTTTGTTCTTTTCCTTTCCCGCGTCATAGGACATACCGTTGACAGGGTTGTATTTAAAAATGAAAGGGGACACGGCCCTGCCTTCTGGATCACAACGATTATTGCCGAGATTGTCCTCGCTATTTTGGCATCTATCATCGTCTTCTACTTCTCAAGAAAACGTGAATACAGGGCAGACAGCGGCGCTGCTGCATTGGTGGGCAAGAAACCGATGATAGGAGCGCTTGAGGCATTGAAGGCATCCATACGCCAACCACACCTGCCTGATAAGCTTGCCGCCTTTGGCATATCAGGCGCTAAACGAAGCGGGATCAAAGCATTATTTTCAACACATCCGGATCTTGAGGACAGGGTTGCGGCACTTGAGATATCAGTTTATCCTGATTATAAATAGAGTCTGTTTATAGACTAATGATCCCCCTCACCCTTGCCCTCTCCCTCCAGGAGAGAGGGACTAAAAATAAACCCCTCCCTTGAGGGGAGGGGTTGGGGAGGGTGAGAAAATCGAGAGTTTAAAAACAGAGGCTCTTGCAAAAGTATGAACCACAGAGTTCACAGTATTCAGTAGACAGTAGGTAGCATATAGGAGTTTTTTCCTGTCTACTGTTTACTACATGCTACCTACTGCTTATCCTGTGGTTTAAGTAGTTTTGCAAAAGGCTCAGTATTCACCATGTAATAAATGACATCCGTCCCATTTTTTGCCCCCTGCACAGTCCCATGCTTATCCAGAACAATAAAGCTGCTGCAATCAGGACTAGCGAGGCCCCTGCAAATGCCTTTTCAAAGCCAAAATATGCAGCCACAATACCGGAGATCAGCGGTCCTGTTGTGTGCCCAATATCCATAATAGAACCCAGTATTCCCATAGCTGAGCCCCTGTTTTCGCTTTTGCTCAAATCAGCAATAAAGGCGGATGTGGCTGATGTCACAATGGACAGGCTTAATCCTAATAATACACTCAGGACAAGAAGCGGCAGAAAAGATCTGAAAAAGGAAAAGCCTCCGATACAGACCGCGCCGAGTAAGGCGCCGCCGAATATCTGCTGCTGTCTTCCGTGTTTGTCGGAAAACCTTCCCATTATCGGCTTTGTAAGCGCCAGTGTGAGTACCTGTGCAGAGAGGAATACGCCGACCTCATAGGCGCTGATGCCTGATTTTATCGCGTAGAGCGGGAGAAATGTCTCGAATGTCCCATATGCAAAAAGTATTGCAGCCTCGACTCCTGCAGTGATGAGGATAAGTCTGTTTGATAGTACTGATTTAAAAGATGCGAATGTCTCTTTCCAGTCTCGTTTTTCGATTTGCTCCGAAAATACTCTTTCACCCTCCCCCTCGCCCCCTCCCCTCAAGGGAGGGGGATTATTTAGTTCCCTCTCCCCTGGAGGGAGAGGGTTAGGGTGAGGGGGATTTGCATCAGGCAATTTAAATGTGAGTATAAGGGCAATTACGCCTGCCACGCCGCATACAAGATACACAACTTTATAACTGATGCCGGGGTTGAATACCATCGCGCCTATGATACCTCCTCCGACCATTGGTGCCATGAATCTGCCGATGAGGGTTGAAGTTGAAAACCATCCCAATCTCTCTCCCCGTTCTTTATGAAATAAATCTGAAACCATGGCCATAGAAACAGGGATGAATACAGCAGTGGCAAGGCCGTGATAGAACCTGATTATAGCGAGCTGCCATATCTCTTTAACCAGGAGATAGAGGAAAGGGGCGGTCGAAAAGACAATGGCGGAAAGGATTAACATCCTTTTCCGTCCCCACCTGTCGGAAAGAATCCCGGCAGGGATACTTGCAACAATACCTGTAAAGGCAGATACAGCAGCAACAAAACCTACGCCGGCCGGGTCTGCCCCAAGGTGTGAGGCAAATAAGGGAAGCACAGGGCTCTTTGATATGGTGGAACTGAATATGGCGAAAAGCCCTGTGGTGCAGAGTAATATGAATGGACTTAATAACGGTCTCATAATAATAACGACATAATCACCCTCCCCCTCGCCCCCTCCCATCAAGGGAGGGGGTAATATAAGAGTCCCTCTCCCCTTGTGGGAGAGGGGATTGTCAGTTTGCTCTCTCGCAAAGGGATGAGAGACTTACCTTATACTTTCCCCTCCCTTGATGGGAGGGGATCAAGGGGAGGGTGCTCTCTTTCTCATCAACTCCTGAATCTCCCTGTGATAGCCGAGATAACGGTTAAGGGTTATTTCATTTTTGCCATACTTTGGATATGTTCTCAGTATCTCCTGAAATCTTGATTCAGCCTCCGATTCATCGTTAATAGTGACAATGCCGTCTGTGATGATGTCCACAAGCCTGTCTGCGTATATGACAATTCTCTCTTCAAGCCTCCTCAAGGTATAGTCTTTTACAGGCAGGCTGAGTTCCCTTGCCTCACTTTCTGTAAGTCCGCCCCTGATATGTTTTTCCATTATGTCTGTTATGGCTTCAGGCAAGCCCAACCCTTTTCCCATTTCTGCGCCGATCTTGCCATGTTCCATTGCATGAGTCTTTGCCTTGCCGAGGTCGTGGAATAATGCGCCTCTTCCGACAAGCTCCATATCCAATTCTGCATTGACTCTCCCTGCAATCTTCAATGCCTTTTCAGCTACCTTAACACAATGTTTAATATCGTCTTCCGACACTCCTGCCTTTCTGAGAAGTTCAATATCCGTATTCTTAATGTTATAGCTCATAAAACCTCCTTCTTATTCGCATGATATTTTTGTTTTTTGGCTCTCTGTTTGGATTGTCAACCCTTCAAAATATGTTACCGAATCTGCCTTTGTCCACAGCCCTGCGAATCCATGCAGGGGGCTCTCAGATGCATACTCTAAAACCTGCCTGTCGTCTATATATCCGCTAATAATATTTCCCCTGATCTCCACGCAGAGGTTATACCATCTGCCGGACTTTAGGGCTTCCTTTGCCACAGCCCTCGGCATACGTTTGTTGTTGATGTATTCAAAGAGGATTGCATTGTCTTCCAGAGCGTTAATCCTGAAAACGAAATAATTGGCAATGTTCCGTATGCCGAATGCGATTCCTCCTGCCCTGTCGATATTTCCTTTAACCGGTTTAACCCTGACGCATATTTTTCCGTCAGACAGCTCGCTGCCCTTTGCGATAGCCATGGGGAAATAGTAGTATGCCTCCACTGTATCAAGGAAGTCCTGAAGGGACTGCCCCACGAGCTTTCCCATTATTCCGGCAACTCCGGAGGAGATGCTGTATCCTGATTTTGAGCCGTCCTGCATACAATAAGCGAGGTCATTTTCGACAACTTTCTTCCAGTAGCCGCCATGGATGTAGAAATTTTCCGGTTCATCCTTCCGCTTTCCTGAAAGGAAATCATAGTCACCCTTTAAAAATCTTCCGGTGAGCGCCGTCACATCTTCCTGATTAGAAATGGCCATATCCAATAAACGGCTGGATGCCAGCAATCTCCCCATCTGGTCAAGCCTCTCCTCCATGGCTTGTCTGTCGTATCGGGAAATAAAGGCGTCTATAAGATCGCCTTTTATGGATACCTGAAATCCTGATTTCTCAAGGACATTGCCCAGAAATTGAATCCTGAGAGACCGCCCATAGTAATTGCCGACCCCTCCGGAAAACTGCAGCGAGATATAGTTTTGGTCGCTGTTTTCTCCGCATAGCGCATCAACAGTTGCGAAGTGATAGCCAAAACGTGCGCTGAGGTTCATGTAGTCCCCGGAAAGTATCCCATAACTTGCGCCTCCAACCGATTCGCCAAACTCAGAAGTTGCAGTAGAGGCGAGAAGGGTCATGAACTTCCTTGCATCGAAGCTTATTGCTCCAGCCCATGTGATTCCTGGATGTGAAAAACCCTTCCAGATTGCCTTCATGGGTATGGATTCGATATTGTCAGGGGTTACCGCATTACATGTGGTTAAATTTTCCTTAAGCCCTCCGCCGAGATCAACGAGATAAAGGTACAAAGGAATATTAGAGGTGAGTTTTACAGATATATCCTTGTTTTCCAGTGTTTCAGCGATGCCGAACATCTGATTAATCGCATGTTCGTGCGCGAACCTGATAATATCATGGATGGTTTTGCATCCTTCAGGTGAAAACAATGGGTCCTTTGGGTCAATAAGGTTCAAAGGAGAAATCTTATCAAGGACATTCCTCATCCTTTGATGAACAGGACTTTCGAAAATCAATTTTTTGAAGGGCCTTCTGCTTTTAACCAGTTCCTCAACAATGCCTTTATAAACAGTAGCCGTATCAGCCGACATTGTGACTGTGCCGCCATCCTTTAAAATAGATGTGGCATTCTTTGCGCCCACTATGGCAGGGACCCCAAATTCACGGGCCACTGAAGAGAGGTGGCTCGTGACACTTCCGGTATCTGTGATAATACCTCTGATTTTATCAATCACGGCCACATAATCAGGTGAGGCTGTTTTTGTCACGAGGATCGAATCTTCAGGAATCCCGTAAAGGTCGGTTCCCTCTGCTGCAATAAATGTCCTGCCCGTGGCAATTCCAAAGGAAGCTGTCTTGCCTCCGGTAAACAGCACAGGATTTTCCGGGTATTCCTTCTGAATAACATCAGAAACCTCGGGCATCTTAGGGATATTGAGTGGTCTGGACTGGAGGATATAGAGGTTCCGGTCACTGCCTATGGCCCATTCCACATCCTGGGGACCTTTGAAAAAATCCTCGAGCATAAGCGCATAGTTCCTGAGCATAAAAATGGCATTATTATCAATGGAGGGCAGGTCTTTTTCACCCTCCGGGACCTCAACGACTTTGGTGCCGCCCTGTTCGAGGCGGATTATCTTATGTTCCTTTCTCCTTATATCTTTCTCTATTATCCGGTCTTCATCTCTGTCAACGAGGAGTGCATCGGGAGATATATTGCCGCTGACAAGATACTCCCCAAGCCCCCATACAGAGCTGATCTTCACAGCCTGGCTGTTGTCCTGCGAAGGGTTTAAGGTATAGACAACCCCGCTTGATACGGCGTCAACCATGGCAAGCCCTAGCACAGCCATCGGGGTCTCCCTGTCATGGAGTCCGTATTGGAACATATAGTTTAGCGCCCGTGTGGAGTATTTGCTCGCAAGCACAGTCTTGTAAGCCTTGATTATGTCTTCTTTCGTGACATTCAGGACCGAAACATACTGACCTGCAAAGCTTGCTTCTGTATCTTCCCCGATGGCGCTGCTCCTTATGGAAATTCTTACGTTCTTCCGGGTCTTCTCTTCGAGGGATTCATATGCCATTATTATTTCATCGGCAATAGAGGTAGGCACTTTTGCCTGTAAGACCATTCCTCTCAGTTTTTCGCTCATCCTCCTCATGGTATGGACTGAATCGAGATAGGGTATCCTTGCCAATTCCTCATTTATCTGTTTAGAAAGACCTGTCTCTTTGAGGAACCGGTCGAAGGCATATGCGGTAACAGAAAAACCGTGCGGGACAGAAAGACCGAGGACATTTTTTATGGCAGCGAGGTTTGCAGCTTTTGCTCCGACAATGCTCTTCATTTCAGGCATGATATTTTCAAGGGGAATCACAATGTCAGTTGTGAGGAAAGAGAATTTCGGGCTAAAGCAATCAAATATATCAGCCTCTATTTCATTGAATACATCGATGAGCCTGGAAAACTTGCCGCGTGACATGCTCTCAAGGGCATAAACAATACCCATCACAGCCTCTGAAAGCTCCTGATATTTTACCTGTGCGGCGGTAAGGCTGAAGGGCCTGCCGCTGTAATACATCTGTTCCATTTCAGCCATGCGGTTGAGCGCTGTGTAATTGTGATTCAGGAAGCTTTTAAAATTGGCATGTTTTTTGGCCGGCCTTCCCTGAAACTGCCTGAGTGGCACGCACTGATTTTTCATGGTTTTTTTAAATAATGCCGCCATATGTTCGCTCCTCTAATCGCGATAATATATTCTGTGTTAAGACCGCTCGGGGGAGGACATCGCACCATGTCCTCCCCCTGTTGCCATTATCTTATACGAAGTCGCATTCAAACGCTAACTGCGTTGGCTTCCTCATCAGCTCCTCAACATACTAAACAGTATGCCTTCGTCGCTTCTTCCTTGCCGCCTTGTTATCATTTTGAATGCAACTCCGTATTACTTCACCCCGAAATACGCCAGTGTATCTGCAATGGCCTTTTCAAGGTCATGCTGTATGTGATTAAACTTAGCCTTCACATCATCGTGAATATGCTGTATATACTCCTGAAGTCCCTCTTTGCCATACTTTTCCTCAATCATCTTGCCATACTCATAGATCTTTGTGATATCATGTCTCTCTGCCTTCTTCTCCGGGTCCCCGTCAATCCATTGATGGACATCAAGATAGTCCTTTCCGGTTGCTTCCAGGCTTGCTTTCAAATGTTTTTCGATCGGCGGCATAATAAAATCCTCCTTGCGTTCATCTTTAAATTCAGATGCCGAGGGCATCGGTTGCTATTTCGGGTTGCTTCTGTTTTTGTATGTTCATAAGGCATACAACTGCCTTTAATCTTGCTTAAATAAATATCTTCCATATATATCCAGCCGCCGCTGATCCGATAATCATCGGTATCATGGGCCACTTGAAAAACTGCATTCCTGAAAAGGCGGTTAATGAAACCGCAAGAGCAAACCAGTCAAAGACGCCGGTTTCAGGCAGCAATGTGTGGCGCGCGAAATTTAGTCCAAGATTTAAGATGACGCCCACAACCGCGGCTGTAATTGCTGCCAGCGCAAAACTGAGTTTGACATTGCCCCTGATCCGTTCGATATAGGGCGCTCCCGCAAAGATGAAGAGGAACGAAGGCGCAAAGGTCACCCATGTGGCAAGCAGACCGCCTATAGTCCCTGCTACTACAGGATTTAGCCCTTCCGGATTTTGGTATGCCGCAAGGTATCCGACGAACTGGTTTATCATTATGAGCGGTCCGGGCGTGGTTTCTGCCAGCCCAAGCCCGTCCATCATCTGCGCGGGAGTAAGCCAGCCATAGCGTGCAACAGCGTGCTGGCTTATGTAGGCAAGCACGGCATAAGCGCCGCCAAAGGTTACGAGGGCTGCCTTGCTGAAGAGGATCCCTATGTCTATGAAGATGCTGTTTGCTCCTCTCCAGAGCAGGATGATGATCATTGGGAAAAGCCAGACAATGAAACATACAAGAGCGGTTTTGGCTATGCCTTTTATTGAGGGCTGTTCGGCAGCGCCTGGAAAATCGCTCTCTGGGGAAGGTTTGTCTTGTTCGTGCGATATGGTGGTTTTTGTCGGAATAGTGGTTTTTTGGCTCATGTGGCCGCTTATATATCCAATGATGCCTGCTGAAAAGACGATAACAGGGAAGGGTATATTTAAAAAATAAATGCCTACAAAGGAAAGCGCGGCTATGGCTATAAATCCCCTGCCTCTTAAAGATTTCTTGCCTATTCTCAAAGCCGCCTCTGCAACTATGGCCACAACAGCGGGTTTCAGGCCGTAAAACAGCGCTGCTACAGAAGGGACGCTGCCCAGCGAGGCATAAAGCCATGAAAGACCCCACAAAATAAAAACAGAGGGAAGAACAAAGAGTACGCCTGCTATGATGCCGCCTCTTATCCTGTGCATCAGCCATCCCATGTATGTGGCTAACTGCTGCGCCTCCGGGCCTGGAAGGAGCATGCAGAAGTTCAATGCCTGAAGAAAGTGTTTTTCCCCCACCCACTTTTTGTTCTCTACTATTTCTTTATGCATCATCGCTATCTGTCCAGCGGGGCCGCCGAAACTAATGAATCCGAGCTTCAGCCAGTAGCGCAATGCTTCTCTAAAGGAAATCTTATTCGTCATATTAAAAGTTCCTTTTAAGCAGTTTTGGATGCATAGAGCATCTCAAATACAGCCAGCCCTTTTTCGAGGGCCTCTGCATCATCCTTTGCAGTCTTTCTTATTCCGGTCAGCACCTCTTCTATTCCCCTTGCTTCCGGAGTTTTGAATTTTTCATCCTTAACATCGAGTTCGTGGACAATCTCCCCTATCTTTTTAAGTACCCTGTCCCTGAGACCGAATGCCCGGAGAAGCGCCTCGAAGGTGCACATATCGCCGATATGGGTAAACTGCCCTCCTCGTATATCAAAGGTAACGGCCTCTTTTCCAGTGCCTTCCATATCCTGTTCATCAATGAACCTGAAGAGGGCCTTTTTATCGATGAACTTTTTGATCAGCCACGCAGAGGCCATCCTGTCAACATAGGGCCTTTTCCGCGTAACCCAAACTTTCCCCTGATAGTTTTCGATGGACTTTGGAACTAGCGCCACTTTTTGTTCTTTCATGCGGGAACCGGATATGCCGTTTATCTCGGTTTCTAACGTCTTTATCCTCCTTCTCAACTCATCCCCCTTCTTTGACGAGAAGAAATCAATTCTTCTTATCTCTTCAAACTCTTTGAGATAATTGTTGAGTTGATCTGACAGTTTTTTAGCGCTCTGAACTCCGGAACCTTTCCTTATGCTGGAAATCCCTCTTTCGAGGTCTTCGAGCCCTCGCTCGATAACGCCATAATCCTTTTCCCTCTGCCGGTTGAATTGGTCAATAATTTCAGTGTGCTTCAATGTCTCGATCTCCTCTAATTTCGCAAAAGCCGCTTCACCATTCATTGCCGTAACTTCGGAGACGAGCCATTGAAATAATTCATAGTGCTCCTCATTATGGGGGAGTATATATACGGCGCCCCTTAGGGGCATCGCACCCGCCTTTGCGAGCTTCCTCCAGATCCTCATCCTGTTACTTACCGGTTTTGAGGGAACGCTATAAAAGAACAGGAGCCATCCAGCGTAGTTTATCGGACTCCTTACCGTCACTGTAGCAGTCATAACACAATGTAACATATGTTACGTGATTTGTCAAGGGTGTTTACATATCCGAGGCTTTTGTCTCTGACTTTTAAAATGCTCACCTGGAGGCGGTAATTATTTAAGTTTAGGAAACCTAAAGTTATGACTTGACAAATGGGGTAGCAGCTTCATATAATGTTATAAACTACTTGACACTTAAAAATCCTGCTTTTGCGGGATGCACCAAAGGAGGACGTATGGTTAGAAAGCTTGCTGTTTTAGTCACAGGTCTGATTCTTCTATCAGGCATAGTTCCATTGAGTTCAGCGGTCGCACAGACGGAAAAACCGAAGATAGCGCCCATCTGTAAGCAGTGCCACACACCGGATGAGAAGATATTGCGCGGAGTGCTCGGCGGAATCTCAGGCAAGGCAAAGACAATTCAGGTTAATATCGGAGCGGCATCCTGGCTTGCAAAATGGGATGATGGGACCGAACTTGTCGGCGCAGAGTCTTTTGGAAAGATACCCAAGGAAAAGGAGATAGCCGTACATATAACTGAAAAGGATGGCGCACTGTTTGTTAAAAAGGTATCAGTCAAGCAGCCGGCAAAAGTGCCTGCTGAAAAACTGGTAAAGGTTGAGGAAGTTGCAAGGCTTGTTGAGCTGGGCGTTGAAAAAGGAAACTTTCTTATTCTTGATTCCAGACCGGCGCCCAGATACCACGAGGGGCATATACCAACTTCCATCTCCCTGTACGATGCAGACTTTGATAAGCTTGTAGATAAGCTTCCAAAGGAAAAGGACAGGATGCTCATCTTTTACTGCGGAGGCCCTACCTGAATGATGAGTCCTGCCTCTGCCGGTAAGGCGGAGAAACTCGGTTATACGAATAGCAAGGTCTTTCACGATGGTCTGCCTGCATGGAAAAAAGCAGGTAATCTTGTAGTCTCCACGGCCAAATATGTAAAAGATAACATGGATAAGGAAATCCCTCAGATCCTCGTAGATTTGAGGCTGGTAGATGAGGCGAAGAAAGAGCATATCACCGGCGCTGTTTCTATCCCTGCAAAAGAGATAAGCGCTGCAAAGGACAGACTCCCTGCAGACAAGAAAGCGCCCATAGTATTCTATGCTGCAGATGCAAAGACAGCAGCAGATGCTTTTAAAGTTGTCAGGGGCTGGGGATATACAAATACCGCTATTCTCGATGGCGGCATTGAGGCATGGAAAAAGGCGGGGAATCCCCTGGCAAGCGGCGCACTGAAGACCACTATCGTCTATGTGCCGAAGCCGAGACCAGGAGAGATCGCCATCGAGGAATTCAAGACGGTTGCGGAGGCGCTGCCAAAGGATAAGCTTATCCTCGATGTCCGCGATGAAGACGAGGCGATGCACGGCATGCTGAAGGGTGCGAAAAACATTTCCACTCAGGCGATACCAGGCAGGCTCTCTGAAATTCCCAAAGACAAGGAAATAATCGCTCACTGCGTCACGGGCGTGAGGGCCGAGATGGCTTATCTCCTTCTTAAGGAGCAGGGATACAAGGCGAGATTTCTGAACGCCGATATCAAGATTGACAAGGATGGAAAATACGAGATAACCAAAGAGTAAACGGGCAGGCTTGACATTATCCGCCGGCTCCGGCTAAATTACTACTGTAAAGGGGAGTAGCTGAAGCGGCGGCTATCGTCAGCACGTCCGCCTGATGCGGACTGGTACCACCGGTTAGGTAAACCCCGTTAGAAAACTCGTGCAGATTTTTTTCTAACGGGGTAAAACTAACAAGCGAGACCTTTATCGTGACAAAAAAAATATCACGGTGAAGGTCTTTTTATTACGTGAACCCCGGGGAGGTTAAGAAATGAACAGCTTGAAGACAATGCTTTTGATGGTGACTTTAACACTCATGCTGGTGTTTATCGGAGGGCTTTTAGGCGGCAGGACGGGAATGACGTTTGCCCTCATTATGGCTTTTGGCATGAACTTTATCACTTACTGGTTCAGTGATAAGATTGTTCTCAGGATGTATGGCGCCAAACAGGTTACAGAGGCTGAAGCGCCGGAACTTTATGGTATTGTGAGAAGACTTGCTCAAAAAGCAGAACTTCCAATACCAAAGGTTTACATAATGGATCAAGACCAGCCCAATGCCTTTGCAACGGGAAGGAACCCTGAACACGGAGCAGTTGCTGTTACAACAGGCATTATGAGAATCCTTTCGAGAGAGGAGCTTGAAGGGGTGATAGCGCATGAGCTTGCGCACATCAAGCACAGGGATATCCTTGTGAGCACGGTTGCGGCGGCAATTGCCGGCGCCATAAGCTATCTGGCGCAGATGGCTCAGTGGGCAATGATATTCGGCGGCAGGAGCAGCGATGACGAAAAAGGCGGGAATCCGGTAGCTGCCCTTGTAATGATGATAGTCGGGCCGATTGCAGCCATGATGGTCCAGATGGCAATATCCCGTTCAAGGGAATACGGCGCTGATGCAGGAGGGGCAAAGATCGCAGGCAATCCGCTATACCTCGCCAACGCGCTGAAGAAACTCAACATGGCCTCTCAAAAGATACCGATGGACGCAAATCCTGCAACATCCCACATGTTTATCGTGAATCCACTTTCAGGCGGAGGTCTCATGAAGCTCTTTAGCACGCACCCGCCGCTTGCGGAGAGGATAGCAAGACTTGAGTCCATGAGGTCAGGGTCATAGATGATCGTCATTGGGTTAAGGTCCCTTATCGCATTCGGTTTTTGAGGGGAGGGACTGATAAACTATGACTGCTATGATACTTAGGACTGTCAGGCAGGCGAAGAGACTGGTTATAATAATAATCGGATTTACAGTTTTGGTGATAGGGGTTGCAATGATTGTTTTGCCCGGACCTGCTATAATCGTAATACCGATCGGGCTGGGAATCCTTGCCACTGAATTCATCTGGGCAAGGAGACTGCTGAAAACTGTAAGAGATAAATTTCATAAGAACAAGAAAGGGGGCAATGTCAATGAAGCCGAGTGAAAGAGAAGCAGAGTTTATCGCAAAAATGGAGTTTGAGAAAAGAAAAAAGATTGAAGAGGAAAAGCATAAAAAACTTGCGGAAGATGAAAAGAAAAAGTTAAAAGAACTTCATTTCATGAGCTGCCCTAAATGCGGGATGGAACTTATAGAGGTTGATTATAAAGAGATAAAGATAGATAAATGTTCTGAATGTGAAGGGATATGGCTTGACGCAGGAGAGCTTGAAGCCGTATCAAAGCTCGAGAAAACCGGTCTTGATAAACTATTCAGCGTTTTTAAAAAATGAACAGAGAGATAAAAAAAATCTTAATTGCAAACCGCGGCGTGCCTGCTGTGAGGGTAATGCATACATGCAGGGACAGGAAGATCCCAACGACTGCTGTTTACAGCGCTCCTGACAGGCTTGCCCACCACGTATTTATGGCTGACACCGCCGTTCATATCGGAGAGGCGCCTCCTATAGAGTCATACCTTAATATGGATAAGATGATTGATGCTGCAATCAAAAGCGCGTCAGACGCTATACATCCCGGCTGGGGTTTTCTTGCAGAGAACGAGAAATTTGCGCAGATGGTGCTAAATGCCGGACTGATATGGATAGGGCCTTCTCCTGAAGTGATCCGGATGATGGGCGACAAGATACAGGCTAAAGTAATCGCACAAAAGGCCAATGTCCCTACGATCCCCGGCATCAGCAACGTAACTGATATTGAGCAGATTAAGAAATGGATGAAAGATGAAGATGTGCATTATCCCATCATGATAAAGGCTGCTGCGGGCGGCGGCGGGAAAGGGATGGTCAAGGTTGACAGCGATGAAGTATTGGCGCAGGCATTTGCGCAGGCGCGTTCAGAGGCTAAAAAGGCATTTGGCGATGAAACGATATTGGTTGAGAAATATATAGAGCGGGGGAGGCATATTGAGGTTCAGGTTGTTGCAGATGAACACGGCAATGTGCTTCACCTGTTCGAAAGGGAATGCACTATCCAGAGGCGTAATCAGAAGATAATCGAGGAGGCCCCTTCACCCAGCCTTGATGACGGGCTCCGTCAGGAGATATGTTTTACTGCTACCCGCCTGATGCGGGAGATTGGATACACAACAGCGGGCACTGTGGAGTTTATCTTTGATTCAGCCACAAGGAAGTTTTATTTTCTTGAGGTGAACACTCGCTTGCAGGTAGAACATGGCATTAGTGAACTCATAACGGGTCTGGATATAGTCGGCATAATGCTTGACGTGGCAATGGGTAAAAAATTGCCCTTTCAGCAGTCTGACATACATCCAAACAGGTGGGCGCTGGAGGTCCGCCTGAATGCTGAAGACCCGAAGAGTTTCAGCCCGTCTTTTGGAGTGATTACCCGGCTTGAGGTCCCGATGGGACCTAATGTCAGGGTTGCCTCGGGTGTTTATGAGGGCGCGGACATACCTCCCTACTATGATTCATTGTTTATGCTGCTCATGACTGCAGGCGCTGATAGAACAGACGCAATAAGGGTTATGGATCGCGCCCTGAGCAGAAGTCTCAGGGTCGAGGGTGTAAAGACCCTTGCGCCTCTCCTGCTGAGCATTATAAGACATCCTGCTTTTGTAAAAGGTGAATTCTCAACCCACTTTATTGAGGAACACATGGATGAGCTTATATCAATGTTCAGGGAAAAGACCAGCGAAGACGCAGTGCTCAAGGTCGCACGGTATGTTGCAGAAATATCGGCGCTCGGGCCTCAGAAATGGATGTGAACCAGCTTCGCTGGAGTTCAAAGTTTAAAGTGGAAAAAAATGAAAAGAGATACAGACTACATTTTTGTTAAACCAGGCATGTCTCCAAAGGAGATAGTCGGTGTTGTTCGTTCTCTCAAGGGAGTTTGCCTCACCTCTGTAGGAATGCGGGACGCCGGACAGTCTGATTTCAAGAATCGCCATCGCATATACGATCTTAAGACCCTTGCGCCTTATTACAACAGAATGGGCTTATTCAGCGCTGAATGCCACGGCGGTGCGCGATGGCATGTGGGGGTGATGAACAGGAGAGAAAGCCCTTTTGAGGAGATTAATATCCTGAGAGAGCTTATGCCGAATGTCCTCCTGCAGACACTGATCAGGGAAACCAACCTTTTTGGATACAGGCCTTATCCTAAAAATGTTATCGAGTATGTTGTCTCAAAGGTGGACATAGATGTATGGAGATGTTTTTCCTTTCTGAATGATGTAAGAAACATGCGCACAGTGGCGGAAGTCGTTATGAAAAGAGGAAGACTTTTTGAGCCGACCATCTCCTTTACTGTAGCGGATTGGGCAACAAACGATTACTATCTTGGCGTTGTCCGTGATATCGTTGACCTCTGCGCGGGGACTGATGAGATAGTCCTTTGCATCAAGGACATGGCAGGCGTCGGCGATGTCAATAGAATCGGGAATCTCAT
>Ga0208244_101008_pt1 | contig 18847 bp, 14 predicted proteins | sample SubbioCR12Aug_5A_FD_184828 | JGI IMG/M metagenome (GOLD analysis project Ga0208244, IMG submission 184828) | Serpentinite rock and fluid subsurface biosphere microbial communities from McLaughlin Reserve, California, USA - CR12Aug_5A (SPAdes) | ecosystem: Environmental > Terrestrial > Deep... | reverse complement strand
CAAGCGCGTGGCGGTGATCGGCGGCGGCAACGCGGCCATCGACGCGGCGCGCACGGCGATCCGGCTGGGCGCGGAGAGCGTGACGGTGCTCTACCGGCGGACGCGGGAGGAGATGCCGGCCTACGCGGAGGAGATCGAGGAGGCGCTGCAGGAGGGCGTCACGCTGCGGACGCTCATCAACCCCGAGTCGTTCGACGTGAAGAACGGCAAGGTCACGGGCGTGCGCTGCCACCCGATGAAGCTGGGCGAGTTCGACCGTTCGGGCCGGCGCCGTCCGGAGGACGCGGCGGAGGCAGGCTGCGAGGTGATCCCGGTGGATCAGGTCATCATGGCGATCGGCCAGGCGCTGGACGTGAAGGCGTTGGCTGGGGAGGTCGAGGTCGAGCGGTCGGCGCGCGGCTGGGTCAAGGCCGACCCGCGCACGGGCGCGACGGCGTTGCCGTGGCTCTTCGCGGGCGGCGACGCGGTGACGGGGCCTTCGTCGGTGGTGGAAGCGATCGCGGCGGGCGAACGGACGGCCGTGGCGATCGACAAGATGCTGAGCGGCGCGGAACACCCGTTCTGGCGCGGGTATCATGACGCGGGGGCGAGTTTCGACCCGAACGCCGATCCGGCGATGTATGCGCGCGAGCGGCTGCATACGATCCCGCTGGAGAAGCGTCGGCAGAACTTCACCGAGGTGGAGCAGCCTTGGAACGAGGCCACGGCGGTGCGGCAGGCGAGGCGCTGCCTGCGGTGCGACTACGGCAAACAACCCTGCGGATGTGAACACGCTTAACGGGAGGGACGCTCATGTTGAACGTTACGATCAATCTCACGAAGATTCAGGTGGCGGAGGGGAGCACGATCCTCCAGGCGGCGCGTCACGCGGGAGTGACGGTGCCGACGTTGTGCAACCTCGAGAACCGCGAGGCGATCGGCGCGTGCCGCGTCTGCCTCGTGGAGGTGGAGGGGGCGCGGACGCTGATGGCGGCGTGCTCGACGCCGGTGACCGAGGGCATGGTGGTGCGCACGCACAGCGCCAAGGCCCGCGAGGCGCGGCGGCAGGTGGTGGAGCTGCTGCTCTCGGAACACGACGGCAACTGCCCGACGTGCGACCGCAGCGGCGACTGCGAGCTGCGCGCGCTGGCCGACGAGATGGGCGTGTCGAAGGTTCCGTTCGAGGGCATCCGCGCGAAACCGCACACCGACGACTCGACGCCCGCGCTGGTGCGCGACAACGCGAAGTGCATCAAGTGCCGCCGGTGCGTCACCGTGTGCGGCGAGGTGCAGGGCGTCGGGGCGCTCTTCCCGCAGGGGCGGGGCTTCCAGACGGTGATCGGCCCGGCGTTCACGCGCGACCTCGACAGCGTGGCGTGCGTGCAGTGCGGCCAGTGCGCGGCGATCTGCCCGGTGGGGGCGATCACCGAGCGGAGCAGCATCCCGGAGGTGTGGAAGGCGATCGAGAACCCGTCGCTGCATGTGATCGTGCAGACGGCGCCGGCGATCCGCGGGGCGCTGGGCGAGTGTTTCGGCAACGAGCCGGGGACGCGCGTCACGGGCAAGATGGCGGCGGCGCTGCGGCGGCTGGGGTTCGACGGGGTCTTCGACACCAACTTCACGGCGGATCTGACGATCCTCGAAGAGGGCACGGAGCTGTTGACGCGGCTGAAGAAGGCGCTGGTGGACAAGGAGCCGGTGGCGCTGCCGATGTTCACGAGCTGCTCGCCGGGGTGGATCAACTTCGCGGAGTTTTACTTCCCGCAGTTCCTGCCGAACATCTCGACGTGTAAATCGCCGCAGCAGATGTTCGGCGCGGTGGCGAAGACGTACTACGCGCAGAAGATCGGGAAGCGTCCGGAGGAGATCGTCGTCGTGTCGGTGATGCCGTGCACGGCGAAGAAGTTCGAGGCGCAGCGGCCCGAGATGACCGCGAGCGGCGTGCGCGACGTGGACTACGTGCTGACCACGCGCGAGCTGGCGCGGATGATCAAGGAGGCGGGGATCGACTTCAACGCGCTGCCGGACGAGCAGATGGACGCGCCGCTCGGGCTTTCGTCGGGCGCGGCGGACATCTTCGCCAACACGGGCGGGGTGATGGAGGCGGCGCTGCGGACGGCGTACGAGATCGTCACGGGGCGCGAGCTGCCGGTCGACAACCTGCACGTCAAGGCGATCGCGGGGCTGGGCGGCGTGAAAGAGGCCGCGCTGACGATCACGGGGGCCAAGAAGGAGTGGTCGTTCCTTGAGGGCGTGGAGGTGCGCGTGGCGGTGTCGCACGGGCTGGGCAACACGCGCCGCCTGCTGGAGCACATCAAGGCCAACGGGTCGCCGTACCACTTCGTCGAGGTGATGACCTGCCCCGGCGGGTGCATCGGCGGCGGCGGCCAGCCGCGCTTCACGGACGACGGGGTGCGGCTGAAGCGCATCGCGGCGATCTACAGCGAGGACGAGAGCAAGAAGATGCGCAAGTCGCACGAGAACCCGGACGTCCAGACACTCTACAAAGAGTTTCTGGGCGCGCCGCTCGGCGAGAAGTCGCACCACCTGCTGCACACGCACTACGCGTGCAAGCAGACGCTCTCGAAGAAGTAGGCCGTGCCCTGTGAGGGGTGCGGAGACGGCGGGCAATCCGGAATGCCGGATTGCCCGTCCTTTTGGGTTGACGGCGCGATTTTGTTATGTTCCCATATTGGCGTTTCAGAATGTGTTGTTCTGTCGGTTAGGTACACAGTATCGGGACTGGCCGCAAGAAGCGGCTGGCCCGGGAAAAAGGAGAAACGATGAAAAAGGCATGTTTCAGCATGGCGTTGGTTTGTGCGATGGCGGGGTTGACGGGATGCGTGACCCACATGAACAGTGCGCCTTCGGGGGCGGTGCCGCTGGAGGAGCTCAAGACGACGGCGACGTATGACGTGATCGGCGAGGCGACCGGGACGGCCACGGGCGGCAAGCTGTTCGGGTTCATACCGATCGGCGGCGAGAACAAGTTCGGGCAGGTTGGCGGCATGATCCAGTTCAATCCCGTGGCGCAGGCGGCGATCTACAACGCGATCGAGTCGGTGCCGACGGCTGACGCGCTGCTGGCCCCGCGGTACGTGCGGAAGGTGTCGAACTATGTGGTGTACAGCGAAGAGACCGTGACCGTGAAGGGCAAGGCCATCCGGTACAACGTCTCGGCGAAATAAGCGGAGGGTGCGCCCCCGGGCTTCGGCCCAGGGGCGCGTTTTTTTATGAATACGATCCGTTCATGGCTGTTGCCGCTCGCGTTGACGGCGGCGCTGTGCGGCTGTTCGACGGTGAACAGCGGCGTTTACACGCGGGGTGCGATCCAGACGCGGCTGCACGAGTCGCAGAGGTTCGCGGCGGTGACGAGTCCCGCGGCGGCGCGTCAGCCGCGCTTCGGGACGGTGAAGGTGAACCGCTTCACGGAGTCGCGGGCGCGGCGGGCGTTTGAGCGGCACAACCTGTGGCTGGCGTACATCCCGCTGGCGTGCGTCGGCACGTATTGGGATCGGCCGGACTGGATGCTGTGGCAGAGGGATCAGGAGGGGTACAAGCCGGTGGGGCTGGACATGGCGGAGGCATTGCAGGCGGAGTTGGAGGAGTCGGGGCTTTTCGGGCGGGTGTTGGGGCCGCAGGATGAGGGCGAGGCGGAGTGGGTGATCGACGGCGACGTGCCCGTGTTCGCGCTGCGGCTAAGGCCGCATCTGTGCGGCGGCTCGGTGGCCCTCGCGCCGTGTTTCGGGATTTTGGGGCTGCCGCTGGGGACGTGGCGGTTCGAGCAGCGGGTGAAGCTCACGGCGCGTGCGGCGGGAGCGTCCGGGGCGGTGTGGGAGCAGACGTTCGACACGTCCGCGGGCGGGTCGATGGCGGCGTATTACGGGCGCAACCCGATGCAGTTCGGCTATCCGTATGAGGCGCTGATGGCGCCGGTGGCGGCGGGTGTGGTGCGTGCGCTGCCGCAGGCGCTGGAGAAGGCGCGGCAGGCGGCGCCTGCCGCCGCGAAGTAGGAGGACGGGCGGGGGTCACCAGGTGTAGGCGAGCGAGGTGAAGAAGCGGCGTCCGGCGGATTTCTGGCCGGGGTAGGTCTGGAAATTGTCGTCGAGGAGGTTCGCACCTCCGGCGTTGAGGGTGAAGCCGTTCAGGCGGGGCAGCCGCCACTGGAACTCGATGCCGGTGTCGAGGAGCCAGTCGTCGTGTTTGCGGACGGGGTTGCTCTCGAACTTCGAGACGCCTTGGCGGAGGCGCACGAGGAGGTCGCGCGTGAAACGGTGGCGCAGGGTCGCGCCTGCCGCCGCGTCGGGGTAGTCCATGGCGTAGCGGCTGGCGTAGAAGTCGTCGTCGCAGGATTTGGCGAGCGCCAGCAGGTCGAGGCCGAGGTCGGTGGCGGCGGAGAGCTGCGCGTGGCCGTCGGCGGCGAGGCCCCAGGTGTGGATCTCGCTGTGGTTGACGGCGGTCCAGCGTTTGCTGGGGTCGGCCTTGATCCAGTCCACGGTGTTGCGTCCCTGTTCGTAGAAGAGGGCGGCTTTCCACGAGAAGATGTCGGCGCGGCCTTTCCAGCCGGTCTCGGCGGCGCGCACGTGCTGGCGGTCGAGCCCGGCGTTGCCGAGGGAGGAGGGGGACTGGTAGTTGAGTTCGGTATAGGAGGGCTGGCGGGCGGACTCGGTGTAGGAGAGGTAGATGGTGTGGGTGTCGGAGAGCGCCCATTCGAGGCCTGCGGCGGGGAGCCATGCGGGGTCGTCGGTGGAGAAGAGGTCGAGCGAGCCGCCGAGGGTGAAGGTGAGGCCGCCGAGGGTGGCGTTGGGGAGGACGGCGAAAGAGGCGTGGCTGCGGGTGTGGTCGCCGAGGGAGGTGCTGTCGATGGTTTCGAGGTCGGCGTCGGCGCGGAGATCGAGGGAGAAGGTTTCGGAGAGCGTGCGGCGGGTGTCGCCGTGGAGGGCGAAGAAGTCGGTGGTGTGCTTGTTTTCGTAGAAGGCGTGGTTGTTGCGGTCGAGCCAGTAGGTGTCGTCGGTACGGCGCCAGGCGGCGGAGAGGCGGGCGGGGTTGAGGGGGTCTTCGGCCCATTTCAGCGAGCCGGCCACGAGGGTGTCGCGGATGCGCTCTTCGGCGGGGTATTTGGGGTCGGTGCCGTAGAAGCCGCGCGCGCCGAACTCGCGCCAGGCGTGGGCGGCGACGAGGTCGCCCTGCAGGGTGTCGCTGACGGCGCCGAGGCGCGCGCCTGCGGTGGCGCGGGCGAGGTGGTTGTCGCCGTGGCTGTCGGTCTGGGCGGCGCGGTCGTAGGATAGAAACGCCGAGGCGCCTGCGGTGGCGGTGCCGCGGGCGAGGGGGGCTGTTTCGGTGGCGAGGAGGTTGCCGAAGAGGATGCCTTTGTTGCCGGCGCCTGCGGTGACGGAGCGGAGGTTCTCGGTCATGGGGGCGAGTTCGAGGCTGACCGAGCCCGAGGGGTGGCCGGGGGCGGTGCGGAAGCGGTCGAGGCCCGTGAGCACGGCGGGGGCGGCGAACCAGACTTCGGGCGCGGGGACGTCGGCGTGCCAGTGCTCGGTCTGCGCGTTGCGGAGGGTGAGTCCGTTGAGGAGGAGGCCCGCGCTGTTGAAGGGGCCGCCGCGGATGGAGAGGTCGGTCTGCGGACCACCCGCGCCCTGATCGCGGAGGGAGAGGCCGGGCGTGTCCTTCAGGAGCGAGGGGCCGGGACGCGCGGTCGGGACGAGGGAAAGCGCCTCGACCTCGACGAGGATTTCGGGAGTGGCGGCGGTTTCCGGCTCTGCGGCCGTGAGCGGCAGAAGGGATAAGAGGGCGAGAACGAGGCAGGCAACGCTTTTGCGGCTTTTCATGATGGGCCGGAAGGATAAGCGTTTGCGGGGTGTATTGTCAACCACTCAGGATGAATAGTTTACAATCCTGCCTGCCGCGTCTCGCCGCAGGGGCGGTCAGGCAAGCGCCTGCTTGCAGAACCGGACGCAGGCGGCGACCTCTTTCACCGCGTCGGAGCCCTGCGGAATGGGGTATTCCAACTCGATGTCGGCGTGGATGGGCAGCTTGTTTTTCTTGAGGTATTGCAGCGCGGCGGGCACTGGGGTGTCGCCCAGCCCGAAGGGCATGTTGGTGCCGCCGTTCGCCTTGTTCTTGCGGTCTTTGAGGTGGAGGCTGATGATGCGGTCGCGGTATTTCTCGATGACGGCGATGACGTCGTCGTCGTTCGCGGCGACGTAGTGGCCGATGTCGAGGTTGATGGCGAGGCATTTGCCGTAGGAGAGGATCGGGCCGTCGTAGGTGGTGGCGTTGATCTGGGTGTGGTTGTGGAAGCCGACGAGGATGCCGTGCTTGTCGGCGAGGGGGCCGACGCGCTTGGCGGCTTCTTCGGAAATTTCGCGGGTGATGCCCTTGGCGCCGAGCGCCTTGGCCACGCGGAAGTAGTAGTCGATCTGGTCGTCGGGCATCTCCTTGTTGCCGATGTCGCCGAACTTGACGATGTGGATGGCGACGCCCGCGTCGTTGTACATCTTGCGCAGGGTCTCGAACTTGTCCATGGGGGCGGCGAGGCGCCATTCGAGCATGGCCTTGGCCTTTTCGGGGTCTTTGGGGTTGCCGCCGGGCAGGCCGGCGAAGCTTTCGGCGGTGTTGCCCATGAGTTCGACGGAGCTGATGCCGCTGCCGAGAATGTGGCTGAGGACGGAGCCGGCGTCGCCGGGCATGGAGCGGTAGCTGTAGGTGATGGCGCCGATCTGGACGCCGCCGAAACGCGAGTCCGGTTTGGCGTCCGCCGCGAAAACGCCGGACGGCATCAGGGCCGTGGCACCGAGTGCCGCTGTCCCGCTGAGAAAGGCCCGACGTGAAAGAGTTGTCCCTGCTGTTGTCATGTGTTCCCCCGTTTGACTGTTTGGCGGGAGCGGCGCACGGGCCGTTCACCGATGGGGAATAGGATACGGTATCTGTTGGCTTTCTTCAATCCCCGCGAGCAGGCGGGGCCGGAGGCGCGCGGCGTGCGGGCTTGACCTGCCGTTCCCATCCGTGATATTGATATGCGTGTAATTCATACTGGTTTGGGGATCGGTATGGGTGGACTGAAGAAGAAAAGGGGAGAAAGCATGAAGCGACGTGATTTTCTGACGGCGTCGGCGGTGGCCGGTGTCGCGACGGTGTGCGGGGCGCAGCGCGCGGCCGCGCAGGGGCAGGCGAGTTGCGGAGGGGACGGAATGCCGAAATTGACGCCGCCGGAGAAGCCGGCGCAGTTGAATCTCTGCTTGCAGTGGGGCGCGATCCCGGGCGGCGAGATCAGTCAGAAGCTCGATTTTCTGGAGGCCAACGGGTTCGCGTCGGTGGAGATCCCTTCGGGGGACTGGCCGATCAAGAACTGCGAGGCGATGAACGAGGCGATGAAGGGGCGCAAGCTGTTCCTTGCGACGGCGTGCGGGCCGAGCGATTTCTCGTACGCCGAGCCGGAGAAGCGCGAGGAGGAGGTGCAGAAGTTCCTGCCGATCATCGAGGCGCTGGGCGCGATGAAGTCGGTGGGGTTGATCATCTGCCCCGCGCGCAGCAAGCTGAGCGAGCCGGGGCGTCTGAGCGCGAAGGAGCTGCGCAAGGATTTCGTCGAGAACACGGGCAAGCGGCTGGCGGAGCATGCGGCGAAGCACGGCACGTCGATCGTGCTGGAGCCGTTGCGCCGCAACGAGACGCCTTTCCTGCGGCAGGTGGCGGACGGTGCGCGGATCGCGGCGGACATCGGGCCGGGCGCCTCGGTGATGGGCGACTTCTGGCACATGCAGTTGGAGGAGACCAGCTTCATGGGCGCGTTCATCTGCGGCGGCAAGCTGCTGACGCATGTGCACATCGCGGGGCTCAAGGAGCGCATCATCCCGGGTGTCCACGCGGATGCCGACAACTATGTGGACGGCTTCAAAGGGCTTAAGCTTATCGGCTACCGCGGGGCAATCAGTTTCGAGGGCGGCTGGCCCAAGGATCCGACGGATCCGAAGAAGGGCATCCCGCAGGAGGAGAAGACGCGGCTGATCCTCAACATGGTCAAGATGCTGCGCGAGCAGTGGGCGATGGCGTGATTTCAATAGTGGCGGGCCTTTGCGTCCGCCCGAATCAACAAAGGGAGAGAGAGATGCAGAACCGTAGAGAGTTCATCAAGGGGTCGAGCGTGTTTGCGGCGATGATGGCGGCGGCGCCGACGATTGTGGTGGGGCAGGGCGCCCCGCGCGTTTTCAAGGTCGGCATGATCGGCGCGGGCGGGCGTTGCTCGGGCGCGATGGCCAACCTGATCGAGGCGGCCAAGGGCATGGGTCACGACATCAAGCTGGTGGCCGTGTGCGACTTTTTCGAGGACAAGGCGAAGGGCGCGGCCAAGAAGTTCGGCTGCGGCGAGAACATGGCGTTCGGCGGCGCGAACGGCTACAAGAAGGTGGTCGAGTCGGACTGTGAGATCATCGTGACGGCGACGCCGCCCAACTTCCGCCCGATCCACGTCGAGGCGGCGGTCAAGGCGGGCAAGCACGTGTTCGCCGAGAAGCCGGTGGCCGTTGACGGGCCCGGCATCCGCCAGTTCCTCGCGGCGGCGAAGGTCGCGAAGGAGAAGAAGCTGGCGCTCGTGGCCGGCACGCAGCGTCGCCACCAGAAGGGCTACCTCCTGCAGGCGCTGGCGTTGCAGCAGGGCAAGGTCGGAAACGTGCTGGGCGGCGCGGTGTATTGGAACGGCACGGTGCCGTGGGTGCGCACCCGTCAGGAAGGCATGAAGAACGACGCCTATCTGTGCAGCAACTGGGTGAACTGGACGGAGATGTCGGGTGACCACATCGTCGAGCAGCACGTGCACAATCTCGACGTGGCGAACTGGTTCATCGGGCGTTATCCGCGCACGGCGGGTGCCTTCGGCGCTCGTACGCGCCGCGTCTCGGGCAACCAGTACGACTTTTTCGGCGTGGACTTCGACTACGGCGACGGCATCCACATCCACAGCCAGTGCCGCCAGATCGGCGGGACGAGCGGGTTCGTGGGCGAGCGTTTCCGCAGCGAGGAGTTCGAGTTTTCCGGCGGCGGCAAGATCCAGAAGGTCGGCGGCGACGCGGTGAAGCTGGAAGGCGAGACGTATGAGCTGGGCGGCAACGTGTACAAGATCAAGGACGGCAACCCGTACGTGATCGAGCACGAGAACATGCTGCGCAGCATTCTGGGCGAGATCCCGGTGATGAACGAGGGCGAGGCGGTCGCGATGTCCACGGCGTGCGCGATCATCGGGCGCATCTCGGCGTACACGGGGCAGACGATCCGCATGTCGGACATCATCGACAACGCGAACTCGCCGTATTACAACCTCGTCTGCAAGCCGACGTGGCAGGATTTCGAGGCGGGCGACGTGGCGATGCCGGAGTATGGCGACGATCAGGCGCCGCTGCCGGGCAAGCCTTGGGGGCAGAAATAAGCTGAGGCCGTAAGGCTATAGGCTGTAAGACCGAGAGGCTGCGGGGAACATCTCCTCGCGGCCTCTCTGTTTTTTGAGGACTCATTCTTTGAAGAGCGGCACGTGTTGGAACGTCACGCCGTCGAAGAGCCCCTTGTCGGTGAGTTTGAGGCAGGGGATGACCGACAGGGCGAGGAACGAGAGGGTCATGAAGGGGGCGGACAGGTGCGAGCCGAGGATCTTGGCGAGGCGGTCGCAGTCGGCGTAGGCGCGCGCCACGGTTTCGGCGGGCTCGGGCGAGATGAGCCCTGCGAGGGGGAGGGGGAGCGCGGCAAGGATTTTGCGGTTGTCGTCCGCCACGGCGAGACCGCCCTTGCGGGCGACGATCTCGTTGATGGCGGCGGCGAGGGCCTCGTCGGTGGCGCCTGTAGCGATGATGTGGTGGGAATCGTGCGCGACGCTGGAGGCGATGGCACCGCGTTTCAGTCCGAAGCCTTTGACGAAGGCCACGGCGGGCGGGGCGGGCGTGTAGCGGTTGTAGACGACGAGCTTGGTGATGCCGCGTTCGGGGTCGGCGACGGCGAGTCCGTTGACGACGGAGGCGGCCTCGGTGAGGTGGTCGGTGACGAGCTGGCCGTCGTGGACGCCGATGACGCGGACACGGCTGTTGACGTGGGCGGGGATGCGCAGCATGTCGTGCGTGAGCGGTTGCGCGGCGAAGGCGTTCTTCAACTCCGGGGTCCCGTTGGGCAAGAGGGACACGCCGTCTCGTGCGACACACTGGCCGCGGAGCCAGACTTCGCGGGGCGTGAAGGTGTTCAGGTCGTCGACGATCTGGAAATCCGCGCTGTCGCCGACTTGAAGCAGGCCGAGGGGGAGTCGGTAGTGTTGGACGGGGTTGACGCAGGCGGCTTCGAGGATGCTTTGCAGGGCGAACCCTTTTCTGTAGGCCGTGGCGGCGATGTGGTTGATGTGGTCGTGCAGCAGGTCGTCAGGGTGTTTGTCGTCGCTGCAGAACATGCACATGTCGGGGTGGCGTGCGATGAGGGGGAGGAAGGCTTCGAAGTGCCGCGCGGCAGAGCCGTAGCGGATCAGGAGCTTGATGCCGGCCTCGATCTTCTCGTGGGCCTCCTCCAAGGTGAGGCTCTCGTGGTCGGTGGTGATGCCGGCGGCGGCATACGCATGGACGGACTCGCCTGTGAGGCCGGGCGCGTGGCCGTCGATAGGCTTGCCAAGGCGGCGGGCGGCGGCGAGCTTGGCGTGGACGGTGGGGTCGTTGTTGAGGACGCCCGGGACGTTCATCATTTCGGCGAGGTGGGTGACGCCGGGAAGAGCGAGGAGGCGCTCGACGGCGTCGGGGCCGAGTTCCGCGCCGGCGGTCTCGAAGGGGGTTGCGGGCACGCAGGAGGGGACGCCGAACCCGAAGACGAAGGGGGTTTGCTGGGCGAGCCGGAGCATGAGTTCCACGCCGTCGGTGCCGAGCACGTTGGCGATCTCGTGGGGGTCGGCGACGGCGGCGAGGGTGCCGTGGACGACGGCGGCGCGGGCGAAGGCGGCGGGGGTGAGCATGGAGCTTTCGATGTGGACGTGGGCGTCGACGAAGCCGGGGAGGATGAAGCCAGGAGCCGGGTTTTCGTCCGGGACGATGGCGTCGATGGTGCCGTTTTCGGAGAGGGTGAGGCGTGCGCCGAAGGTCTGCTTGCGGATCGGGTCTACGAGTGTTCCTGAGATGGTTGTTTGCATGGCGGGTCTCCGGTGGCGCGTTCGCGTTTCAATCTTGTGTATTCAAGCACAAAAAGGGTGGCAACCCCAAGCGTAACTTTACTGAAAATGCCGGATAGGCATCGGAATGAGGCGCAAAGGGTAAATTTTTTGAACAATTTATTCCTCAAGGCAGAATAACAACAGTGTAACATGTTGACGGATAGTATGTTGTGTTTCTTTTGCACGGGGGTTCTTTTTGTGGTTTCCAGTTGACTTTCGGTGGGGGAAGGTGTTGAATAATGTCACAAAAGGTCAAACTATGGCGTTGATGAGCGGACAGAGTGTGGTGACCACCGCCGGACCGGGTCTTCTGGTCGGGCGGTACGATCATGCCTTGGACCCGAAGCGGCGTTTGACGGTGCCTGCCGGCTGGCGGGACCTGATGGGGGCGCCGCCGTACGTCTATGTTTTTCCGGACCCGAACGAGAAGTGCCTGAACATCATTCCGCCGGCGGAGATGGAGGGGCGTCTTGAGAAACTGCGGCAGCGGGCGCTGTTCGACAAGACGTTGGGTCCGGCCTTGAGGTTTTTCGGTGAGAACGCGGAGCAGGTGATGCTGGACGTTCAGGGGCGCATCCGCATCCGCGACCGCCTGTTGGCGTTTGCGCAATTGAGCGACACGGTGGTGATGATCGGTTCGATGAACCGCATCCAGCTCTGGTCGCCCGCGCTGATGCCGGAGGCGGAGGCGATCGATCAGGCGCGGTTGGCGGAGGCGTGCGAGACGCTGGCGTTCTGACGGGGCCGCGGCTTCGGGCGCGGCGGCGGAATGGAGGGAAGCGATGCACCTTTCGGTGTTGCTGCGAGAGACGGTCGATGCCCTGGCGGTGGTGCCGGGTGGCAGCTACATCGACGGGACGCTGGGCGGGGCGGGGCACGCGGGTGAAATCCTGAGGCGTGCGGGGTCTGCCGGGCGGCTGTTGGGGATCGACCGGGACACGGAGGCGTTGGAGCGTTCGGCGACGCGGCTGGCGGAGGTGCCGGGTGAGAAGGTGCTGGCGCACGGCGCGCACGGCGAGTTGAGGAGGTTGGCGGAGGCGAACGGTTTCGCGGCGGTGGACGGCATCGTGCTGGATCTGGGCGTGTCGTCGGACCAGCTCGACACGCCGGGGCGAGGGTTCAGCTTCCGGCTGGAGGGGCCGCTGGACATGCGGATGGACCCGACGCAGGGCGAGTCGGCGGCAGAGCTGGTGGCGCGGTTGGACGCGGAGGCGCTGGCCGGGATTTTCAGGCGGCTCGGCGAGGAGCCGCAGGCGTGGCGGGTGGCGCAGGCGATCATCCGCGCACGGGAGAAAGAGGCGATTGCGACAACGGGGCGGCTCGCGGAAGTGGTGAGCGAGGCGCTGGGCGGGAAGAAGGGGCCGAGGCATCCGGCGACGCGCGTGTTTCAGGCGTTGCGGATGGCGGTGAACCGGGAGATGGAGGATTTGGAGCGGGCGCTTGAAGACGGGGTGGGGCTGTTGAAGCCCGGCGGGCGGATGGCGGTGATCACGTTCGAGAGTCTGACGGATCGGGTGGTGAAGCAGCGGTTCGCGGCGCATGCCGGAAAGTGGGTTTCCCTGCAGCAGGGGGGAGAGCGCTGGGAGGGCGAGCTGCCGCCGGTGAGGAAGGTGACGCGCAAGGCGGTGGAGGCGGGCGAAGAAGAGGTGGCGCAAAACCCGCGGGCGCGTTCGGCGAAATTGCGAGTGGTGGAACGGTGTGAGGTGCCTGTCAGGTGACGGGCGAGTGTTTTGGAACGGAAGTTTTGGTTTGGCAAGGAGGTGCGGGGATGAGAAGGAATCGCAAAAAAAGAGTTCACGCGAAGGTGCTGCCGCCGTCGGTGGCGGGGATTATCGTGCTGGTGGTGAGTCTGGTGCTGGTCTACTGGTTCGTGGACGCGAAATGCGGACAGCTCGGGCAGGAGATCCGCAAGCACGAGCAGCAACTCTCGGCGCTGGAGGACGAGCGGGTGCGCGAGGAGGCGCGTTGGAGCGAGAAGAAGACGCCGGAGAAGTTGGAGCAGGCGATGCTGCAGCATGGGCTGGCCATGAATTACCCGTCGGCGGAGCAGGTGGTCCGGATGGACGCGGCGGGTCAGCCGGTGCCGGGGCAGCTCGCGCTGGCGCGGTTCCAGCGGGCGCAGAGTGCGGGTGAACGTGTGGCGAAAACCGGGCAGAAGTGAACCTGCCTATGGGTGACGGGGTGTCATGTCGGATCGTGGCGTACAGATACGAATCTGGATCGTGGCGCTCGGCTTGTTTTTGTCGTTTTGCGGGCTGGGGGCGAAACTAGCGCTCCTGCACCTCTCGGATCATTCCCGCGTGACGGGGCGCGAATATAAGCGCACGCTGCTGGGCTTGCGCGGTCGGATATTTGACCGCAACGGGAGCCAGCATCCGATGGCGGTGAGCGTTCCGGCGCGGCTTTTCTACATTGATCCGAAGTCGGTGAAAAAAGAGCACGACGTGCGGCGGATCGCCAAGACGTTGGCCGAGAGCCTTTCGCTGGAAGAGGCGGACATACTCGAAAAGTTCAACCGGACGGACTCGCGGTATATCCCGGTCAAGCAGGTGATGGATGACCGGATCTACGAGATGCTTTCGGACTCGAAGACGATCAGCGGCATCGGGTTCGAGGACATCGTGCTCCGCCGTTATCCGCAGGGCCGGCGGATGTCGCACGTGCTGGGGTTCGTCAACAACATGGGCGTCGGCGGGGCGGGGCTGGAGCAGCAGTACAACCGGTACCTGACCGGGACACCGGGAGTGATCGAGGGCGAGAAGGACGCGGGGCGCCGGGAGATTTTCAGCAAGCGCAAAGTCCACGTGCCGGCGATCGCCGGAGCCGACATTTACCTGACGCTCGACCACAACATCCAGTATGTGGTGGAACAGGCGGTCAAGGAGGTGGTGGAGAAGTTTGAGGCGACGAGCGGCTGGGCGATCGTGCAGCGGGTTAAGACGGGCGAGATTCTGGCGATGGCGTCGTATCCCGATTTCGAGCCGGAGCGGTACACGGAGACGGCGCAGGATGTGTGGCGCAACAACGCGCTGGCGATCGTGTACGAGCCGGGGTCGATCATGAAGGCGGTGACGGTGGCGGCGATCCTGAACGAGCGGATTCTGACGCCGGAGTCGATCATCGATGTCGGCGAAGGGCCGTGGTTCTACGCGGGCAAGCCTTTGCGCGATCATGTGTTCGGGCGGATCACCGTGAGCACGGCGTTGAAGAAGTCGAGCAACATCGCGTGCGCCAAGATGGGGCTGATGCTGGGCAACAAGCGGTTGGAGGCTTATCTGAGGGCATTCCAGTTCGGCGAAAAGTTCGGGATCGAATTGCCCGGCGAGGAGCGCGGCATCCTCGCGCGGTCGAAAGATTGGGACAAGCTGAAGCCGACACGTATCCCGATCGGGCAGGGGATCGCGGTGACCGGATTGCAGATGATCAACTCCTATTCGACCTTGGCGAACAACGGGGTGATGATGCGGCCTTACGTCGTGGACAGGATCGTTTCGTCGACGGGGGAGACGGTGTTCAAGGCGCGTCCGGAGGTGCTGGGGCGCCCGGTGCGTCCTGAAGTCGCGAAGGCGGTGCGCGAGATGCTGGTGGGTGTGACGGAAGAAGGGGGCACGGGCAAACGGGCGTCGGTTCCCGGATATTCGGTTGCGGGCAAGACGGGGACGGCGCAGAAGGCGGTGCCGGGCGGGTATTCGAGCACGGACTACTACGCCTCGTTCGTCGGGTTCGTGCCTGCGTTCGAGCCGGTGTTCAGCGTTCTGGTTTCAGTGGAGCGGCCCCGCCCGCAGCACACGGGCGGATATGTGTCGGCTCCGGTTTTCGCGAAGATCGCGACGGCGACGGCGCGGTATCTGGAGATCGAGCCGGATTTGCCGCCGGAGAGCGAGATGCCGTTTTAACAGTTTGGACGGGCGCGGCCCGGAGGCCGTGCGGATGCGAGGGAGGATTATGAAGTTCTCAGAGATACCGGAGCTTGCGGCTTTGCTGGAGGGAAGTGCGCCGGGTGTCGCCTTCAGCGGCATACAGGCCGATTCGCGTCGTGTGAAGGCGGGCGAGCTGTTCGCGGCGGTGGCAGGCACCCGCGACGACGGCGGCAAGTATGCGGGTGCCGCCTTGGCAAAAGGCGCGGTGGCGGTGCTTTCGGAGAGGCCGCTGCCGGAGTTCGGGCGGCAGGTGGTGTTGGTCAAGGATGTGCGGCGGGCGCTGGCGGTCATCGCTGCGGCAGTCCACGGATGGCCGTCGCGTGAGATGCGCGTTTATGGCGTGACCGGCACGAACGGCAAGACGACGACGGCGTGGCTGTTGCGCGAGATGCTGCGGGCGGGCGGCGCGAATCCGGGGTTGCTGACGACGGTGCAGGTGGCGTATGGCGGGCGGGAGATTCCTGCCGTGCGGACGACGCCGGACGCCTGCGAGTTGCAGGGGCTGTTGGCCGCGATGCGCGGGGCCGGGTGCGATTCGGCGGTGATGGAGGTGTCGTCACACGCGCTTGATCAGCAGCGTGTGGCAGGCGTGCGTTTCGCGGGGGCGGCGTTCACGAACCTGTCGCAAGACCATCTCGATTACCACAAGACTATGGAGGCGTATTTCGAGGCGAAGATGCGGCTTTTCGCGCAGCTCGCGGTGGACAGTCCCGGTGCGCCTGCCGCGTGCTGCATCGACGCGGCATACGGGACGCGGATGGCGGCTTACATCGGCTCCCTGCCGCTGCGTCTGGTTTCGTACGGGTTCTCGGGAGAGGCGCGTGTGCGGGCGGAGGATGTTTCGCTGACCTCCGACGGGAGCCGGTTCGTGATGGTGACGCCGGGCGGGCAGCGGTGCGCCGTGCGCATCCACCTCGCGGGGCGCTACAATATCGCGAACATGCTGTGTGCGGCAGGGCTGGCGCTGGAGGCGGGTGTGCCGCTGGAAGGGGTCGTCCAGACGATGCATGAGGTCAAACCGCGGTGGGGCCGTCTGGAGAAGGTGGAAACGGCTCTCAAGGCGGCGGTGTTCGTGGACTATGCGCACACGGACGACGCGTTGACGAATGTGCTGGGGACGTTGCGCGAGATGACGCGGGGCAAGCTGACGGTCGTGTTCGGCTGTGGCGGCGACCGCGACCGGACCAAGCGTCCGCTCATGGGCAAGGCGTGCGCGGCGCTGGCAGACCGGCTGGTGGTGACGTCGGACAATCCGCGGAACGAGGAGCCCGAGGCGATCATCGGCGAGATTTTGGCGGGGGTGCCGGAGGGGACGGCGTGTGTGGTCGAACCTGACCGGCGCGCTGCGATCCGGCTGGCGCTGGAGACCGCGGGCGAAGGGGACGTCGTGCTGGTGGCAGGCAAGGGGCACGAGCCGTTTCAGGAGCTGAACGGGCGGACGGTGCCGTTCGATGACCGGCAGGTGGTGAGGGAAGAGGCGGGGAAGCTCGGCTGAGGCATACGGGAGACGGGTGGCATGGGGAACGGGCAGGCACAGGTTTTTGACGCGGCGGCATTCACGGCGTGGGTCTCGGGGACGGCGCAGGCGCTGCCGCCGTCGTTTTGCGGCGTGACGCAAGACACGCGGCGGTTGACGGCGGGGTGCCTGTATGTCGCGTTGCGGGGCGAGCGTTTCGACGGGCATGCGTTTGTGCGGCAGGCGCTGGAGGGCGGCGCGGCGGCGGCGCTGGTGGATGATGCGTGGCAGGTGCCGCAGGGGGCGGAGGCGTGGCCGCTGATCCGCGTTGCGGATACGCGGCAGGCGCTGGCGGCGGCGGCGCGCGCGTGGCGCGAGACCTGCGGCGCGTTGGTGGTGGGGCTGACCGGCAGTTCGGGAAAAACCACGACGAAAGAGATGGCGGCGGCGCTGTTCAGCGGCGGTGGACGGGTCTGTGCCACGCAGGGGAATCTGAACAATGAGATCGGGCTGCCGCTGAGCCTGCTGAAGATGTCGAGGCAGACGGATTTCGGGATTTTCGAGGTGGGCACGAATCATCCGGGGGAGATTCCGCGGCTGACGGACATCTTGCGTCCGCGCGCGGCGCTCGTCACGAGTATCGGCAGTGCGCACATCGAGTATTTCGGGTCGGTCGAGGCGATCGCGCGCGAGAAAGGCGCGTTGCTGGGGGGGCTGCCGCGAGACGGGTTTGCGGTGCTGTGCCGCGAGACGGCGCATTTCGAGGCGTTAGAGGAGATGTCGAATGCGCCGGTCGTGACGACGTCGCTGAGGACACGCGACGCGGCGTACTACGGGGAGCTGGTTGAGCCGCTCGGCGGGGCGTTGCGCGTGTTTGAGCGTGAGACGGGCGAGACGACGATGCTGCGCAGCGGGCTGCCGGGTGAGCACAACGCCTCCAACCTGTTGCTGGCGTTCGCGGCGGCGCGGCAGGCGGGGGTGCAGGCGGATGCGGCGGCGGAGGGGCTGATGAGTTTGGCGTTGCCTGGGATGCGTTGGAGTGTGCTGACGCGGGGCGGCGTGACGGTGGTGAACGATGCGTACAACGCGAACCCGCAGAGCATGACCGCCGTGTTGCGGACGTTCATGAAGCTACCGTGCGCGGGGCGGCGGTTCGTGGTGCTGGGGGATATGCTTGAACTGGGAAGCCATGCGGAGGCGCTGCACCGCGAGGTGGGGCGTTGTGTGGCAGAGCTTGCGCCGGAGGGGCTGGTGGCGGTCGGCCCGCTTGCCCAGCGGTATCTGGCGGACGAGGCGGTGAAGGCGGGATTCCCCGTGACGCGCGTGTGCGGGTTCGGCGATTCCGACGGGGCCGCGGTGTGCAGGGAACTTTTTAAGCCGGGTGACTGCGTGTTGCTGAAGGCGTCGCGCGGCATACGGCTGGAGCGGATTCTTGATGACTGGCAAGTATGACGGTGTTCGTGCGCTCGTGCTGGGCGCGGGTGTGAGCGGCGAGGCGGCGGCTTTGCTGCTGCTGGCGCGCGACGGTCAGGTGGTACTGGCCGACGAGGGCGTGGAGGCGCGGCACGAGGCGTGCGCGGCGAAGGTGCGGGCGGCGGGAGGACGTGCCGTTTTCGGCGCGGACGAGCTGCCGGCCGGGGCGTTCGATGTGTGCGTGGCGAGTCCGGCCTTCGCGATGGGGCACCGGTGGCTTGCCGCATGCGGGGCGCGCGGGATACCGGTGATTTCCGAGTTAGAACTGGGCGCGTGCTATTGGCGTGGCCGGATTCTGGCGGTGACGGGCAGCAAAGGGAAAAGCTCGCTGGTGAAGCTGTGCGCGGACACGCTGGCCGGGGCGGGCGTCACGGCGTCGCCAGCGGGGAATTACGGGATACCGTTGAGCCGTCTGGTGCTGGAAAAGCCCCGTCTCGCATGGGCGGTGACGGAGGTGAGTTCATTCCAGATGGAGCACACGTGGACGTTCAGCCCGGATGTCGCGGTGCTGTTGAACCTGCAGGCGGATCACTTCGATCGCCATGCGGACATGGCGGAATACAAGGCGCTGAAACTGAAAATGTTTTCCGCGATGCGCGCGGGAGCGGTGGCCCTGCTGCCGGAAGGGTTTGAAGACGAGGGCAAGGTGCCGCGCGGCGTGCGGCTGGAACGGTTCGGGGCGGGCGACGGCAGCGACTGGCGGTATGCGGAGCATGCGGTGGCAGGCGGCGAGGCGGCGGGGATGGCGTGCCGCGTGGCGATGCGCGGGACGTGGTTTGACAACGCGGTTCTGGGGCTTGCCGCGGCGGCGGGCGTCGGGGCGTTGCGCCATGCCGGGCTGGACGCGGAGGC
>Ga0208244_101007_pt1 | contig 18854 bp, 21 predicted proteins | sample SubbioCR12Aug_5A_FD_184828 | JGI IMG/M metagenome (GOLD analysis project Ga0208244, IMG submission 184828) | Serpentinite rock and fluid subsurface biosphere microbial communities from McLaughlin Reserve, California, USA - CR12Aug_5A (SPAdes) | ecosystem: Environmental > Terrestrial > Deep... | reverse complement strand
TTTCTCGTAGGGGCGATCCCGGCGGGTCGCCCTTCTTTGTGTCTTGTGGGTCGTCCGCATCAGTACAGGGCGAGGCACCGCCTCGCCCCTACAGGAGGCGCCCCTGCTTAAGGAATTTTTTCCTGTCTACTGTTTACTACATGCTGTCTACTGTCTTATCCTGTGGTTTAAGTAGTTTTCCAAAAGGCTCAAATGTAATTTATAAAAAAACCTGATGTACCTATTAATATTTTTTTCTTTGACAGCATCATATCATTATAATATCATATTGTCATGATCCGAAAAGAAACCGCTCCGTTGCATAATAAAACCATTGACCGCTTCAACAGGGAAAAGCTTTATATCCAGCTCACGAGAATCCTTTTGGAGGAAATCAATTCAGGGAGATGGCAGCCGGGCCGTCGGGATTTCACAGGCGCAGGGCAATAACGCAAAGTATCTTGATGTGCGCAAGGGCGTCCCCGTACTTGTGGTTCACAGGCTCCTTCTAAGTTCCGACAATGTCCCGTTAGCTTACACCAGGTTTCTGGGCAGAAGCGACAGGTATAAATTTCAGACAGAATTCGAGAGGATAAGGTAAAGACAGTGTCAGTTATCTGTGTCAGTGAAGGAAGTTTTAAAACTGACACTAAACACTGACACAGACACTAAAAAAAGAAGGAGGCTCAAAAGATGAGTGGTCCAAGAAAGCTGTATGAATTTCTCATGGCAGGGTCTGTTGCCTATGCCAAATGGGACTATGAAGTCTCTATGAACATTGTCAGGAACCGTAAAAAAGTGCTGATACTGTTACTACTGCTGCTGCCGATACTTGCTGTTACATTGACAGAAGCTGGCACAATGCTGGGCGGGAAGACCGCCTATGCCCCTGCCTTTTATTCCACGCCAATATTTCTTGTCTCCATAGCCATTGGTCTTGCCGCAGGGCTTATAACAGGGTGTATTGGCGCTGGAGGTGGATTTATCATTACCCCTGCGCTGATGGCAGCAGGTGTGAAAGGCATACTTGCTGTTGGAACAGACGTCTTCCATATATTTGCAAAGGCGATTATGGGAACAACGGTCCATAAGAAACTGGGCAATGTTTCTGTAAAGCTTGCAGTCTGGTTTCTTGTCGGTTCTTCCGGCGGTACATTCGCAGGAGGCGCTATAAACAAAGGGCTTTATAACAAAGATCCTCTGCTCAGCGAGGCCTTTATAAGCTCAGTCTATGCTCTGCTGCTCGGCTTTCTCGGTTTTTACGCCCTTGCTGATTTTTTGCGCTCGAGAAAGGCCGGCGGCTCGGGAGGCGCGCATAGCGGGCCGGACCTAACTCCACCGCTCGCATTAAAGCTTCAGGCTGTGAAAATTCCGCCGTTTATTACCTTCGACGAGCATTTAGTTCAGGGAGGCAAAAGGATATCCGCAATATTTCTCATTATCGGAGGTTTTATCGTTGGAATGCTGGCTGCGATCATGGGAGTCGGCGGCGGCTTTATTACATTTCCGATGTTCGTTTATCTTTTCGGAGTATCCGCCGGAACTACGGTCGGCACCGACATCCTGCAGATTATCTTTACTGCAGGGCTTGCATCCATTGCCCAGTATGCCATATATGGTTACGTCTTCTATACGCTTGCAATGGGCATGCTCATAGGCTCTCTTATCGGCATTCAGGTGGGAGCCCTCGTAACAAAGGTTGTGAAGGGAACGCAGATTCTCGGATTCTATGCTGTGTCAATTTTGGCAGGATTTATCAACAGGGCGAGCACACTCCCCAAGAAGATGGTTGAACTCGAATACATACAGATGTCAAAGCCTGTGGTTAACGGGATAGAGTTTGTCGGGAATATAATTTTCTGGATAGTTGTCGGCATCTTCGGCATATGGGTTATGGGTAAGTTCTTTACAAACATGGGTAAGCTGAGAGGGGAGGAGTAAAATGGCAATTAGGAATAAGAAAGCTATGTCTATAGGCATTTTCCTCGGCATGTCGTTTTTGGGGGTGCTGGCGCTCATTTTCTCACCGATCTTTGGTGAAGGGAAGAGTGGACTGGTGTTTTCCGATGATCTGTTTAACAAACTCTCCAAGGGCTCCTCATATTTCATACCGAAGGTGATGGGTGACAGCAAAAAGTTTATCGGCAAAGATATTTCGACTGTACTCAAGATGGAGAAGCCCGAACAGGTCGAAAAGGCCGTTAAGGTGCTCACCGTTGCCGGCGCTAAGGCTGAGGCGAGCGGTTCTGAGATAACAATAAGCGCTGATGTAGGCAGTCTGATGGAGAAGGCGCTGAAGGACGCCGACGATATGTATAAGAATGACGGCAAGTCGGTCTCGGGCCGCTATGGATTTGACGAAAAAGAGGTTATGGTCGCGTGGTGGAATCTCATGAAGCCTCTTGATAAACAGCTCAAGAAGGAAGGCAAGATAGAGGAGGCAAAGATAGTCACCGACGTCATGAAAAAGGCGGTTGAGACTGCTCATAATTTCTACGGCATAGAGGCCCAGAAAGTTACAGACAAGGCCGGTCTTATGGCCGGCCTTCTGGTATTTTATGTGGCATATACCATGTGGTGGGGATTTGCGATCTACTATATGTTTGAAGGGATCGGGCTTTCAATGAGCAAGGCAAAACATTAAATAACAGTGTCAGTGATTAGTGTCCGTGTCAGTTGACACTAAAAACTGACACTGACACTAATAAAGGAGGAGAAACATGAAAGTATTAGTGCCGGTTGACGGTTCAAAATATTCAGAGGAAGCGCTTAAGATCGCAGTAGATTATGCAAAGACAAAAGGCGCGAATATATATCTCATCAATATAGCGCCCTTTATCGAAGGCATAGACCTTGAGATTTCAGCTTCCGACAGGGAAAAGCTGAACGAGACTTTTGCCAGGCGTGCGGATTACATCGTGCAGCAGGCCTGCGGCATTTTAGCAGGAGAAGATGTGATTGCTACCTGCAGGCATGTGGTCGCCGCATCTTCCGTTCCCGACGCCATAATAGACTTTGCAGAGAAGGAGAATATAGACCTGATAATAATTGGCAGTAAAGGTCTCGGCAAATCGTCAAGATTTAAGATTGGAAGCGTCGCCTCAAAGGTGGTAAAGCACAGTCCGTGCTCCGTATATGTGGTCAAGCTGCCTGAATAAGGGCTGAATCATTAAAAAGCGGAGTGGGGCAAAGTATTTTTTGCCTCTTCCGCTTAAAAGAAACTTAACCCAAAGTCCACACAGGAAGGCAAAAGACGTCTTTCCTCGGCGCAATAAAATCACCTCTATAGATAACCAAAGAAAAGGGTATCTTTAAGCCTTTTCCCTTATGTTTTTCTTTAAACATATCAATAGCGTGCAGGTATTTCTTGTCCCATGCAGACGAATATTTAATCTCAACAGGGATTACCATCCCCTTTGCGCTTATGACCATGTCTATCTCTGAGGCAGGACTCTTCTGCCAGAAGTAAAAAGAAGGAGGCGTTTCCAGATTCACCCCCCATTTGATAAAATCTGTGATTACAAGGTTTTCAAAATAATGTCCGGACTCACCGCTTGCTTCAATCAACTGTCTTTCCTTAAAACCTGACAAGGCCCAGATAAGCGCATTATCAAAAAAATATACCTTTTTTGATTTTTTAATCCGCGTGGATATATTTAAGAAAAAGGGGGAGAGAAGAAATCCTATGAGACTTTCCTGCCAGATCGTCACATACTTTTTAGTGGTAATCTGATTGACGCCTGCATCAGCTCCCAGTTGATTATACTCCAAAAGATTGCCTGCCCTTGAAGACAGTTGAGCAACAACTTTACGGTATCCCTCTATGTTCCCGATATCTTTAACGCTGCGCATATCCTTTTCTATGTAGGTGTCAATGTAGTCTATAAGCCATCGCGGGACAGCATCCTCCTCTATCCTGGAGAAGGTAGGAGGGAAAAGGCTTCGGATAACGAGCCTGTCAATTAATTGCATCTTCTTTTTGCTCCTGGGTTTAAATTCTTTGATAAGCCGGATTATTTGTTCTTGATTGAGAGAGCCTGAGAAGATGCTTTTATAAAAAGCGCCGGCGCATTCAAGGCCATCAATCCCTTCATAGAGAGACGCCTCACTCATGGAGAAAGGATAAATCCTCAGAATCTGAACCCTGCCTGCTAATGTCTCTGCTGTCTTGTCAAGAAGCTCTAAGCTTGATGAGCCGCTTATGATAAACTTCAAAGGAGGGGAATGCCTGTCGTATAGTATCTTTATTGATTCAAAGATCAATGGGAGTTTTTGCGCCTCATCAATAAAGACATAAAACCGCTCTTTTAAAGAATTTATCCCAAAACCTAAGGTCTCCTCTATCTTTTCCTCCAAATAATTTTCAGTATTCTTAACCCTATCCCTCTCGAATGAAGAGTCAAGATTAAGATAAAATTTCCTGTCAGCTTTAATGTTTTTAAGAAAGGTTATCGCCGATGTAGTCTTTCCTGACTGTCTGGGACCGATTAAGACCGTGATTAGGGGATTATTTAATGACCTTCTGAGACAGGGGGTGTAGATTCTTTCTATAATCCTTGAATCTTCCATCATCAATACCTAACCATATTATAATTGAATTATAATTATTGTCAAGCAAAAATATAATCTGAAAAATACTTTGAATTTGCCTTATAATATTAACAATGAAAAGTTCTTATCTCAATATCAGGCGTATGATAATCCGTTTGATAGAAAGATTCTGTCCGTCGTTCAATATAAAGACATTTCAGATTATAGTCGGCATAATAACGACAATACTATTAGTGACGGTTCTTATGCTCGGCTGGCTGTCGTCTAAAGAAGTAAAGAAGGTTGTGACTGAAGACTTCAATCAACAGCAATTACTCCTTGCTCAACATGCAGCCCGACAGATAGAAAATAATATGAACAGCCTTAAAAGAGAATTATCACTTCTCAGCCTTTCTCCTTCAATGCAATACTTTGAGAAGGTTTTTATGGGTAAAAGAATGGCGATAACTTTTTCAAGCATTAAGGATGAAGGGGCATTAGAGATAAGATACATTGAATCCGTAAGACCGCTAACCCATTTGGTAAACAGCCGTGGCTATCAAAATATTCGCACATATTCTGATAATATGCACTATTTAAAATGGGCAGCCCAAGTAAAAAACAAAGGCAGTATTGTAATGAGTGAAATCTTGGAAAAGGGGAATGAGAATGAGAATGAGAATGGATTTCTTGCTATGCAAATGGTTATCCCTGTCTGGCAAACCTCTGTTGATGAGGCCCACCCGGCGGCGACCAATAAATTCACGGGAGTTTTGATATTTGTTATTGACGCCACCAGATTAATCGAAAAGATCACAAAAGAAATACGCTCCGGGAAAACCGGGTACGCATGGGTCATTGATAAAAACGGGACATTTCTTTATCATCCTGAAAAAGATTTCATCGGGAAAAATGCCTTTGAGGCCCGTAAAGAGCGGGCGCCTGCCATATCCTTTGCGAGGATAAATGAAATACAGAAGGAAAAGATGCTTGCAGGAAAGGAAGGCACAAGCTGGTACATATCGGGCTGGCACGGGGGACGGGAGAGTGAGATGAACAAGCTGATCGCCTACTCTCCGATCCGCTTGTTGTTGGATAAGGGAGGCGAGCAAATATGGTCTGTCGCTGTTGTGGCCCCTGTAAGCGAAGTGGAAGGGGCGATCCATTCGGTTCAGGTCAGACAGTTCCTTCTTGAAGGCATCGCTGTGCTGGTTATACTGCTGAGCAGCGCAACAATCATATTCCTTATATTGCGATGGTCCAGTTCTTTGAGCGAAGAGGTCAAAAAGAAAACAGGCGAGCTGACAAAATCGGAAAACCAGTACCGGTCTCTTATCGAAAATGCAAACGATATTATTTTCGCGGTGGACAAAAACGGAGACATCACGTCCATAAACCGGGCAGGCTGCTTATTTTTTGACAGAACAAAGGAAGAGATAATGGGACGCAATATCGGAGAGATATGCTTTAATGAGGAATCAGCCGGTTTGCAGTTCCAGGCTATAGACGAGGTTTTTCATAAAAAGATAAGCAGGCTGATAACCTATCCGGTGAACATCAAAGGCAAGGAATACTGGATCAGCACTAATTTCAGCGTTCTTATGGATGAAAAAGGAAATCCCTATGCCGCTCTCGGCATAGCAAGGGATATAACTTCCGATAAGAAAAGGGCGCTGGAAGAGCAGATGTATCATACGGAGAAATTAGCCTCGATGGGGACGCTGGCTGCCGGTGTCGCGCATGAGATAAACAACCCGCTTGCTCTTATTCTCGGCTTTTCTGATATGCTCGTTGAAAAAGCTAAACCGGATTCTAATGAATACGATATATTAAGAACCATTGAAAAACATGCCTTGAACGCCAAAAAGGTTGTGGAGAATCTTTTGAGTTTTGCGCGTTATACAGAGCATAAAGAAGAATTTATTGATATTAATGCGAATATCGAAACAGTATTAGCGGTTGTTGAAAACACCTTGAAATTGAATAATATCTCGCTAAATCGCCGGCTTCGGGATAATTTACCTAAAGTAAGGGCAGATGCTGGAGAAGTGCAGCAGGTCTTTTTGAATATGATAAACAATGCCATCCATGCCATGAAGGGAGGCGGCGCTTTAACCGTCACGACTGAATTGTCGGACAATGAGCTGGTTGAGCTCAGATTTGCCGATACAGGGCATGGCATCAAAAAAGAGCACAGGACAAAAATATTCGACCCGTTGTTTACTACCAAAAAAATAGGCGAGGGCACAGGTCTGGGTCTGTCGGTATCATACGGAATTGTAACAAAACACGGCGGGACAATTACATTTGAAACAAAGACAAAAGAAGATTCGGAAGAGACAGGGACAACTTTTATAATAACTTTACCGGCGATAAAGACAGTGGACAAAGGCGATGGATGAGGGACGAGAGACGATGGACGAAAGACGAGTAACGAAAAGGCTGCATAGTGTAAGGGATTTGGAGGTTTATAAGGTAGCCTTTGAGACAGCAATGGAGATTTTTGAGATTTCAAAGAAATTTCCAAAAGAAGAAAAATACGCTTTGACTGATCAAGTGCGTAGATCCTCCAGATCAGTATGCACGAATCTTGCTGAAGGATGGCGAAAGCGAAGATATAAAGCCGTCTTTATCAATAAGTTATCGGATGCTTCACAAGAAGCAGCAGAGACACAAACATGGTTAGAGTTCGCATTAAGGTGTGGTTATATTGACAATGAATCATTTAAAAAGTTAAATGAAAAGTACGAGCATATATTTGCAATGTTTGTTAATATGGAGCGAAAGGCTGACTCTTTTTGTAAATGACAAAAATCGAAGAACGAGAGACGAAGCACGAAGCACGAAAGACGATGGACGAAAGACGAGGGTACTAAGTCGTCCATCGTCTTAGTGAGCGAAGCGAACGGTCGTGTATCGTCCATCATGTTAACGAAGTGGTCGTCCATCGTCCATCAGAAGAAAGGAATGAAGGAGGAGAATATGCCTGAAAAGATACTGGCAGTTGACGACGAGCCTGATATGTTGAAATTATTAAGCATGATTATCAGAGAAAAAACGCCCTATGATATTGTAACAACCAACAATCCACTTGAGGCGATTGAGATGGCGAAAAAAGGAGGGTTTGATGTAGTTATCGCCGATTTGAAGATGCCCGGACTTGACGGGATTGAGTTGCTTGAAGCCATAAAAAAAGTAGATGAAGATATCCCTGTTATTATTATTACAGCCTACGGCACGGTTGAGTCTGCTGTAGAGAGCATGCAAAAGGGTGGCTTTGACTTTATAACAAAACCATTCAGAAAAGAACAGATGCTGTATACGATAGATAAGGCGTTGAAATGGCTGAGACTTCAAAGGGAGAATAAGATGCTCAAGGAACAGTTGAGAAAAGTGAATAGCCAATAACTAAAGTGTCAGTTATTAGTGTCAGTGTCAGTGTCACTTTTTCTGACACTGTCCACTGGCACTGACACTGCCTTGATGTGTTCCTTCACAAAGTCCTCTATATACATATCAGTAACAGCGTCGTTGAACATGACCATATCCAATTGTTTGGTGTAGGCAGTGAGTTTGCCCATTACCTCTAATTTTTCTTCGATTGTTGACTGCCTGTACTTGTTGAGCATCGCATTCATCACATCCCCTGTAACATTTACCCTGAAATCCATCTTTTCTAATATTTCTTTTATTAGCCTTACCCTTCTCAGTCTCCTGTCAATGGCAGCCCCTCCGCCTTTGAAGAAAAACCTTATGTAATTGTCATTCATGTTCTCACCTGCATAAGCCTCTACCAGGGAGAAGTGATAGCCGAGCCTTATACTAAAATTCATATAATTGCCGGATATCAATGCAAAGCTCCTCTCACCCGTCTGATAAAGCTGTTCCTCCGGAATAGTGGCTGTGTGAGCTATCATTCCCATAAACCCCTTAACATCAGCAGATCTTGGTTCGGGCCATCTCATCTTTGTCATTCCTCTAAGGAGCGCTGAAAAGGGTATCGAAGTAATATCCCCGGGCGTCGCCTTCTCCAGATTACTTTTTACTCCTCCATTAATATCGAGTATATGGGCGTCAATAGGAATTCCTGCCTTTAAGGTAATCGTATGGGTCTCTTTCATATCATGCCCTTCGCCTATCAGGAACATCTCAGCCATTGCCTTTTCATGGGCAAATCGGGTTATATCATGAAAGGTCTTGCAATACTCGGTCTTGAAGTTTTCATATTCGGGATCCACAAGATTCAGGGGGACTATCCATTTCAGCACATTTTCCAATATCTTAAACAGGTGCGTATCCCTGAACGTTGAACGTTGAACGTTGAACGTTGAACGAATTAGTTCTTCTACCCTGCCCTCATATATATTGCAATTGACGGCATCTACTGTTATTTCCTGTCCGTCTTTGATAACAGCAGTTGCCGTTTCTGTGTCAAGGATTGTAGGGACACCATATTCTCTTGAAAGAGAGGCCATATGTCCTGTAGCGCCTCCCACGTCAGTAACAATGGCAGATGCGTTATTCATAACAGTTACAAATTTGGTTGATGTATGTCTTGCAACAAGCACAGCGCCTTCAGGGAAATCTTTCAACCCCTCTTCGCCTTTCAGTATAAACGCCTTGCCATAACCCACCCCTTTGCAGGCAATAACACCTTTATCAAGCAGTATTTTATAGCCCTCAACTCTTCGAGGGATGTTGAAGGTTGAACGTTGAACGTTGAACGTTCTGAGTGGTCGGGTCTGGAGCATATATATATTATCGCTCCGATCAATCGCCCATTCTATGTCCTGCGGTTTACCGTAATGATTTTCAAGAATAGAGGCATAGTTAAATAATGTCTTTATCTCATCATCAGTCAGGCTTGGTTTGTCCTTCATTTCATCAGGAACATTAACCTCCTTTATGTCTCCCTCAGGATTACATATAAGCATAGTCTGTTGTTTAGCTGTCCTTTTTTCTAAAATAGCTCCTGTCTTTTTTGAAATGATGCAGGAATCGGGCTCCGCCGACCCATCAACAACGGATTTTCCAAGTCCCCATACAGCATTAATGATGACGGTGTCATTCTCAGGGTCATTGGGATCACTCGTATACATAACCCCTGCGGACACGGCGTCTACCATCCTTAATACGCCGACAGACATAACCATCTCTTCTTCAAAGAAACCTTTGGTCTTGTAGTAAAAAATAGCTCGCGGCGTAAATAGACTTGCCACAACCTCTTGATATTTCCGGAGGATTAAGTTTTCGGAAACATTAAGAAATGTGGCGTACTGCCCTGCAAAACTGAATTCCCCGTCCTCCTGAATGGCGCTGCTGCGGACAGAAAAGTTGAAGGGTTGAAAAGTTGAAAGGTTGAAAGGTTTTGACTCCGAACTCCTTATAACGTTCACCTCTTCAACCTTCACCTTTTCAACTGCTTTTATTATTGCTTTTTCTAAATCCTCAGGGATTTCTGCCTGTATGACCATATCCTGAATCTCTTTGCTTACTTTATCGAGTTCCTCCATCTTCTCTATGCTAAGAGAAGATAGTCTTTCGTTTATCTTTTCTGTAAACCTGTTGTGTTCCATAAATCTTTTAAATGCGAATGCGCTGATTGAAAAACCTTCAGGGGCTGGAAGCCCGAGACGATTCTTAATCTCGCCGAGATGCGCCATCTTGCCGCCTGCAATGTTTGTCAGATCGCCCTTAAGTTCTTCAATGGGAATAGTGAAATCACTGACAGGAATCTGCAGCCTTTGGGACAAAAATTGTTCAATATCTTTATTAATTTCATCATGCAGTTTGTAAAGTTGACTGTATCTGCCTTTTGAGAGAATATTAAGGTTTTCTATAATATCTAAAACTTCGCCAGAGATTAATTTTACATTTGTATTAATATAATGCCTGTCAAACAGATATTCGCCTGAAAGCTTCTCCTCCATATCAGCCATGATTTCGAGGACCTGATTATTGCTGCGAAGGAGGTTTTGAAATGCAAGGTGTCTGTCTTTTAAAGATGCTTTAAAACTTTTGTCTATCCGGGTTTCTTTAGGAGATTTTTTGAATATTCTCAGAAAATTTTTCATTGCCGGGTTTAATCTCAGGCTTTCCTCCAGATAACATCAACATCATATTTAGTAATCAGAGGATCAGAGGTTATAATTGGCATTTTTTCCAACTGTGCCTGTGCTACAATTATACGGTCAAAAGGGTCTCTATGGTGGTCAGGAAGATTAATCGCATATAATGCATGACCTATTTGTATTGGAAGTCCTTGCACCGCATTTAAAACCATCTGCTCAGGCAGAAAATTCTCTATTTTGTGAGGTAGTGACATTCTGTCAAGCTGTGACTTTATTACAATTTCCCAGCAGCTTGCGGCGCTGAAAAACAACTCGTTATTGCCGTTACTGATAAAATTGCGTACAAAGCCCGGCAATTTAGCATTATCTGTAATCCACCATAAAAACACATGCGTATCAAGCAGAACCCTCATTTTTCAAATCCCTCCAATATGTATTCAGGCAATGGTTCCAAAAAATCTTCAGATATGACAATGCGTTTTTTTGCGCTGCCAGGTATGCGTTTTTCCGTTTTCCCTGTTAGCGGGACAATCCTGGCAATAGGTTTGCCTGCCTTTGCAATGGTTATTTCTTCACCGCCTTCAACACGGCTTAAAAGCCTGGAGAAATGAGTTTTTGCTTCATGAATATTTACTGTAATCATTTTATAATGCCTCCTTTCACCCTCGCCCCTCCCATTCCCGGCCTTGCTCCACGAAGCGGGGCGGGCAAGGAAGTGGGAATTGTTCGGTAAATTAATAATAAACTAAACTAACAACTTAGTCAATTCACAAATGAAGAATTTATGATTCTATTTAAAAAATAAATTTGACATGCCCTTATAAGATTATAATAATATGACAATATGCTAATTAATTATAATGACATAATAAAGCGTTAACCTATGGAAAAAGTTATTGACAGAGAAAATCCTCAAAAACTATATGTTCAGCTTTATGAAATATTAAAGCGTAAAATAGAGTCGGGCGAATGGGCTGTAAGCTCACAAATACCCACAGAAGAAGACCTCTGCAAGACATATGAAATAAGCAAGGCAACAGTAAGACTCGCCATATCCGACCTTGCAAGGCAGGGTTATCTCAGACGTTTACAAGGTAAAGGCACCTTTGTATGCAAAAGAATCATTCCCGAAGGGCTTTCTATGGTTACCAGCTTTAAGGAGCTTATGCTTGAGGCAGGGGTAAACTTTTCTACAAAGGTTCTTGCGCAGACAGTTATCATGCCGATAGACGATCTGGATATAAAGCTGGATATCGCGGAAGACAACCATATCGTTTATATAAAGAGACTGCGTTTGATTGATAATGAGCCTATCTTACTGCAGGAGACATACATGCCGCATCATATATGTCCATTGACTTTGGAGGCAGACTTAGAGAATAATTCCCTGCTTGATGTTCTTGAAAAAAAGTGCGGGGTAAAGATTACAAGTGTGCAGGACCATATCGGCATTGCCTATCTTAACGACGAAGAGGGCAGGCTTTTGGGTCTGAAAGAGGGAGATGCCGCGCTGCTTCTGGAGCAGCTTTTTTATTCAGGGAAAAATAAGATAAAGTATACCCGCTCAATAAAAAGACCCGACAGGTTTAAATTTTTTATAGAACTGGAGAGAAAGTGAATAGTGAACAAGAACGAAGGGCGAGGGATGAGAGACGAGGGATGAAGGACGAGAGGACGAAATCGTCCTTCGTCTTAGTGAGCGAAGCGAACGGTCGTCTTTCGTCCATCGTGTTAACGAAGTGATCGTCCATCGTTACTAAAAGGAGGAGGTTTTATGTCAAAGAGTGCGGTCGTTAAGGATTTAATGGTTGATGTCTTTGAGTATCCCCATATCCCTTACTGGTTTACGATAAAACAGGCAATAGGGATAATCAAAAAGTCTTTTTTGGAGACGGAGAAGTGTGTGCGGCCGCTCGCAGTTCTCGTATTCGACCAGAAATATAACCTCATGGGGACAGTAACCCTGAAAGACATACTGAAGGGTCTTGAGCCGCAACTCCTAAAGCCCCAGGTAATGACTGATTTTGCCGGCGCTGATATAGAGCAGGCATTGGCAAGCTATGAGGCGGCAATGTTCAGCGAGGAGTCAAAAAAGCTTGTTGAAAAGCCGGTAAGCGAGATTATGACCCCTATCAAGGTTTTTGTTTCGCCGGATGATACAGCAGTGAAGGCTGCCTTTCTGATGGTGCATCACAACATTACAATCCTTCCTGTGCTGGAAGACAGGAAAAAATTGGTTGGATTGGTGAGAATGCTGGAGGTTTTTAAAGAAGTTTCTTCTATTGTTTCTGAGTAAGAAGTGTCAGTGTCGAGTGTAAGTGTCAGTTTTTTTCTGACACTAATCACTGACACTGTTCACTGCTTTTCTGACACTGACACTGATAACTGACACTAAAAAAGACTGACACTAAAATAAGGAGGATATATGTCAGACAAATCAAAAGAAGTTAAGCAAAAAGGCGGCTTGCCGGAGCCGCCGCAGGAGATTAAGGTCTCACCCGAGATTGAAGAACATGCTGAAGCAGCCGAAAAATCCCCTAAATCTATTATTACCGGCGTCCTGATAGCCCTTGCAGTCGGACTCGGCATAGCCTTTCTTCCGACGCCTGAGGGGTTATCCGTTCAGGCGCACAGGTTTTTGGCCCTTCTTATAGCAATAGTGATTTTATGGGTCTCCGAGGCATTGCCCATAGGCGTAACAGGACTTCTTGCCGGCGGCAGTCTTATATTATTTAAAATACAGCCTGCTGCAAAGGCCTGGGAGCCTTTTGCAAACCCGGCGGTTATGTTCGTGCTTATGATAATGATGTTCGGCGTAATACTCAATGAGGCAGGCATAGCTAAGAGAATATTGCATTTGATAATAAAAGCAGCAGGTACCAACGTCAAGAAATTAAGCTTGATACTCACAATTTCTGCAGCTTTCCTTTCAGCGATTTTTCATGACGCCACAATAACCATAATACTCCTGTTCAGTTTCCTGCCCGTTTTTGCGGCAATGGGCATTACGCCGTCAAAGAGCAATAACCTGAGCAAGTTTTTTATCCTCCTGATTCCTCTTGCAGCATCTGCCGGCGGATTTGGGACTCTCCTAGGAGGAGGAAGAAACCCTGTTATGGTTGACTCCCTGCAGAAGATTACGGGGTATGAAATGGGGTTTCTTGAGTTTGCAATGAGGAACTTCCCCCTTGTTATTTTTTCGGCGCTTGCAACATGGGTAGTTGTTTATCTGATATTCCCGCCAAGGGTTAAAGAACTTCCGGCTACGCTTACAGAAGAAAAGCTGCCTCCAATGAGCGGACAGGAAAAAGGCGTGATAGCCTTTTTTTCATTAGCCTTTGCCCTCTGGAGCATAACTGATATTACAAAGGTTCATTACAGCGTTGTGGCAGCAGGCGTGTTGGCATTGATATTCGGCTTTAAACTTGTAAGTTTTAAGGCTGTTATAGAGAAATTTCCGTGGGAGTCCTGGATCGTCTTCGGCGCGGGTGTTGCAATGGGTGTGGCGATGCTTGACACAGGCGCAGGCAAATGGCTTGCAGGCAAATTTATTCCGATGCTTGAGGGACAAAGCTGGGTAGTCGTATTCTTCGGCGCAGGGCTAATCGGATCTGTGATGTCGTCTTTTATGAGCAACTCAGCGGCAACTGCTCTTATACTGCCGATTACCATACCGATGGCGCAGACCATGGGAATCCCGGAGGCTGCCATGGCGCTTTCAGCGCCCATTTCGACATCTTTCATCATGCTCGTGATCGGGTGTCCGCCGACCATCATCGCATACAGCACAGGGTATTTCAGTCAGTTGGACTTTATCAAGGTTGCTGTTCCCTGGGCAATTGTGTGCCTTATTCTTGTAACCCTTGCAGCATCTATTTACTGGCCATTGACAGGTTTCAGCGCTCTGCCGCTGCTGGGAATAAGATGATGACGCGGGGACGCGGGGAAAGAGGGACGCGGAGACTCGGAGACACGGGGAATGGGTGAGAACATTCGGAGTTATAAAGACCTAAGGGTATATCAAAAAGCGATGGAAGCAGCGATGATGATTTTTGAGATTACAAAAACTTTTCCTGTTGAAGAACGGTATTCTCTTGTTGACCAAATAAGGCGGTCATCGAGATCAGTGTGTGCAAATATAGCAGAAGCATGGAGGAAAAGGAGATATAAAGCAGCTTTTATAGCAAAATTGAGCGATGCAGAAAGTGAAGCATCTGAAACACAAGTTTGGCTTGAATTTGCTGTTAGATGTAATTATTTGCAAGCATCTATTGCATCTGATATTGAATCTGCATATGACCAAACAATAGGACAGATAGTTAAAATGATAGAGGAAGCAGATAAATGGACGATCAGGACGCGAGCCAGAGAGACAGACACGGAGACACGGTGAAAGGGAGACGCGGAGAAAATAAGACACGGGGACTCGGTGACACGGAGAAACGGAGAATTCCCCGCGTCCCCGCGTCCCCGCATCTCCGCGTCTCCGCGTCAAAGTTCTTTGACAGGGTATTCAAAGAGCCTGAATTTGTAAATATGACATATAACTCTCTAAATGAATTCGGCTTCAATGCTGATAATACCATTGCCTGTGTCGGCGTATGCAGGGATGAAATCAGCCAATCCCTAATAGAAGAAGTGAATAAAAAGTGGGGTTATGTCTTTAATCTCGCGAGCCTTGCCGGAATGTTTTTTGCAGGCAAAACCGGATTAATGGCTGCAATGCAGCATTCACCGATTGCAGATGATAAAGAACGGTATGTTTTTTATAGCTTCCCTCATATAGCGATTGATGCAGAAGGGCGGATAGGAGTTTGCAAGCGGCAAGGCAGAGATGGGGATTCAATAGCTTGCGGGGCGTTGAATGCGTTTCAGAAAGAACTTAGTTTAAAAGTTGAACAGTTGAAAGTTGAAAAGTTAACCATCCAACCGTTCAACCTTCAACCTTCAACCCTCAATATAGATATGGACGACATAGAATACAGTCTTATTAAAATGCGGCTCTTAAAAGAACTTGGTTCAATGTTGAACGGTGAAAAGTTGAAAGTTAAAAAACCTTCAACCTTCAACCTTCAACCTTCAACTTTTAAAATTCCTGACCTTCTCGAACTCACAAAAATCACTCAAAAGGCGATTCAGACAGACCTTGAGAGCGCCTTGAAGACAATAGTTGATATCAATAAAAGCGATTATGCGGTAATAACGGGCATTCAGATACACGGGCATGATGGGAATTATATATCGCCTGCTTCGTGTTATGCAGTTGTAAATGGAAAGAAAATACAGTTGAAAGTTGAATAGTTGAAAGGTTGAACAGTTATGAGTAAAACAGTAAAGAGTTTTGAAGAATTGAATGTTTGGCAAAATTCAAAAGATATTGTAAATATGATTTATCAATTTACAAAAAAAGAAAGTTTTCGCAAGGATTATTCTCTTTGTGATCAGATAAGAAGGGCATCAGTTTCTATTATGTCTAACATTGCAGAGGGTTTTGAAAGAGGATCAAATAAAGAATTCATTCAGTTTCTTTATATCGCCAAAGGCTCATGTGCTGAAGTAAGGTCATTGCTGTATGTTGCATTAGAGCTGCAGCATATCACTGCAGAAGACTTTTTAAAGACGAAGGATGAATGCATGAAACTATCCAGTATGATAAGCAACTTGATAAAATATCTTGTTTCTAAAAATATGAAGAGACAGAGGAGGGGAAATGTTGAATAGTTTGAAGTTGAAAGGTTTTTAACTTTTCACCTTTTCAACGTTTAACTTTTCAACTAATTAGGATTATGAAATATATTGTTACCTTTCTCATACTTTTTATAAATTGGGTAATATGGTCGGGCATGTTTGACGCCTTTCATCTTGCGCTTGGCGTCATATCCTGCATGATTGTAACCTATACGACACATGACATCCTTTTTACCCGTGAAAGTTTTTCTTCTAAGCAGATAATAGAGGTTTGGAGATTTATCAAATATATTCCGTGGCTTTTGTGGCAGATTATCCTTTCCAATATCCATGTTGCAGGTCTGGTATTGAGTCCAAAGATGCCGATCGAACCACATATGATAAAGGTAAAGACCCGGCTGAAAAAGGACATCTCTGTTGTAACCTATGCAAATTCCATTACCCTTACGCCCGGCACTATTACCGCTGATATTACAGATGGGGAATTCTATATCCACTGTATAAGCAAAAAGGTCGCCGACGACCTTTTTGCAGGCGATATGGAAAACAGGGTTGCGCATATATTTATGGAGGATTAACTATTTAGCCGTCATTCCCGTGAAAACGGGAATCCAGTGTTTTTAATTAAGGAACTGGATTCCGCATCAAGTGCGGAATGACAAAAAACGAAGGAAACAGGCACTTTTCGCTATGGGTGAATAGTGACATGGAGGATTGATGGAAGGCTTTTTTCTGGCGATCAGTTTAACGCTATGTTTTCTGGTTTTGCTCTGTCTTTATCGGGGTATCTTCGGGCCGATGGTTTTAGACAGGATCATAAGCGTCAGCGTTATCGGCACAAAGACCACTATAATCCTTTTACTTATCGGTTTCATCTACGGAAGGATAGACATGTTTGTGGATATCTCTCTTGCCTATGCCCTGTTGAATTTCATAGCGACCATTGCGGCAGCGAAATTCTTCCATACAAGGAAGAGCGTAATTCCAGGGGCAAAATACTTTAAAGAGAGAGGTATTGATAAATGAAACACCCATGTCTCAAAGAGACACAACGAGCAATGAAAATACACACCCCTTACTCCCCTCTTAATAGAGGGGAAACCTTAAAACTCCCCTCTATTAAGAGGGGTTGGGGGTGTGTTATAAAGGTATTTTCAGGTGAAGATAGAGGTATTCTCAGGTGAAAATTCTTGCAATAATTTTTATCATCTCCGGAGTTTTTTTCTTCTTTACAGCAACGGTAGGTCTCCTTCGCTTCCCTGATTTTTACAGCAGGATGCAGGCTACGGGAAAGGGGGACACACTGGGAGCGTTTTTATCCCTTACAGGTCTGGCGCTATTTAACCTCGCTGATGGGTTTTCTCTGCCAACCGCACTGGTAAGCATAAAGATAATGCTCATTGCTGTCTTTATATTCATAGTTAATCCAACGGCTACCCATGCCATCGCAAAGGCGGGGCTTGACTGCGGTGTTGAGCCGTGGACAAAAAAAGATAGTTCAAAGGTTGAAGGTGAAAAGGGAAAGAACAGTTGAACAGGTAAAAAGTTAAAAAGGTGAAAAGTTAAAAACCTTTCAACTGTTCAACGTTCAACTTTTCAACAAATATAGATAAGGAGAAAAGCAGATGATATGGCAATTAGACCTCGCGCTGCTTATTATTGTTGTTATTATCGCCATAGCCGCCATAAATGTGAAAGACCTTTTAAGTTCAGCCATTCTTTTTGGCGCATACAGCTTTCTAATGTGCCTTCTCTGGACGGAGATGGGCGCAGTTGATGTTGCCTTTACAGAGGCTGCTGTAGGCGCAGGCATCAGCACTGCATTCTTTATCGGCGCGATATATCAAACTACAAGGAGGACAAAAGATTAAGGCTACCCCTCACCCTAACCCTCTCCCACAAGGGGAGAGGGAACTTTCCCCTCCCTTGACGGGAGGGGATTAAGGGGAGGGTGCTGAATAGGTATTTATAAACAGACACTATTTAGAGTCTGTTTATAAACTCAGGGTTTCTGTATGTCATTCCGGCAGTTCTTAAGCCGGAATCCAGTGTTTTCAATACGTTCTGGATACCGGATCAAGTCCGGTATGACGACAAAAGGCAATTTATGGACAGACACTATTTAGTTGTCATGCTGAACTCGTTTCAGCATCTATTAGACCCTGAAATACCCTGAAACAAGTTCAGGGCAGGGTGACGATAAACTGGAGGACGAAAGATTGAAATTTTTTGCCTTTGTTGTGGTCCTTATAACAGGCGCTTTGTTGATTTACGCCACGGTTGATATGCCGGACTGGGGCGACCCGAATTCTCCTCCCAATGCCCATGTATCGCCGAGGTATATCGAAAAAACAATTGAAGAGACTGCAACGCCAAATGCTGTAACCTCTTTGCTTGCTGATTACAGGGGATACGATACACTTGGAGAAACAACCGTGATATTCACTGCCGGAATTGTCTGCATACTTCTTTTAAGGAAAGGTGAAAAGGGAAAGAACAGTTGAACAGGTAAAGAGTTGAAAAGGTGAAAAGTTAAAAACCTTTCAACTGTTCAACGTTCAACTTTTCAACAAATATAGATAAGGA
>Ga0208244_101006_pt1 | contig 18866 bp, 19 predicted proteins | sample SubbioCR12Aug_5A_FD_184828 | JGI IMG/M metagenome (GOLD analysis project Ga0208244, IMG submission 184828) | Serpentinite rock and fluid subsurface biosphere microbial communities from McLaughlin Reserve, California, USA - CR12Aug_5A (SPAdes) | ecosystem: Environmental > Terrestrial > Deep... | reverse complement strand
CCGGCAAGCGCATCCTGCTGGAATCGGGCAAGGTTATAACCGCGAAACTCGTCGCGGTAGAGTTGCGCCAAATTACGTCTTGGCATATTCTTTTTTCTCCTGGAAACAATAGTTTTCGCAAAGGCTCCTGCTCCCCCAAGCGTCCTTTGTGTCAAAGCGTACAGATTTTACTACTATTCAAATCAAATTACCACAAATATCGACAGGAAAAAATTTCCTGTCGATATGAACTTCAAGCGCCTAATCCCCTATATGCTTTTATACACTCACCCCTTCACGCACACCAGGCCCTTAAGATAGGCCCCCTCGGGGAAATGAATCGAAACCGAGTGGTCTGGCCCCTGGGTCAGTGTCTCGACAATTTGGGCCTCCACACCTGCGCGCGAGTCAGCAATCCCCTGAACAGAGCCGCGTTTATGGCTCCAGGGGAACTCGCACATAGATCGTCCAGCCCAATATAAATGGAATTTTCGCCGCTTCTGTGTAATTCTCGATCTGCTGTTTATCATCTGAAAAAATACAATCAAATTCTTGATTCTTAATACTATTTTCAATCTCATTGTTCCACTTGAACAATTGTTGGGTTAGGTATTCATTGGGTGCAGTTGAAAGTCGCCCAAAGATTGTCTCCCTGTCCGGGATGGCAGTTTGCGCATACTCGATTTGACCATTGTTATATACCGGAGAGATCTTGTTCTCAATTTTATACACAGCAATCAGGGGCGTCTCATCATAAATATTTTCACATTGCGCAGCATATTGTGAAAGAAACGCGAAAGACTCATTCCAGGATGAATAATCCTGCTCATAATTTAGCCGAAACGTAAAAACACAAAACACTAAAATGAGCACTTGAATGAAAGTGCGATGCACATCGAACTTAAATAACGAGTCGATCTTGGGAATGGTGAAATAAAGCAAAAACGGCAGCAATAATTCGCCATAGTAGGTATAAATATTTCCGCCATGTTTCCCCAACCAGAAAATTAAAGTGACAATTGCAAAAATAACGCCGACGCCAAATATATCCACCGAAGCATAACAAAGAAAAGGTTCCTTAAGCTTAATCGGGGACAAACGAGTTTCTTTTAAGCGGCTTAAATCCAAAGTTAAAACTGTTTTATAAAGATAGAAAAAATAGAGCAAAAAGATCACCCAATAATAACCAAGAAAAGTACTTGTCTGCTCTTCCATGCGGGAGGTACTTATGCTGGGAGCCGATATGACAATATGGTGCAAAATGGAATACTCGTAATAAAGCGGGAAATAACTTCTAATCACAATGAAAGAAGTCAACCCCAGCGCAGCAACAGCCGCAACAAATAAATAGGCTTTTTGTTTTGAGACAAAAAGAAAAAGGAACGCCGCGACCACCAGGGTTGAAAAGAACAGGTATTGTTTGAAATAAAAACTGATCACGCACGAAAACGCGCACAAAAAAATGCCAAGACCATCAAAGTCCCGATTCAGCAAAAAATAAAAACCCAGGAACGAAAAAAACAGCGCCGGGGCATCCGGACGGGAACCGTTCATTGTCCAGATGTAACACATTGAATTCAGCAGGATCAATACCCCAATCAATGTCGAGGTGTTGGATGCGTTTCGTTTTCGGAAAATCCAAAAGGACAGCCCTAAAAACGCTGCCAGAAAGAAAACGTTATAAGCCCTGGCAACCAGCATCGGATGATCGCCAAGATTGACAAAAGGCGACAGCGTCAGCGGGTATAAAATGCCATATAAATAAATATGCTCAGGGAAATTTTCGAAACTGTAAACATTGATCCCGTTTGCAAGGGCAATGGCCGGGGATACAACCGCTACCTCTCGATATTCAAGCGGATATGGAAAGGAGAGAAAACCGAGCACATACTTAAGCGGATAAACTAATAACAAGGCGATGACTGAAAAGACGATGATATTTTTATAATGCCCCGGTAGCTTTCCATCTATACCAGACCAGTCTACGCGATTCCAATAAACAAAAATTTTTTCCAGAAGTGAGATTAATAAAAAGAAAAGCATTGCAAAGGGCAAGGTATATGCGCCAATCAACGAAATTTGCAACAGTGCCGAGCGGCCCTCGAAACTTTTCCCAGGAAAAAGAAATAAGGTAATGTTTTCCTTTTCAACCCAGGAAAACAAGAAAGCCCAGAAAACAAATAATACAATTTTGGGCCAGCCAAGGTTTTTGATAAATTTCATCATTCTTTATAATCCTGAGTTTGATCTGATCGCACTGGAATATTGTTGCACCCTTACACACTCACCCCTTCACGCACACCAGGCCCTTGAGATAGGCTCCCTCGGGGAAGTGGATCGATACCGGGTGGTCTGGCCCCTGGGTCAAAGTCTCGACAATTTGGGCCTCCACGCCCGCATCCAGCGCCGCCGAAGCGACGATTTTCTGGAACAGGGCAGCATCAATCCCGCCTGAGCACGAAAAAGTTACCAGAATGCCGCCCGGCCGCAGAAGCTTGAAGGCCAGGCGGTTGATGTCCTTGTAACCGCGGGCGGCCTTTTCAGCCTGGGCGGCGGTCGGCGCAAACTTGGGCGGATCGAGAACGATCAGGTCCCAGGAGCAGTTCTGGTCGCGGAATTTTCTCAGCCCCGTGAAAACATCCGCTTCGAGCCACTCCAAACTGGTTGTTGAGCCTGTCGAAACACCCTCAGGCTGGATTCCGTTAAGCGCGGCATTTTCCTGCCCGATGGCGAGCGCATCAGCTGAGGTGTCGACCGATACGACGCTTTTGGCCCCACCCCGGGCAGCGTGGATGCTGAACCCGCCCGTGTAGCAAAAACAATTCAGCACATCGCGCCCGGCGGCCAGTTGACCAACCCGGTTGCGGTTGGCGCGCTGGTCGAGGTAGAAGCCGGTCTTGTGGCCGCGTTCGATATCGACCAGGAATTTCAGGCCGTATTCGGAAATCGTTATTCGAGATTCGAGATTCGCGCCGCGAAGCAGGCCGGTACGCGGGAGCAAACCTTCCAGTTCGCGCACGTCGGCATCCGAGCGTTCGTAGATGGCGGTTGCGCCGCTGGCTTCGAGCAGCAGGTCGGCCAGGGTCTCGCGCCAGAACTCACAGCCAGCGGTTAAAACTTGCACGACAAGCACGTCTCCATAACGGTCAACCACCAGGCCAGGGATTCGGTCCGATTCGGCGTGGATGAGGCGCATGGCATCGGTAACGGAATCAAGGCCGAGGCTGGCGCGCGCCGCAAGGGCAGAGTCGATTCGCCGGCGAAAGAAGTCCGCATCCACCGCTTCGTCGGGGTCGAAGGTCCAAACCCTTGCCCTAATCTGCGAGGTGGGAGAGTAGGCGGCGCGGGCCAGCCACTGCCCATCGGCGGCGCGCACATCCACCGTTTGGCCGCTTTGCGGGTCACCGTTGACTTGCGCCACCGCGCCCGAAAAGACCCACGGATGGCGGCGCAGGAGCGATTTTTCGCGCCCGGGTTTGAGAATAATATTCATCGAATTGTCCTTACGGCTGCGGCGCGGGGTCGTAGGGCGTCACAAAAAACGCGCGCCAGGCGCCCGGTTGCTGCTCTGAGACCGACGAAAACTCGGTCATGATGTGAATAAACGTGCGGCCTGGTTTGAGCGGGAATTCGATCTTGTCGGGCCAAATGAAATGCAGGGGGCGCAGCAGGCCGGTCTGGCGCTCCCATTCGCGGTTGCCCGTGCTCCAGCGGATTTTATACACCTGCCCGTCGCGGAAGGCATAGGCGTAGCCCTCCAGGCCGGGGCGCAGGTTGATGTCGTACTGGTTGTGACGGAAAACGTCATGGGTGGCATAAATCACGATTACGTTCTCGAAAGCCAGTTGCCGCCCGGTCAGCAGGTCGAGGCTCGGGGTGAACAGACCGCTGTTGTCCTGGAAATCGTTCCAGCGCAAATACGCGCCCGAAAGCGGGTCGTACTGCCACTCGGCCTGGTTGAACTGGTGGTAATAGACCGATAATTTCTCGGCATCGAAACCGCCTGGCGGCGAAAGCGGGTCGAACAGATGCCCCGAATAATTGATTGGCCTGAAACTCAGCCGCCCCTCGGCCAGTTCGCGCATTTCGGAAGCGGTCAGAATACCGTCGTTGACATCGTCCGAATCGGTGCCGTAGACAATCCGGCACTTATCCAGGCGCGCCAGGATGTCGGCCCCCGCCCCGGCAAAGGCCAGGCAGCTAAACGGGAACATCTTGTTGAGGGTCGCATACGTCAGCCGTCCCGAGCGTATCGGCTGCACGCGTCCCTCCTCAGCCGGGAACGGGTCTTTCAGCCTGAAACCGGCATTCCAAAAACGGGAGCCAGTTTCGGGGGAGAAGGCTTCAGTCAATCCGCTCGCCGGGTCGGCGTCGCTGTCCGTGTCGTCATCGCCTAGGTTGGGGGTCGCAAAGTCAAAATCGTCCGTTTTGGAAAATTGGATTTGGAAGGATTCCGTCAAATCGGCGAGGTCAAAAGCGAAATAGCCGTTTCCGTCTGTCGAAGTTTGCGCCAGCGCGCCACCCGTCGCCGAATCCAACAAACTGACGCAGATTCCACCGAGACCCTGTTCCCAGTCGTCCAGGCGGCTGTTCCCGTTTTCGTCGAGCCAGGCGCGCCCCCCGAACCACTCCCCCTGCGGATTCGTTATCCCATCACGGACGGCGCATCCGCCGCCGAGGTTCGGCACCGGGCGCGGGTACTCGCCATAAAAGACGCCCATAAAACGGGTCGTGCCGTAGCCAATGAACAGTTCGAAGACCCAATCGGCGAAGGCCGGCCCCGCCTGCGGACGCGCCGTCACCGGGCTGTTGCTGATGGAAACCAGCATGGCCGGCAAACCGAGCAATTCAGGGTTCGAGACCTTTCGCCCGGTCAGCGGACTGACGCCTGCCGGGAAGGAATCGGCGTCCGGCCCGAGGGCGGCCGGGTTCAGGCGCGGCTGGGCGGCAGGCGTGAAGGTCGGGATGACGGTGGCCGTCGGTTCAAGGGTTTCCGTCGGCACACTGGTGGCGGTTGGGCCAGGAGTCTTTGTCACAGTCGCAACAACCTCCGTGCTGGCTTGCGGGGCGCAGGAGGTGAGCAATAGGGCAAATGTGAGTATCCAGAAGGTTAGATGTTTCATTAGGGTTCATTGTAAGGCAAACTATTGATCTGCTTTATGCAAGGGTCATTATCGAACAATATAGAGTATTGTAGTTTATTTGGGAAGATAAGAATATCGGTTTGGTTCATTCTCGGTATCGTCATGCTAAAATACTTAAGGTTTTCGGAATATTCATTAATCATACTAGTTATCACATATCGAGGCATAAAATGGATGAAATAAAAATTTTTTCGCTAATCGCCGAAGGCGAAAACGATAGAGTTGATTTTAAGCGAGAATTAAAGCTGGATTCGGCGCAAGACAAAGCTGAGTTTATCAAAGATGTCATAAGCATTGCTAATTCTTCGCCCAATATAGGGTATTTACTTTTTGGCATTGACGATGATAAATACATTGTGGGCATTACCCAACTTCCCGAAGAGCAAATTCAACAAATTGCATCTACTTATATCACCCCAATTCCTCAACTACAGTGTGCCATTGTGCCAGTGAATGCGCCTACATTACCATTGGTGGGCGTGATTGAAATTAGAGCAGTAAAAAAGCCGTGTAAGGTGGCAAGGGCTATAGAAAGACTAAATCAAAATGATGTTTTTATACGTCGAGGTTCGGTTATAGCAAAACCTAGTCCTGAAGAAATAGTTGAGATGTACAATGATTCAAGGGAAAAATATAGTAAGGAGAAAGTTGCACGATTGGCTCGTGTAAAGTCTCTTAATTTTTCTAATGAGTATTCTTGGGAAGAAAAAGAAAAAGACCTTGAATGGCTGAAAGCTAATACCGAAGGTTATGAATTAGGAGAAATACTGTATTGGGAGATAATGGGTTGGGAAGCTCGCTATGAAATGAGCGTAGCTAAACAAGCAAAACCATTATTAGATGAAGCCATTGCTTTGGGATATAAAACACCAGAAATATATTTTCTTAGGTCGCAAGCGAATATAGCATTATGCAACTATGGATTTGCGTTAGAAGATATTGACGAAGCCATAACCTTGGCATGGCCAAATGATATTCAAGTGAAGTATTATGCACGTAAAGCAAACATTCTTGTCGAGATGAATCGGTATCAAGAAGCTTACCAAATCCTTGCCAAAGGACAAAAAATAGACAAAATAGAGCTTTCGAATTGGCTCCACCTTGTAGAATATGATATTGATGACTCTCTATTATGTCGATATGCTTTGGAATATGAATTTGGCACGCATACTATCCCGGAACCCATGAATATGGCTATAAAAGCAATAATTCTATGGAAAGGGCGACGAGTAGCAGAAATTTCCAGGCAACCAGAAGGAAATATTCTGACTAAAACTGATTTTGACTACCTAAATAGTACAATGCCCTGGATTTTACGCTCTATTAGGAAAATGTTGGGTGAAAAATTATGGAATTTATTGATGAAGGATGAAGATATTGACCTAAAGTTCAGCTTCCCTACACTTAAAAGCCAAATACCAGAGAAATGGTAATTTTTTAATAAACAAAACTCCCATTATCTTGAGAAAGCTGTTGGGAGTTTTGATTCTACTAAATTCGTGTTTAAAGATTTTTACCCCACCCCTGCTTAATCCGCTCATAACTCTGCGCCAATTCCTCGGGCAGCACGCGCACCTCGCCGACGGTCGACATGAAATTGGTGTCGCCGCCCCAGCGCGAGACGATATGGATGTGGATATGTCCCGGCACGCCCGCGCCCGCCGCCGACCCCATGTTGATTCCAACATTGAATCCCTGCGATTTGTAAATTTCGCGCAAAACCACCGTTGCGCGTGAGACCATTTCCATCATCTCGGCCCGGGTCGGCGGGTCGAGCAGGTCAAGCGAATCGACATGCTGGAAGGGCACAACCATGACATGCCCGCTGGTGTAGGGGAATTTGTTCAAAATCAGGAAAGTCTGTTCGCCGCGGGCCACAACCAGGTTTTCGGCGCCGTCGGTTTTCTCAAGGGCCTTACAGAAAATACACCCATCGTCAGATTCGCTTTTGCTGATGTATTTCATGCGCCATGCAGCCCAGAGATGTTTCATGGATTATCCTTTTAAAATAGTTCAAATTATTTTACTCTAACTGCAGGTCAGATTGGCAATCCGATCACCCTACAAACTTGTTGACACAGACCCCAATGCAGAGTATCCTCGCGTCCGATGAACCAGCCTTCCCTCTTCCAGGTCCGCCGCTGGAGCGTGACCGAACTGACCCGCCACCTGCGCCGCCTGCTCGAAAGCGACCCCAGCCTGCAAGACGCCTGGGTGCAGGGAGAAATCTCGAACCTGTCGCGCCCGGCTTCGGGGCATATTTATTTCACGCTCAAAGACAGCGGCGCGGCGCTCAAATGCGTCATCTGGAAGGGCGATGCGGCCCGCCTGCGCGGAATCCCGATGCAGGACGGGCTCTCAATCGAAGCGCACGGCAAAATCGGCGTGTACGAACCCGGCGGGCAGTACCAGCTTTACGTCGACATCGTCCGCCCGTCGGGCGAAGGCGCGCTGTATGCCGAGTACCTGCGCCTGAAAGCCATGCTCGAAGCCGAAGGGCTGTTCGCCAGCGAACGCAAACGCGAAATTCCGCAATTCCCGCGCAAAATCGGCATTCTCACCTCGCCAACCGGCGCGGCCCTGCGCGACATGCTCAACACCCTGCGGCGGCGGATGCCGCTGGCGGAGGTTATCCTAGCCCCTTCGGCGGTACAAGGGGAAGCAGCGCCGCTGGAACTTGTGGCGGGCTTGCAAAAACTAAACGACTTGTTCCAACCCGATGTGATTCTCGTCGCCCGCGGCGGCGGCTCGATTGAAGACCTGTGGGCCTTCAACGACGAGCGCATTGTCCGCGCTGTGGCGGGTTCGGCAGCCCCGGTCATCAGCGGCGTCGGACACGAGACCGACTTCACCCTGACCGACCTGGCCGCCGACCTGCGCGCGCCGACCCCAACCGCCGCTGCCGAACTGGCGACCGCCATCAGCCTTAACGACCTGGCTGGCTACATCCGCAATGCTGCCGGGCAACTGGGCAACAGCATACTGACCCTTCTTGACGAAAAAGCCAATGCGCTCGAACAGATCAACGGACGCATGCGCTACGTTTCGCCGGCGAGGCGGCTGGTGACCGAACGCCAGCGGGTGGACGAGGCCGGGCAGCGCATGGCCCGGGCGCTGGGGGGGCGCCTGAAACTGGAAAATGCCCAGCTTAAGGGCCTGGCCCAACGGCTGGAATCGCTCAATCCGCTGGCGATTTTGCGGCGAGGCTATGCCGTGGTGACGCTCGAAGAGTCGGGAAAAGTCGTTTTAACGGCATCCCAGGCTGAGGCAGGCGGCGACATCCGCGTGCGCCTGGCCGAAGGTGAAATCAAAGCCCGTGTAACGAAATCAGGCTAAGGAGTGTTAAATGTCTATGTCATCCAAAAAAGTGGAAGAGATGAGTTTTGAGGAAACCTTTGGCGAGTTGAACGGCCTGGTGGCTGCGCTGGAAGAGGAAGGCCGCCCGCTCGACGAGGCGATTGGGCTGTACGAGCGCGGCCAGGCCCTGGCGCGGCATTGCGCGGCAATGCTGGAGAAGGCCGAATTGAAGGTTCGCCAATTAAATGGAGAACTTTTTGAAGACGAGGATTAAATGCCAATTTCAGGATTATTGGAAAACCATGTTTTGATGAGTGCGCTGATTGCCTGGGCGTTGGCCCAGTTGGTCAAACCGCCGCTTTATTATTTCCTGAGCCGCCAGTGGTCGTGGGCGCCGTTGTTCAGTCCGGGAGGCATGCCCTCCTCGCATTCGGCCCTGATGGTCGCCACTACGGTCGGAATCGGGCTGCACGACGGTTTTCATACGCCGGTCTTTGCCCTGGCTTGTGGCATCACCATGGTGGTGCTCTACGATGCCGCCGGGGTGCGCCGCCAGGCGGGAATCCATGCCCAGAAGATAAATGTCGTGATTAATGAACTGCTGCAGGGACACCCGATTTCCGAAAAGCAGTTGCGCGAAGTGCTCGGCCATACCCCGCTGGAAGTGGTCGGCGGTGTGATTTGGGGTATTCTTGTCAGCGTGGCTTACTGGCTTGTGGAAGTCAGCCACTTGTCTTGACCTTCCTGTCCGTTTAGGATATGCTTGCCCTATACAATCGCATTCAATCAGGAGGATACCATGCAAGAGTTAGTCAATCTCGTATCAGAGAAAACCGGCCTCGACAAGAAACAATCGAAACTGGCTGTCGAAGTTGTGCTGGATTTTCTTAAGAAGAAATTGCCGGCCCCTGTGGCCGCCCAAGTCGATGCCGTGCTGAGCGGCAAAGGCGACCTGGGGGCAGCAGCCAGCCTGGTTGGGGGCTTGCTGGGCGGCAAGAAGAAGTAAAACAGAACCGAAGCAAAGAAGGAGCCTGTTCCAAATATGGGGCAGGCTCTTTTGATTGGAACACTTTGAAACTTCCGTGCGTCTTCTGTAAATAAGGAGAATCTACGATGAAAAAAGTGACTTTACTGTATATGTTGTTCGGCTTGCTGTTATTTGCGGCTTGCACTCCTGCGCCGGAGGCACAACCGGTCGAGGAATTGCCAGTGGCAACACAAACGCCGCCCGAAACAGGGGTGCAAGTCAACGGAGGAGGCTATCCTGCCGCTGCTTTGGCCGCCCGGGCCGATTTGGCAGCCAGACTCAACCTCACGCCTGATCAGGTGAACGTAATTGCCTTTGAACCGCGAGAGTGGGCGGACAGTTGCCTCGGCCTGGGATCACCCGCTGAAATATGCATGACCGTCATCACGCCGGGGTATTTGGTGCGCCTCAATGCCGAAGGACTGGAATATGTCTATCACACCGATATTGACGGCAAGTCCATGCGCATGGCGGGCGGCCCCGGCCTGATACCCGCGGATGGACAACAGACCATCTTTTGGCAGCGCGAGGGCGGGATAGCAGGTTTTTGCGACATGCTTAAGATTTCAACCGACGGTTCCTACGCGCTAACAAGCTGCAATGGCGCGGCCATCACCGGCCGATTGCTCGAAAGTCAGTTGGAATTGCTGCTGTCTTTCAGCGCCGGCTTTGCTTCTTTTACGCAGGAAACCAGTGATAATGCAACGGCAGACGGCATGACCGTTGAACTGGTTTTCAGCGGCAACGGCCCAAAACAGGCCAGCCCCGATAAACAACAGGCAATTGGCGCTTTTGCCGCAGAAATTGCGGCGATTGCCCGCGCCAATGCCAGCCCTGGTGCAGAGCGGGATGCCGCGCAGGCTGCGCTGGATGAGTATTTGACTGCCCTGAACACCGGGGACTTCACGCTAGGCGCAAAATTGTATGGCGGTGAGACTGAAACTCTGGAAGTCTGGAATCCTGACATTACAAACAACCTGCCCAAATGGCTCGAACTCGGCTGCACCCACAACGGTCTGCAATGTATGCCAGTGCGCGCCATCCTGTATCGCGGGCCGGATGCGCGCGGCGGCTACCAGTTCCTGGTCGAATTCACGGCCCCCGATGGAAATTTGTTCCACCAGGGGCCGTGCTGCGGGGATGAAAGCGAAGGGCCTTTCCCGGCCAGTTTCATTTTCTCGGTACTCAAGCCGGGTGTAAACTGGCTCGTCATGGATTTACCGCCCTATATGCCCTGACACTTATTTGACCATCCAGGTCAGCGCATCTTGAATTTTCTTATCCCAATAGGCCCAGGTGTGTTCACCCGGGCCTTCTTCGTAGGTCAGGTCGAGGGGCAGGCTGCGCATAAAATTGCGGAAACTCAGGTTGTTTTGGTAAAGAAAATCTTCGGTTCCGCAGCACTGGTACAGGCGCGGCTTTTGTGTAGATTGGGCGGCCTGGCGGGCCAGGGTGCGCAGGTCTTCGGGACCATCGGCAACCTGTTTCAGGTCGGGGCCAAAGATGTTGTGCATTCCGGCCAGCCATTCTTCGTCGTGGTCGGGCCCGTCTTCATTGACAATGTAACGGATGTCAACCGCGCCTGAAAGGCTGGCGGCGGCAGCGAAACGCTCCGGGTGCGCCAGCGCCATTTTGAACGCGCCGTATCCGCCCATCGAAAGCCCGGCCACGAAGTTGTCAGCGCGCTCTGCCGAGAGGGGAAAGATACTGCGCGCCAGGGCCGGCACTTCTTCGCTGACAAAGGTCCAGTAGCGGCCTCCGTGCGCCATGTCAGTGTAGAAACTGATATGCACATTCGGCATGATGACGGCCAGGTTCAGCCCCTCGACATAGCGCTCGATGGAAGTCCAGCGCTGCCAGGCGGTGTGGTCGTCGGAGTGGCCGTGCAGCAGGTACAGGGTGCGGAAGGGTTTCACCGGCTGGTTGGCAACCGGCTGGGGCAGGATAACGCCCATCGTTGAGCGCATTCCCAGGGCTTCGGAGAAAAAGTTGATTTCGCTGAGTATCATGGTGTCCTCTCTATGATCTATTTTACACCTGCCCCGCCAAATAATCGCTATACCCACCCAGGTGACCAACCAACTGGCCGTCTTCGATGGTCAGGATGCGGTCAACGGTTCGGTCAAGGAAGTAGCGATCGTGCGAGATGACCAGTACTGTGCCTACAAACTCGCCCAGGGCGTTTTCAAGCACTTCGGCGGAGGCGATATCCAGGTTGTTGGTCGGCTCGTCAAGCAGCAGGAAGTTCGCGCCTGAAAGCACCAGCAGGGCCAGTTGCAGGCGGCTGCGCTCGCCGCCGGAGAGTTCGCCGATTTTCTGCTGGCATTGCTGGTAAGTGAAGGTGTAGCCAAGCAGGAAAGACACCGCCCGCGATTCGCTCATGTTACCACCGTAGCGGACGGCTTCCAGCACGGTCTGGTTGAAGTCAAGGGTTTCATGCTCCTGGGCATAATAGCCGACCTTGACGCTCGGCCCAATACGGATTTCACCCATGTCGGGCGTTTCTTTTCCCAACAGCAGGCGCATGAGCACCGATTTGCCGGAGCCGTTCGGGCCAATCAACCCGACCCGTTCCCCGTGCCAGAGAGTCTCTTCGACGCCGTTCAAGATGCGACGTGGGCCGAAGGCTTTGTGCAAATCAATCAGGTCAAGTACTTTGTTCGAGCCGCGCCAACCGCTCAGTTTTAAGTCCATGCGGCGGCGTTCGGTGATGGGTTTTTCGATTTTGTCCATTTTGTCAAGCCGGTTTTGCATGGCTTTGGCGCGCTGGGCGAATTTTTCGTTGTCGTAGATTTTGCCCCACAGGGCCAGGCGTTTAATCGCGGATTCCATGCGTCCGATTTCGCGCTGCTGCACGCCGTAGAGCTCTTCCTGGCGCGCCAGGCGTTCTTCCTTGTCAATAATGTAACTGGAATAGTCACCGGCAAAGGTGGTTATTTTGCCGTCTTCGATTTCGGCAATGTGGGTGACAACGGCATCCAGCAGGTAGCGGTCGTGTGAGACGAGCACAACCGCGCCAGGGTATTCGCGGATAAGTTTTTCGAGATAGGTTTTGCCGGGCAGGTCGAGGTGGTTGTCGGGTTCGTCGAGCAGCAAGACGGAGGGCGAGAGCAGCAGCAGACGCGCCAGGCCGACCAGCTTTTTCTGACCGCCGGAGAGTACGGACAGGGGCTTTTCGAGGTCGCCTTCGGGGAGTCCCAGGCCGAGCAGCAGGTGGCGGACGCGGGCCGGGTAGCCGTCGCCGCCGAGGCTGGCGTATTCTTCGAGAAGTTTCTCCTGTGCGGCGAGGACTTTTTCCAGCGTGGATGGATTCTCGTAAACGGCGGGCAGGCCCAGGCGAGATTCGACGTCTTCCAGTTCGGCGAGGACCTGCCACAGGCGCGGATTTCCCTCCAGCGCGGACTGGAGCGCGGTCTGAGACATCTCCAACTCAGGCTGTTGGGGCAAGTAGCCGACAGTGACGCCGCGCAAACGGATGACGTTGCCGCCGGGTTCGGGGCTGTGTTCGCCGGTGATGAGTTTGAGCAGCGAGGATTTTCCCGCGCCGTTCGGGCCAATCAGGCCGATGCGCTGGTCGTGCTGGATTTCCCAGCCCAGGCTTCTGAAGATGGCTTTTGCGCCAAGGATGAGGGTGGCGTTGGAGATGGAGATTTGAATCATGGTGGTGTTCCTTTGTTATTGTAAGGGCGACCCGCCAGGATAAAAATGGCGGCCCTGATGGCCTTGTAGGGTCGCCCCTACTATGGTGTGACACAAATAAAAAACGCGCCGCAGAGGTTCCTGCGGCGCGGTGAAAACGAGCAATGTGACTTTTGGTCAGGCGTTCCGGGCAACAGGCGCGATTCGAGGAAGCCCCGTGAAAGTAAAACCACGAAAGTCGGCAAAAATGGGTTGCGCAAGTCGGAAAGCGTACATCATAGCGGCGAAATTATATCACGTCTTTTTTCTGCGGCGGCAAGGAATCAGGCGGCAAATTGCCAGGCTTCGTGGTTGGCTTCTATCTGGGCGATGTGGCCGGGGATATGCCCGGCATAGATTTCGAGCCATTTGTCAAACGAATAGGGGTTTTCGTATTCAGGATGTAAGACCGTGTTGTCAAAGACTTCATCGGGCAGGGTTTTCAGCCACTTATAGGTTGTCAGGCGCGCATATTTGGTCATTTGCAAGGCGTCATCGACATCCTGGTCGTGGTAATTGAGCGCGGAGGCCCATTTGTCCTGGTCGTAAGCCATGACGGGGCGCCCGGGTTCGGCGACCAGCAAGCGCGCCCGCAAGGCGCTGTTGGTCTCGCTGTCGGCCAGGTGGACGATGACCTCGTGAATGCTCCACTCGTTGGGGGCGGGTTTGAACTTCCAGGCTTCGCGCGGAATGGTGATTAACGCTTCCATGAGCATTTCAAAGCCCTGTCCGTACAATTCGATTTTTGCCTTGCGCTCTTCTCGGTTCATATTTCTCCTTCCTTTCTAAATAAAGGTGAATGGGCCTGGGGTGGTATGGTTGCTGCAACTTATTCGACTTCGATTGCCATTGCGACTGCCTCGCCGCCACCCAGGCACAGGCTGGCCAGGCCGCGTTTCAATCCACGGTGTTTGAGTGCATAAATCAGGGTTGCCAGGATGCGCGCGCCGGATGCGCCGATGGGGTGGCCGAGCGATATGCCGCCGCCATGCACATTGACCTTGGCCCAATCCCAGCCCTGGTCGGCGAGTTCGTAGCCGTTGGCCAGCACCTGGGCGGCAAAGGCCTCGTTGAGTTCGATTAAGTCCAGGTCGGCAAAGGTCCAGCCGGCCTTGGCTAGCACCTTGGGTATGGCTTGGGCGGGAGCGGCGAATAGCCGTTTCGATTCGAGCGCGGCCTGCCCGTATGCCACAATCCGCGCCATGGGTTTCAGGCCGCGCGATTCAGCGTAGGCACGGCTGGCAACCACCACCGCCGCCGCCCCGTCGTTGAGCGTGGAGGCATTGCCCGCCGTAACGCGCCCGTCAGGGCGGAAAGCCGGCTTGAGCCGCGCCAATGATTCGAGCGAGGCGTCACGGCGCGGACCTTCGTCGGTGTCGAAAAGGGTCACATCGCCCTTGCGCCCCCGCAGCTCGACCGGCACAATTTCGGCCTTGAATTTGCCCGCATCCTGGGCGGCAACCGCCTTTTGCTGGCTTTCCAGGGCGAACCTGTCCATGGCTTCGCGGGTGACTTCGTATTCTTCGGCAATAAAATCGGCTGAATTTCCCATCCCCCAGTTTTCAAACGGGTCCCACAGGCCATCGTGCAGCAGGGCATCAGTCAGTTGGGTGTGTCCGTATCGCAATTCGCCGCTCCGACCGCTGACCAGGTAAGGCGCGCGCGACATGGATTCAAACCCGCCCGCGACAAACAACTGCCCATCCCCAGCGCGGACAGCCTGGGCGGCGAACATGGCCGCCTTCAAGCCTGACCCGCAGACCTTGTTCAGCGTAGTCGCGCTGACGCTGGCGGGCAGCCCGGCAAAAATGGCCGCCTGACGAGCCGGGGCCTGCCCCTCACCCGCCTGGACGACATTGCCGAGCAAAACTTCATCAATCTCTTCCGGGTTTTCCAGCCCGGCGCGCTCCACCGCCGCCCTGACAGCAATCGCTCCCAGTTTCGGAGCCGGGATACCGCTCAATGCGCCCTGGAAACGCCCAATCGGGGTACGGGCAGCGGAAAGAATGACCGCTTCGGTTTCTTTTGGCATGGCTGCTCCTATTCTGTTTTCTTTGGCAAAGGATATTATAACCCGTCAGGGATGTGATAAGATTTATTGCATGAAATCAATCCTACTCCTGCATGGCCCCAACCTGAACCTGCTTGGCACACGCGAGCCGGGCGTCTATGGCAGCCTGACCCTGGACGAAATTAATGTCCGCATTCAATCAGCAGGCAGCGAGATTGGCCTCGAGGTGCGCTGCCTGCAAAGCAACCACGAGGGGGCGTTGATTGACGCCCTGCACGAGGCGCGCAATTGGGCCGCCGGGGTCATTTTCAACCCTGGCGGCTATACCCACACCTCGGTGGCCCTGCGCGACGCAATTGCCGCAATCGGCATCCCGGTCGTGGAAGTTCATCTATCGAATGTCTATGCGCGTGAGAAATTTCGGCATCAATCGTTGATTTCGCCAGTCTGCAAAGGCAAAATCAGCGGGTTTGGCTGGCACTCATACTGGCTGGGGCTGATGGCGCTCAAGGAGATTCTAGGCGATTAAAGTCGTGCAAGATTTCCAGAAACTCGGCCCGGGTGCGCGCAATCGAATCTTCACCCTGCCGATGGGATTTTTCCAACCCGGCTTTCATCCCCTGTTCGAAGCACATTTGCACCGTCTCGGCAAGTTTTTCCACATCCAACTCTTCCACCGGAACCAGCACCCGCCAGCCCAGCGCTTTTGCCTGGGCTGTTACTTTTCCACCCCCAGCAATCGAATCGACTGCCACAACCGGAACGGAATTTTTGAGTCCCAGAACCAGCCCGTGCAGGCGGTTGGTAATCAAGACATCCACCTTGCGCAGCAGACTCTCGAATTCCGCGCCGGTATGCAGCCCGACCTTGTTGTTCTTGATAACCGTATCCAGCCAGACGGGAGCCACATGGGCGGCCTTCAGGTATTCTTCAAAAACCTGCCTGACGTATAAGTGGCGCTGGCGGCTGCCATAAGCCGTCTGGCGCTCGACCAGTAAAACGCCAACCACAGGCACAGTCTCAACCGCTTTGCCAAAGGCAATGTCGGCGCGGATTTCATTCGGATTATCGCGGGCCAGCAAAATATCGAAACCAGCCTGGTCGGCGTGCGAGGTGGTCAGGTTGATGCCGATTTTCAGACAGTGGGCGTATCGCCGCAGCAGCATGGATGGAATGGTCTTTTCAGGGTACCAGGGGCCACAGACAAAAATAAAAATGCCATAATCTGCCGGATTGGCGTCCTCCAGCCGAACCCCCGCGACGCCGTCTTCCATATTGCTGGCAACATCAAACGGAATCCCTGCCTCGGCCAGCCACTCGCAGGCCATTTCCTGGGCCTCGATATCGCCAAAAGTCCCGCCGCCGCCGGGTACGCTGAAATGCCCGCTCACCAACGCCCGCCCGGGCCGCCTGTCAGGAAGGCTCACCGGGGCAGACAGCAACCGGCGGTAACGAAACTGGAACAGGCGCATGGACAATTCCTTGCGCAGAAATTCAAACAACCGGGAACGACTAAGCAGGCGCAAATCGAAACGAGCCTACGAAAACGCCGAAACGCGATAAGTCGCCTCGACCCGCGCTTCGACCATGGAATCCTTTTGGCTGACATTTTTCTCTATGGAGAGCAGTTCCAACAGACGCAAGCCAAGCGAATCAGCCACCCTTTTGGCGTTGGCTTCAGCCCTGCCTGTGGCCTTCTCGATGGCAAGCGACTCGCGTCCCAACTGTTCGCGATGCGTGACGGCCACACAAATGGTTTCTGTTTGTTCGGTCAAGAAAGGATATCCTTTCAAAAATTTCCTGAAAAATAAGGACAAATTGCCCAAAGGCCTATTTTACCCGTTCTATCGCATTTTTCACCACAACCTTAAAATTGAGATAAAATAATCACATGAGTCTTGCGCTGAATCCTTTCTCGATAGCCCTGTTCGTTGCCGCCATCCTTTCAGCGACGGTTGCGCTCGTTTCCTACTATCGCCGCAAGGTTTACGGAGCCAAAACCCTGTTCCTGCTTTTCACGGGGCTGACAGTTTGGTCAATCGCCTACGGAATCGAAATCCTGAACCCCGGCCTGGAATGGCATAAATTCTGGACATACGTCCAATTCATCCCCATCCCATACACGGCTGTTCTCTGGCTGATATTCGCCATCCAATATACCCAACAACACAAAACACCGGACTCTAAGTTACTGGCCCTTCTTTTCATCGTTCCAACCCTGACGGTGGTAATGGCCTGGAGCAACGACCTACATTCCCTGATGTGGGCCTCCATGCAAATGACCACTCTTAACAACGTAGCCTTGCTTCAAGTAGAGTTTGGGGCTTATTTTAGATTTCACACGGTCTATTCTTACGCCGCTGTTTTTGGCGGGGTTTTCCTCTTCCTGCGTTTCGCCATCGTCCACGGGCGGGCTTATCGTGAGCAAGCCATCACCATGTTGGCGACCGTGATTGTCTTTATCATCGGCAACGGCCTATACATTCTCGACCTGCTGCCCTTCAAAGGGCTTGACATCACCCCGTTCAGTTTTACCATCTCGAGCATCATTCTGTCTTACGGGCTGTTTCGTTATCACCTGCTCGACCTGATGCCGATTGCCAACGAAATCATCCTGCAAAACATCGGCGATGGCGTGCTGGTGGTTGACAGCGAAAAACGCATTGTCTTCATCAATCCCGCTTTCGAGCACATCGCCGGGTTACTGCCCGAGACATCTGTTGGCTCTCGTGTTGCGGAAGTCTTCTTCAACTGGCCCGATATTTTTGAAGTACCAGAAGAAAACAAAGAGATTGAAACCAAAATCACCTTTGGCGACAACGAACACTACCTGCAAGTCGAAATTTCCCCAATCTGGCACCGCGACACCCTTCAAGGCTGCATCTACGTCATTCACGACATCACCGAGCGCGCCACTCATGAAGAAAAAATGCGCCTTTTCATGGAAAGCCGCGACAAAATCCATGAAAACTTCGTCTTCATGGCCCTCGATAACACCAACAGCACCATCCTGGATGTCAACAGCGCCTTCACCCTGGCAACCGGTTACGCGCCCGAAGAAGTCATCGGCAAAAGCATCATCTCGCTCAACCTGATAAGCGTCGAAACCCGCGCCCTGCTCAACCGCCTGCTGCGCACCTCGCCCGGCATTTTCGATATGCCCATCAACGTACACACCAAAAAAAGGCAGGAACAGGAATGGACCATCTCCATCGCCAACCTGAGCCTCGCCGAAACATCCATCAAAGTTTTGGTTGCAAAACCCAGCACGCAAGATATTCCCACCCGGCACAGAGTGTGATATAGTTGCGCCTGCCTCTACTATTCAGGAGTGAACGAATGACAACGGAGAACGTCTAAGAAAACACGGTTTTTTTCGGGTACGACCCGCCAAATAACTTTTGGCCGGGGGCGTTTGCCCCCGGTTTTTGTTTTCTTACGAGGTTCCCATGCTTAGCGTTCACCACCTTACCAAATCCTACGGCATCCAAACCGTTTTACAAGACATCACCTTCAACATCAGCGCAGGCGACAAAATCGGCCTGGTCGGGCCAAACGGCTGCGGCAAAACCACCCTGATGCGCATCCTGGCCGGGCTGGAAAGCGCGGATTCAGGAAATGTTTCACGGACTTTTCCCGGCCTGCGAATCGGATACCTGGCCCAGGGCTTTGAACTGCCCCTCGACGCGACCATTCGCTCGACCCTCAACCTGTCCGCCATTAACGAAGC
>Ga0208244_101005_pt1 | contig 18879 bp, 18 predicted proteins | sample SubbioCR12Aug_5A_FD_184828 | JGI IMG/M metagenome (GOLD analysis project Ga0208244, IMG submission 184828) | Serpentinite rock and fluid subsurface biosphere microbial communities from McLaughlin Reserve, California, USA - CR12Aug_5A (SPAdes) | ecosystem: Environmental > Terrestrial > Deep... | reverse complement strand
ATTTAAAACAGGTCAGATTAAAATTACTCAACAAAAAACCGAATAAAATCGACATTTCTTTCAACAGTGAAGGAGTTTTTACCGCTGCAGATATTCAAAAAAATAGTGCAGACGTTGAGATTCTTAATCCCGATCTTCATATTGCAACTTTGAACAAGAATGCAAAGTTCGATATCGAAATCAGAATCGGTAAAGGAATGGGTTATGTACCCGCTATTGAGAATAAATCACCTGAATATACTATAGGTGTTATTCCTATGGATGCAATTTATACACCTATAGTAAATGTTAGATACGATGTTGAGAATGTTAGAATAGGTGATAAGAACGATTATGAAAAACTTACTATGGAAGTTTATACGGATGGTTCTATAACACCTGATGATGCATTAACTCAATCCTCTAAGATTTTAAGAGATCATATTCAGCTTTATATAAACCTCGATCTTGAGCCTGAAGAAAAACAAGCTGAAATTCAGAGAGACACGGAAAAAGAGAGAGTTAAAAAGATTCTTTTAACAAGTGTAGATGATCTTGAATTGAGTGTTAGAGCTCATAACTGTTTGAAAGCTGCAAACATTAAAAATCTTGCTGAATTGGTTAGACGTGATGAGGCAGAAATGCTGAAATTCCGTAACTTCGGCAGAAAATCTCTTTCCGAATTGAGCGAGATAGTTGAGAATCTTGGTCTTGAATTCGGGATGGATGTCGATAAATATATTCAAGATGAATCCGATAACAATTAATAAGAAAAGGGCGTAGAATGCGACATAGAGTAAAAGGAAGAAAGCTTAATAGAACAAATAGCCATAGAGCTGCGCTTCTAAGAAATCTTGCTACTTCTTTATTAAAATACAAAAGGATTAGAACTACTTTAGCTAAAGCAAAAGAATTAAGAAGTTTTATTGAGCCTATCATTACTAAGGCAAAAGCGGCTGACCTGCACGCTCAGAAATATGTAATGAATTACATTAAAGATAAAGAAGTCGTCAAAGAACTCTTTGCTGAAATAGTTGGAACAATAGGCGATAGACCAGGTGGCTATACGAGAGTCGTTAGACTTGGTAGAAGATTAGGTGATGCGGCTGAATTAGCAATTATTGAATTGGTTGATTACAACGAGGTGGCGAATACAAAAGCATCCGAGAAGAAAGAGAAAAAAGAAGCTAAGGTAAAAGCTAAAAAGGAAAAAAAAGCTGAACAGATTGAAGACGCTAAAGTAGTGGAAGAATCTGTAAATAAAGAATCGAAATAATTTTATTAATCTAAATTTTTAAGAGTAACCGGAACACGGTTACTCTTTTTTTTTATGTTCGAAAAAGTAGAGTTTTATAGATCGTATTTTAAAAGCAAGGATATTCCCGCAGGCAATATTCCGGAGGTGGCACTATGCGGTCGCTCAAATGTGGGAAAATCTTCCTTCATTAATTCTTTTTTTAATAGAAAAAATCTTGCAAAGGTCAGTTCTACTCCTGGTAAAACCAGAACTCTGAATTACTACAATGTAAGTGATAGGTTCTTTTTAGTTGACCTCCCGGGATTTGGTTATGCCAAAGCATCAAAAGCCGAACAAGCAACCTGGGCTGATTTAGTAAATAGCTATTTTCTAAAGTCAAGAAATCTAAAACTTGCAATTCACTTTATTGATGCGCGTCATAAACCAAGTGAAAATGATTTGCTATTAATGGAATTGATAAGTAGCATCAAACTTTATTCATTTATTATATTAACTAAAATTGATAAATTAAAACAATCTGAGATTGCGGCTTTAAAAAAGGGGATATTAAAAGAGTTACCCGGTTATGAGATCGGGAAAAACATTTTCACTTATTCTTCAATTAAAGGAACAGGGAAAAAAGAAATTCAAAAAGCATTAAGGGATTTTCTTCTTAATACTTAAAGTCAAACAAAGATGATCAGGTTAATTTTTTTATTCTAAATGGTAAAATTATCCTTCAGATATTTGCTAAAATTTATTATCGAAACTATATTTAACATCATTATTTAAATAAATAGATAACAGCGATGAATCGCAGACAAAAAAGACGAATTTTAATATTTTCACTCTTTCCAATTCTTATATCCATTCATTTTTTAACAGATGACCTTATCATTCGTATTATTGCAGTTATACTTACTGCTGTTTATGTTGGTCTATTGATATTTTTGCGCGATTCATTCAAATTTCCCTCTAAGTTCGAGGAAAAAGAAGAGGTGGATGAGATTCCTCAACCGGAAGTTGAGCCTTCGGATATCGATGAATCCTTTAAAATAATTTCAAAATCAACAAATCCAGCATTGATAACGGACGAAAACGTATTCAAAGTTAACCGTGGGACAAGAGTTCATATGCGTCCACCGGATCTGAAGGAAAGATTTGAGGAAATAGTAAACGAGGAACTCCCAGGCGAAGTAAGCTATGATGGACAATTTGCATTTGTTCTCGAGAAAGTATTAATTACAATTAAAGAAGCCTTTCATGCTAATACGGCCATCTTTTTCTGGTATAACAAAAAGAATGAAAAACTCTCGATAGAAAGATTCGTTTCTAATTCCACAGAAATTACAGTAAGAAAATTCGATATTGAAAATGATATTTTAAGTAATATAGTTCAAAAGGCAGAGCCGGAATTATTAAGCGATATTCCCCCCGCAGCAGAAGCGGATGTAATAAGATACTATACTTCAACGCAGGGGATAAAAAGTTTTGTCGGAGTTCCGCTTTTTTATGACAAATCATTAATTGGAATCTTGGCAATCGATTCAAAAGAAGAAGATTCTTTCGGAATTGAAACCATCTTCTCCTTAGGTAGATTCGTAAGGCTAATTACGATACTAATCAGTTTATTCGAACAAAAATATTCCGAGTTCATTTCACAGAAACGATTAAATTCTTTATTGAGTTTTATTCAGCCTGCGGAAAAATATGAAGAAGAAAAAGACCTTGTAGACTCAATTGAAAAGTCGATTCAGCATCTTATTCACTGGGATGCCTTCGCATTTGTTTTTTATAATCCGTTTTCGAAATCTTTCCGTACGGTTAAAGTAATTAATAACACCTCATTGAAGTTTGTTGGGGAAAATCTTGATGTTGATCTTAATGGTACTTTAGTCGGAAAATGCATTATTACCGGGATTCCGGTTAAGATCGACGATACCTCCGCAGCCGAATATAAAAGATTTTCAAAAGTTGAAGATGTTAGTTTTGATGGTTCCTTTTTGGCGATTCCTCTTATATATCAAAATCAAAACTATGGTGTTCTTTGTTTTGAAAGCCTGAAAAAGAATGATTACAACAAGTCGGATGTGGATTTTTTACGCAAAGCTACAAATTTCTTATCATTTACAATTTATTCTTATTCGAATCAGAAATTGTTGAAAAGCTTAATTGCTCTTGATATTGAGACTCGTGTTCTTAATGCAGAAATATTTAAAGAAAGACTACATGCTGAATTGGTTAAATCAAAAGTATTGAAAATTCCAGGAGCAATTGCTGTTATCAGGTTGGATGATTTTCTTGAACAGGAATCATTATTTGATTCCAACCCCTTCTTTACTGTACTGAATACTGTTGCCGATATTGTGTCTGATGAAGTCGGCACAGTTAATTTGGTTGGAAGATTAGGAGATAGACTTTTTGGTGTTTATTTCTTTAATTCTAATTCAAAAGATGTATATATTTGGGCAGAGAAACTGCGTGTAAGAATCGCCCGGCAAACAATAGCTGTTGCTTCACGACAAACTACATTTACAGTATCGGTCGGGGTTGCTGCAGCAAACGGAAAAGATAATCCGGATGAATTGATTCATAACGCATCTCTTGCACTACAAAAAGCAATTGAAAGTGGCGGAAACAAAGTCAGAAACATTAATTAAAGGAAGAATATTAATAATTTTATTATTATAGTGCTTGACGGATTAGGCATTGGAGAACTTCCGGATGCTTCACTCTATAATGATCAGGGAAGTAATACACTAGTGAATATGGCAGAAAAAATTGGTGGTCTGCATCTTCCAAACCTTGAAAAATTAGGACTGGGAAATATTCAGAAAATAAAAGGAATCGAACCTCAACTCAAACCGCTTGCATCCTTCGGGAAAATGAGTGAACTTTCAAAAGGAAAAGATTCTACTTCAGGTCATTGGGAACTGGGAGGAGTTGTCGTCGATTTTGATTTTAGTTATTTCCCCAATGGATTTCCATCTGAAATTACTGATAATTTCTTAAAATACACGGGATTAAAGGGGTTCCTCGGAAATAAACCCGCTTCGGGTACAGAAATTATAAAAGAATTAGGGGAAGAGCATATTAAAACCGGTTATCCTATTATCTACACTTCTGCTGACTCTGTTTTTCAAATTGCAGCACACGAAGAAGTATTTGGATTAAAAAAATTGTATGAGATTTGTGCGATAACAAGAGAAAAAGTTTTAGTCGAACCTTACCTGGTTGGAAGAGTAATCGCAAGACCTTTTATTGGGGAAGTTGGTTGTTTTACAAGAACTGTTAATAGAAAAGACTATTCTTTAAGTCCTCCTAAAGAAACTATTTTGGATATTTTGAAAAACAACAGGTATGACACGATAGCTATTGGAAAAATTAATGATCTTTTCAATTATCAAGGAATTACAATATCAGCACCCACAAAATCCAATAAGGAAGGGTGTAACAAAATTGTAGAATTTGCGTCAAAAGAACATAACAGCTTGATTTTTGCTAATCTCGTTGATTTTGATGTTTATTACGGACATCGGAACGATACGGAAGGATTTGCTGTTGCTTTAAAGGAGTTTGATGATAGTTTACCACTAATTCTTGAGCAAATGGATTCGACGGATTGTTTGATAATTACTGCTGATCATGGAAATGATCCCACTACTCCAAGTACAGACCACAGCAGGGAATATGTTCCCTTATTATTTTATAAAAAAACTTCTGAGGGTAAAAACTTAGGAATAAGAGAAAGTTTTTCTGACGTAGCAAAAACAGTTGCAGAATTTTTCAATGTGGAAAACTCCTTAAACGGGGTTAGTTTTTTATGAAAAATTAGGTTTTAATAATTAAATAATTTTGATGTCTTAAAGGAGTTGAATTTTGTTTTTAGGTAAGGTAATTGGTACAGTTTGGTCAACAAAAAAGGATGAAAATCTAACCGGTTCAAAATTATTGATAGTTAGACAAATTGACCTTGAATTGAATGAAAAAAACAATTTTGTAGTTGCAGTAGATAGTGTAGGTGCAGGCGAAGGTGAGGTTGTTCTTGTTGCAACCGGTAGTTCTGCAAGACAGACAAGTATTACAAAAAATAAGCCTATTGATGCCGTAATTATGGCAATAGTAGATAAACTTGATGTATCTTTTAAAGATATGATTGAAGCTGAAAATCAATAAATGGAGAAAGTTTTTTAAATTGAATTTTCATCTCAAAACCGTTAACTTTGCAATCTTAATTTTGGAAATTTGTACCCGGAGATTGAACCGCTGTGTTTTTAGGTAGAGTAATTGGAAATATATGGGCGACAAAGAAGTATGCAGCAACTCAATCTTTTAAATTTATGCTTGTTCAACCATTAACAGCTGATAAAGAAAAGGATGGCGAACCTTTTATTGCTGTTGATACGGTTGGCAGCGGACCCGGAGAAATTGTTTTATATGTTACTGCCAGTGAAGCAGTAATACCATTACCGGTAGATATGGCGCCCATTGATGCTTCAATTGTTGCCATCGTTGATTCTATTAATATTGAAAATTAAATCGAGGTTTTTTAAGTGAGAATTACAAAACAATACACCAACAGAGAAAGTCAATCCCTTGACAAATACCTTCAGGAGATAGGAAAGGTTGATTTACTTATTCCCGAGCAGGAAATTGAACTTGCTATTAGAATTAAGAAGGGAGAACAACTTGCACTTGAACAATTAACCAAAGCAAATCTTAGATTTGTTGTTAGTGTTGCAAAGCAATACCAGAATCAGGGTTTATCTCTTGGTGATTTAATAAATGAAGGAAATTTAGGGCTGATTAAAGCAGCAAAAAGATTCGATGAAACAAGGGGATTTAAGTTCATTTCTTATGCGGTTTGGTGGATACGACAATCTATTTTGCAAGCTTTAGCCGAACAGTCAAGAATAGTACGTTTGCCTCTAAACCGGGTTGGAGCTTTGAATAAAATCGGTAAAGCATACAGCAGTCTAGAACAAGAATTCGAGAGAGAACCAAGTGCTTCGGAACTTGCTACGGAACTCGAAATGGATGTAAATGAAGTTGCCGATACCCTTAAAATTTCAGGCCGTCACGTTTCGATGGATGCTCCTTTTGCGCAAGGTGAAGATAACCGGTTGCTGGATGTTCTTCAAAATGATCAACAACCGACACCGGACTCTATCTTGATGACCGAATCTCTTAAGCAAGAGATTGAGAGAGCATTGTCTACTCTTACTGAGCGTGAGGCTGAAGTTATAAAATTATATTTCGGATTAAATAAAGAGCATTCATTAACACTCGAAGAAATCGGGGAGAGATTTAATCTAACAAGAGAACGTGTTCGACAAATAAAAGAAAAAGCTATTAGGCGTTTAAGACACGCTTCAAGAAGTAAAAATCTAAGAGCATACCTCGGCTAATGCGTTTTTTTTACGTGATAGTGATTGTAGCGGGACTAACCGGAATAGTTTTTATCTCCGGTTGTTCCACTGCAAGCAGCACCATTAGATATGGAAAAGAAAAATCTAAAGATAAGCCTACCGATTATGTTTCCAGATATTCAGATACAACTAAATTGGAAGCTGTTTCAGATTCACTTTGCTTTGACGAAGCATTAGATGATGATGAATTTGAAGATTTCCCCGGAGAAGAGATAAAGGTTGATATATCCGAAGTGTTAAAAAAATATAGTGGAAACACAACCCGAATTACCGATGATATGGGGAATAATGCAGAAAAAGTCATTATGGAAATAATTAAATATTTGAACACTCCATATAAATATGGCGGTAATTCTGCAAAGGGGATTGACTGTTCAGCCTTTACGCAAACCGTTTTCAATAATTCATTAAACATCTCTTTACTTCGCTCAGCAAGAGAGCAATATACCCGCGGGGGAATGATAGAAGAGAGAGACAATCTGAAATTCGGCGACCTCATTTTCTTTGATACAAGAAGAAGGATAAAACCCGGACATGTTGGAATTTATTTAGGAGATAATCTTTTTGCTCATGCAAGTAGAAAATTGGGAGTGACTATCTCTTCTTTAAATGAGAATTATTATTCCCAAAGGTATATGGGGGGAAGAAGAATGAATGATTCTCTTTTCGAAGATTAAGTCCGTGATATCCTGTAATTCTTAAAAGCGAAGTAGAACTCCTTTGAGGCTGTTTTAATAACCGTTGCAGTCGGTACTGCCAATAACATACCAATTATTCCGAACAACTGACTTCCTGCAATTATTAATAGAATAATTAATAGAGGATGCATATCCACACTTTTAGAGAAAACATACGGTTGTACGAACCCATTATCGAATGTATAAATCACTGTAATCATTAATCCTATGTAAGGTACCGCCGAAAAGTCACCAAACTGAATTACGGAGATTATCACTGCTGGTATCCCGACAATTACCGGGCCTAGATAGGGAACAAGATGTCCTAATCCGGCAATTATCCCAAGAGCAATTGAATTTTGTATTCCTATAAAATAAAAAGCCAAACCGCATGCTATACCAACAAAAGAAGCATCTATAAGCCAACCGCGGACATATCTTCCTAATTGATGGGTGACTTTTTTAATAATCCAGTAAGACATCTCTGAATACTTGTTAGGCAATAAAGAGATAACTCCTTTTATTATTCTTAACCTATCCTTGACAATAAAAAAAGTTGCAAAAGGGATGATTACAAGTAAAGCTGCAATCGTAAATATATTAGAAAAGAGAGATGTCAATTCGTTAAAAGAGTTTTCAAGTTGATGAGAAAGAATAGTTTCTACTTTATTTATTATTACTCCCTTATGTAGAAAAGGGAATAGCTTTAATAACTCATTCTCAAGAAGAGTTATCTGTTCCTGAATTGAAATGCTTTTTAATTCTCTTATAAGCGATTCAATTTGTGAGACAAGTTTGGGGATGTAAATTGACAATCCGAAATAAATAGCTACTGATAAAAATAAAAAAACAAGCAGTGAGGCATATAACCGTCTTATTTTTTGCTTTTCAAAGAAGTTGATGATCGGGTCTAAAAGCATTGCAAATAGAACCGATAAGGTAAAAATTACTATTATGTGAGAGAAGAAGTAAATTGAAATGAATAAAACAACCGGGAGAATGAAAAACAGCGAATATTTAATTAATTTTCCCGAAAAAATATTTAATGACTCATTATCCATTTCTTTAATTCACGGCTTCAACTCTTCTAATACCGGGGACTTCTCTTATTAAAGCTCTTTCAACACCTGCTCTTAAAGTCATTTGAGACATAGGGCATGAACTACATGCCCCTAATAGTTTTACTTGAACAATTCCATCCTCGGAGACGTTAACTAATTCCACATCCCCACCATCGGCTTTTAAGTAAGGGCGAATCCCATCCAGTGCTTTTATTATCCGTTCTTTCATTTATCTTATTTTTTCTTGAATTATCAACTATAAAAATAGTGAGTAATTGTAAATAGTCAAATTAAATTGCCAAAGTTTTTTCTGCTTAATCATCATCGCCAACTAAAATTTCTATACTAGGTGATGAATTGACAGTTAAGTTTTGGATACTAATTTGAGCCGAAAAATTTCGAGCGATTTCAGTTATAATCCTTGCATGCTCGGAATCCGGCATGTCATACACAATGGGAATACCGGTATCTCCACCAATTCTTATTTGTTGATCAATAGGAATTCCACCTAAAAATTTTGTGGAGTTTTCCGAAGCTAATTTTTTTCCGCCACCGCTTCCAAATATTTCGTATTTATTGCCGGTGTCCGGGGCAATGAAGAAACTCATGTTTTCAACAACCCCAATAATTGGAACATTTACCCGTGAAAACATTTTGAGAGCTTTGCGAGCATCGGCAATTGAGACTTCTTGTGGTGTAGTTACAATTAATGCACCGGTTAATGGAATTGTTTGGCATAAAGTTAATTGAATATCTCCGGTGCCGGGAGGCATATCAAAAAGCAAGTAATCTAGTTCATCCCAATCAACATCGGACATGAATTGTTTAATGGCGCCACTTGCCATTGGACCTCTCCAGATTATCGGTGCGTTGTCTTCAACTAAAAAACCGATTGACATCAATTTAACTCCGTAATTTTCAATAGGAACCATTTTAGTTGAATTTCCTGCCTGATATACTTTTGGTCTTTCCTTAATTCCGAGCATCAAAGGAATACTTGGTCCATATATATCAGCATCAATTAGACCAACTTTTGCTCCTTCCTTAGCGAGTGCGACCGCAATATTCGCAGCTACCGTGCTTTTTCCAACTCCACCCTTACCGCTTGCAATAGCTATTGTGTTCTTTACACCCGGCAGTATTTGTGAAAGTTGTTTATTTATATTGGATACCACATTGGCGGTCATATTTATTTTTATTTCTGATAAAGATGGAAAATCACTTTTTATTGTGTTATAGCAATCTTCTTCTATTTTACCTTTTAACGGGCATGCCGGTGTGGTCAATACAACATCAAACGAAACAGAGTTATCAAATACCTGAATGTTTCTTATCATATTTAAAGATACTAAATCTTTATTTAAATCAGGATCGTTTACTTTTCTTAGTGAATTTAATATCTCATCTTGATTAATAACTGACATATTTTCCCTTTTATTATTCTGTTTAAAGTTTTTTCTTTAAGTATTTAACAGCATTTTTAATCGAATAATTCATCAACCATTCCTGGGAATTAATTGCTTTCTCACCTTCAACGGGTTTTATTGTTGTGTATCTCATATCCGGTCCAAGTTCGCGGGCTTTAACATTATCCTTTAGATAAATATTCAGAATTGTGTTGATTAAAATATCTTTTAATTTGGCGTCATCTACCGGCCAGGAGATCTCTACACGTCTATCAAGATTTCGCTGCATAATGTCCGCACTACTTAAGTAAACATCTTCTTTTCCATCGTTCAAGAAGTAAAATATTCGGCTATGTTCAAGATATCTTCCAACAATACTACGTACTTTGATATTTTCACTGAGTCCTTTTACGCCGGGGACAAGGCAACAAATTCCGCGAACAACTAATTCTATTTTTACACCCTGGTTTGAAGCTTCATACAATCCCGAAATAAGTGATGGATCAACGAGTGAATTTATCTTCCAAATAATTTTAGAGGGTTTCCCTTCTTTTGCGTTCTTCATTTCACGTTTGATCATGCCCAACAATTTGGTTCGAAGGTTAACCGGGGCAACTAATAATTTTTTAAAGTCTGTTTGTTTTGAATATCCGGTTAGGTAGTTAAAAATATCAGATACATCGGCACATATATCTTCATCTGTTGTAAACATACCTAAATCGGTATAAAGTTTTGCTGTTGATGCATTGTAATTTCCGGTAGATAAATGTACGTATTTTTTAACACCATCAAATTCTTTTCTTACAACAAGTGTCATTTTAGCATGTGTTTTTAGTCCCACCAATCCATAAACAACATGTGCCCCAACTTTTTCAAGTTCACGTGCCCAGAAAATATTGTTTTCCTCATCAAATCTTGCTTTTAGTTCAACTAGAACAGCAACCTGTTTTCCTCTTTCCGCAGCTTCAATCAATGATTTAACAACCGGGGAATTCGAGCCTACCCTGTATAAAGTTTGTTTAATTGCAAGTACATCGGGATCGTTTGATGCGGCTTTGATAAAATCAATTACAGGATTAAAAGAATCGAAAGGGTGATGAAGCAAGCTATCTTTTCTTTTAATTGTTGTAAAAATATCTTCTTCCTCATTAAACTCTTTTGGAACTATTGGATAAAATGGTTTCTCTTTTAATTGATGCATGGGTAAATCGTAGAGCAGCATTATATCTTTAATTCCTAAAGGACCATCCATTTCCTGAACGTCTTCATTCCCAATTTGTAAATTCTCAAGAAGAGTATCTTTCATGAATAGAGGCATGTTTTTATTAATTTCAAGCCTTACAACGGATCCGAACCTTCTTTGTCTAATATTCTCTTCGATAAGTGTAAGTAAATCATCCGCTTCATCCTCTTGAATTTCAATATCGGTATCGCGGGTTATTCTAAAACGGTGTGCTTCAACAATTTCCATCTTTGGGAAAAGATATTCAAGGTTTTCACGCATTAAATCACCAAGCCAAATAAATTTTGCTGTAATCCTCTGTCCGTTAATTTTCTTTTTTTCGTTTTGAATTATTTTATCTATTTGTAATAATCTCGGTAAAATGCTTGGTACTTTGACCCTTGCAAAATGCTTATCCCCCTTCGGATTTTTAATGAGAACGGCAAGACTTAAGCTTAAATTTGAGATATATGGAAAAGGTCGGCCGGGATCAAAAGCAAGTGGAGTTAAAACAGGAAATATCTCTTTCTTGAAATAATCAGTTAGTTTTTCTTTATCTGCTTCAGAGAGGGTTTTATAGTCAACAATATGTACATTATGCTTCTTAAGGTTAGGAACTACTTCATTCAACCACAAATTGTTTAATGTCTCCGACATCGGTTTAACAGCTTTTTCAATTCTTTGCAATTCTGCCTGAGGAGTAAGACCATCAATTGTAGGTTCTGTTATTCCAGCAGCAATTTGGTCTTTAATCCCGGATACACGAATCATGTAAAATTCATCAAGATTGGAAGCGAAAATTGAAATAAATTTTACTTTTTCAAGTAAAGGAAGTTCCGGATTTAATGCTTCTTCAAGAACACGTCTATTAAACTCAATCCAGCTTAAATCTCTATTGAAAAAATTTATTGGTAAATTATATTTCTTTAAAAACTCTTTATCTGCCATAAAAAACCTAAATGTGAACGGAAAATATAAGATATTTTAACGATTAAATAGAAGCCAAAATATGGAATTCTCGGTTGTTCTTTTTACAAGTGATATAAGTCAGAATTCGAAAATCCAGGCTTACTTAAACATTTAGAATGTCGAATTCATTGTTTTAACGAAATGACTCATTTATTTGAAAAAAAGCAAAAATCTTTAAAATTGTGATAATTCTACTTCCAAAATTGATATAAAGTTAATTATATTTACATCAAATCAATTCCAAATTCAAAAATAAGAGAGGTTGGAAGTATGAATCTTAGTAAATTTAAGGTTATTTACAAAAAGAAAATCGATATTGACGATTTTCCAACAGATTACTCCGGAGGCTTCAAATCAAAAGAAGCAGCCGAGAAACGCATGCATAAAAACATTGAAAAAACGTCGATTTTACAAGACAAACTTTATGCACACGACAAATATGCTCTCCTTATTATCTTTCAAGCAATGGACGCTGCGGGGAAGGATGGTGCAATTAAACACGTTATGAGCGGATTAAATCCGCAAGGCTGTCAGGTATTCAGTTTCAAACAACCTTCAGCGGAAGAATTAGATCACGACTATTTGTGGCGAATCAACAAATCACTCCCGGAAAGAGGAAGAATCGGAATTTTTAACCGTTCGCATTATGAGGAAGTTCTTGTAGTTAAAGTACACGACTATATTAAATATGCAAAACTTCCCGAACCTCTTATTAACAAAAATATTTGGGATAACAGGTATCGTCAAATAAGAGACTTTGAAAGATACCTATATGAAAATGGTGTTATTACGGTTAAATTCTTTCTTCATGTTTCTAAAGCCGAACAAAAGAAGAGATTCTTAAAACGGCTTGAAGACCCTGCTAAGAATTGGAAGTTTTCAGCCTCGGATTTAAAAGAGAGGGCTCATTGGTCAGAATACAAAGCTGCTTATGAAGAGTGCTTAATGAACACTAGTACAAAATTTGCTCCATGGTATGTTATTCCTGCAGATAAAAAATGGTTTGCAAGATTAGCAATTTCTGAAATCATCGCCCAGACTTTGGCAAGACTGAAGCCATTTTATCCAAAGTTGAATGAGGAACAGTTAAAGAATTTGGCTGTTTATAAAGAGAAACTGTTAAGCGAAAAATAGAATAGCTTTGTATTTGAAGAGGGTTGTCTTTAAATAAATTAGTTCTCTAATAACGACAACCCTATTTTATATTTAATAAGATTAACGGTATCTACTGAAAGATCCTAAAAAGACCCGGATTAGTTTTCCAAGTCCATTGAATCTCTTTATCATTTCTTTAGAGTAAAGGAATTCAATTCCTCCTTTTAATCCGTCATAGATTGACTTATTGTGTGGATACCACCACATATTTTTCTGAATACCGGGCATTATGTCATCAATTACAACGCGCGGTTGCGTCATTTCTTCAAGTCCCAGATAACTATGTGTTCTACCTAAACCGGATTGTTTAAACCCACCCCATGGTGTTTCTGCAAGCCCATGACTCATCAAATGATCATTGATTGTAATTGCACCTGCTTCCAGTTTAGAAGCTATGAGATGAGCATTCTCTTTGTCATTTGTCCATATTGAAGCTGTCAAACCTAAATTCGAATTATTGGCTTTTGTTATTGCTTCTTCGATAGTCTCAAATTTAGTGATTGCAAGAACAGGTCCAAAAGTTTCTTCCTTCATCACAAGCATGTCATCATTTACATTTTCGATAATCGTTAATGGGTGAAATAATCCGGAAATATTTTCTCTGGTGGATGGATAAGAGGTGATTTTTGCTCCTTTTTCTTCTGCATCCCGAATGTGCTGTTTAACTGTCTTAAGTTGATTTTCTGTTGTTAAAGAACCTATCTCAACATTAAAGTCGATATCTTCTCCCTGACGTAATTTTCTTATTTCTTCTTTAAGGAGAGTAATGAAGTTATCATAAATTTTTGAATTAACATAAATTCTTTCAACACCGGCACAAGATTGCCCTGAATTAGAAAGACCTGCCCATAAAGCCCCGCCTACAGCACGGAAAAGATTTGCATCCTCACATATAATCATCGCATCATTTCCCCCGAGTTCAAGTGAAAGAGGAAGAAGTTTTTCAGAAGCACTTTTCATTAATTTTTTACCAACAGGAACCGAGCCTGTAAAAAACAATTTATTGATCCCATTTTCAATAAAAGCATCACCGGCAATATTCCCCGGTATGTTTAATAAATGAAACAATCCACTCGGAAGTCCTGCTGCATCAACACATTTCTGAATTATCTTTCCAACTTCCAAAGTTTGTGTTGCCACTTTTAGTACAACTGCGTTACCAGCAATTAGTGCCATAATTATTTCATGAAAAGGGATAGCAAATGGATAATTCCATGGACTAATTATTCCGACAACACCCCACGGGACTCTATCAACATAAGACCGTTTATTTATTAGTAATATATTACCTGCTTTTAATCTTTTTTTCCGTAAAACTTTTGGAGCTATCTTACAGTAGTAGGAGATAGCCATCGTTATTGGAAAGACCTCAGTGCTCAAAGCATCAATCCTGGTTTTTCCCGTATCTTCTGAGATTGTTTTGGCTATTAAATCCGCATTTTCAACGATATAATCCCTTATCTTTAATAAATATTCTCTCCTTTCATAAAAACTTTTTAATGCCCAGTCGGGTTGAATTTTCTTACTTTTTTCAATTGCAATGATTAAGTCAGAAACATTATTCTCTTCGGTGTATCCAATGATTTCAGATGTTGCGGGGTTAATGGATTTTATTGATTTCGACTCCGACATATAATTACCTTTCAAAAATTTGCCTTTTTAAATTAATGAATTATGCAAATCTTTGAAAAGAATATAACGTAGTTTGTTAACAAAATCGGAGAATTATTTTACAAGTTTTGAAACCGCTTTAAATTCATCGGTACCGCAAACCTCCAGCAATTCAAATAGTACGGATTCGGTTGTAGTAACTTCGGCACCAAGTTTGGACATTCTATTTATAGCGGTAAAATAATCTATTTCTTTGCGGGATGAAACAGCATCTGCAACAACATTAACTTGAAAATTGTTTTCAAGTAGATCCATTACAGTTTGCTGAACGCAAACATGCGATTCAATGCCAGTAACAACAACTTGTTTAATATTTTTTGTGCGTAGTTCAGAAAACAAATCGGATGCCCCGTAGCAACTGAAACTCATTTTTTGAATTGCATGAGTATCGGCAAGAGCATCTTTCAATCTTTGTTCGGTTTCACCCAAACCTTTCGGGTATTGTTCGGTAAAATAGATCGGAAGGTTCAATATTTTGAAACCGTTAATCAGTTTAAGATTGTTTTCAATGATTCTTTCCGGATTCATCATTACTTTAAAAATTCTTTCCTGAATATCAATTACTAAAAGAGCGGTTGAATCTTTTTTAAGAATTTTGGGATGTCGTTTGAGGTTATTCATTCTATTGATCCTTTTTAATTAAGTTATATAAAGAAATGAAACCGAAAGCAGCAAATGGAATTAGGGAAATTTTCATCATAGTTTGGTACCTAGGAAGTACCAAAAAAAACATCGTAACTAGTTGTGTGAAAATCAGGAACAGATAAATGAATTTAAATTGATTCCATGATGGATTTTTATATATTCCATATCCTGCAGAAATTAGTATTACAAACCAGGGTAATAAATAAAAAGGTGATAAAACTTGTTTTTCACTAGGATTGAAAATCCAAAGAGAGAATGTTTTAAGCATTATATTCTTTAATATTATTGTTGGATTCTTTTCAATCATTTCAAATGTTCGATTGAAATAGATTTCATTCATTCGTATTTCGAAATCCTTTTGGTACTTGACTTCATCCAGCCGGGAAATAATTACGGAATCATTCCAATTACCAATAGCATCAGCATTATTCCCACGATAAAAATTTAAACCCGCATTAGTTGTAAATGGAATAACTCTACTAAATACCATGTAATTCCTAATTGTCCATGGGAGGACAAAAATAACAATTACAGAAATAAAAAGAATAGTGGCTTTAAACTGCTTCTTAATTAATAAGTAAATAATATACATTAACGCAAAAAGTGAGATTTCCGGTCTGAAATAAATTAGCACACTAAAACTAATTCCCAAATAGACCAATGTTAACTTATTGAAATTGTTATTTAACGAATATAGAAGATTAAAAATTGTTAAAATTAGAATATGATAAATTATCGTTGGTGTTAGAGAACTAGATGCAAACAAAAACTCAGGTAAGAACGCAGATATTATAGCCGCTATTATTGCCGTACTAAAGCCGTAGAATCTTTTCGTTAAAGAAAAACTTAGATAGATTGCTATACATGATAGCAATCCCTGAAATATCAAAAATACAGCATTACGTAAAAATATTTCATCTATTAAGAAGAAAGGAAGTAATAAAAGCACATAACCCGGTGGCATGTAAGCGGATGGGTAGGGAGCACCATCATAATTTTCTAAAAAAGGATAGAAATAGCCATTGCCCGACAATATATTTTCTGCAATCGTACCGTATTCGTAATAATTAACATTGGATAAGTCTATGAATAAAACTAGAAAAAGAATTCTTGCTATAAACCCACCCAAAATAATTATAAAGAAAATTCTTTTTTCTTTTTTCGGTATTTCCTTTTTATCGAAAAGTATTAGCTGTTTAATCAATAAATTGGTTCCATGCCGTATTTACCGCAAGCATACATCATAAGAAGTGAAGCCAACGAAACTAGTGCCTTTTTCTGATCCTTTACGTAAATTACTAAATCGTAAATATCTGCTACAAATCGCATGTTTTTCAGTAATTTTTTCAATTCACCGTAAGACGGTGTTCCGTGCCAGTTGGCTATCTCTTTGACAAGAAGATTTTCATACCGTCTTAAAAATTCTGCAAATGATATTGTCCTAAGTGATTGGGGAGAGTGGGGACGGCAAACATTTATCAAATCATTAAAATAGGTGTCCCATTTTTGTGCGAGGGCTCTGTTGCTTTCTCTCATCACATAACGCGCTTTCTCGAGAGAGAAGTCTGCTTTTGTAGTAACTTTAAACTTTGGTATTAAAGCATAACCGTCGTAACTAGTTTCTCCTGTTTCAGAATCAAAATACTTCCAGCGTTTTATTAATTGAGAAGCGGAATAAATTACAATCACTTTATCAAGGCCGCTGTCAACAACAATAAACTTATCTTGCTGAACATTAATGACTGTAAACCAGTGCTCCCAGTTATCTACACTTAAAATGCATGGATAGCCGTGTTTTAGATGTGAAATGAGAACTTTCAAAGCTTCTTTTTTTAATTCTCGTCTAAAGTATTTCATTTTGCAATCGTATGCTTTGGCGGCTTTTGCAAGTCCTATTTCATCCGTGCCGTTCCACCAACTACTACCGGCTTTTTTGGCTAAAATATTTTCGTTAGGAAATTGACCTAGCATTACAAGTGCATATTTAAGTGCAAATGGTCCGCATTGATATTTGTATGGTTGAGGATAAAAACTCATTATTAAATAAGCTGATTTTTAATTAAAAAATGTTTGACGTAAATTTAAGTAATAGAATCAATTTTGTCGAGACCATTTTTACGAATATTGAGGTAAATATGAAAAAAATAAAGGTAGGGATACTTTTTAACGAACCCATGCCGGAAATGTATAAAGCAAAAACTGTGGAAAGCGTGAAGGAACTCGGTTTTGTTCCTTATTTTGAGGTAGATGATATTTCACCGGTAGAGGAATATGAATTACTGACAAAAATAGTAGAAAAAAACGGGTTTAATGCTTATCATTTTAATGTGAGAGACGATTTTTTTAAGCTGATAGAGCACCTTAAAATCGAAAAACCGGATGTAATATTCAATTTTGTGGAGCTATTTCATAATGACCCAAAACTTGAGATGAATATTGCGGGTATTTATGAGTTGTTGAAAATACCATACACGGGAGCCCCACCTATTGCCCTTGCAAATTGTCAAAACAAAGTGTTAACGAAGCGTATTCTTGCTTATAATAAGATTTCATCACCCCGGTTTATTATGGTAACCGAACTGAAAAACAGATATAAACACAGCCTGAAATTCCCTTTAATTATAAAACCGGCTTATGAAGATGCAAGTGTGGGAATTGATTACAGAGCTGTTGTTAGCAGTAATAAAGACCTAAAGGAAAGAATCCAAAATATACTTGAGAACTTCAAACAACCTGCCCTCGTAGAAGAGTTTATTGAAGGGAGGGAACTTAATGTTGCAATAATGGGGGATAAAAATCCTGAAGTTTTACCTATAAGCGAGATTGATTTTTCTGAAATGCCGGATCACCTTGAAAACATCGTTAGTTATCAAGCAAAATGGGATCCTTTGCATGAAGCTTATCATAAAACAATACCTATTTGTCCGGCCGAACTTCCTAATGATGTAAGAAAGAATGTTGAAGAAATTGCACTAAATGCATTTAAAACGATGGGAGTAAGAGATTATTCACGTGTTGATATAAGACTATCAAAAAGTAATGAGGTGTTCGTGCTTGAAGTAAATCCTAATCCGGATTTAACCGAAAGTGCCGGCTTCATGCGTTCAGCAGAAGCAGCAGGATATTCTTATGAACAGGCTCTTGTCAAAATTCTGAATTTTGCTATTGAGAGGGGTAAGCAGTAGTCAGCTAAATTTAAAATAAAAAAGCCCTGAAAAAAATTCTTCAGGGCTAAAAATTAAATATTTACTTCAATTAGTTTGGGATATTTCACTCTTGCCAGTGCATACAAACCGAATAATGCCCCGGTGTAAACCAAATCTCCAATTAGTGTGTTATGAAAAAAGGGGATTGCTGCAGTATAGCACGTTATTAATCCGGTAAAGTTCATCGGGTAAAGAAAACCTGAAATCCACACAGCAAAATTT